>Ga0316209_1002112_pt1 | contig 17107 bp, 13 predicted proteins | sample 6monopyrite_MG_FD_204945 | JGI IMG/M metagenome (GOLD analysis project Ga0316209, IMG submission 204945) | Microbial mat bacterial communities from mineral coupon in-situ incubated in ocean water Damariscotta River, Maine, United States -... | ecosystem: Environmental > Aquatic > Marine >...
GCCTATGGTCCCCCTTTCCCTTCGCGGCGGGCCGCTCGGTCATCGTCAGCGGCGCAGACAATCTCACCGGCGAATTCTCTTCGACCCAAGATCTCATGGGACTGACGGTCAGCGGATCACTCGGGCACGTCGTTCTGGTGACTGGACGCTATCTGGACGCCGCGGGAATCGCGCAGAGCATCGGGAACATCCAGGACGTGGACGTGACCGTTCTCGCGACAGTTCCGGAGCCCGGCCTGGGTCTCACGGTTGGGATGGGCGCCGCACTCCTCGCGACCCTCAAGCGAATCCGCCGAAAATCCTGAGGAGAGTCGACAGGCCCCTCTTGCGGGACCTGCGCCCCGGCGCGACGCTCGCTTCATGCCTCATACAAAAGAGCCGCTCGAAAAGAAGACGATCGAAATCCTCGGCCATCGGATGGCCTACCACGAGCGAGGCGAAGGCGATCCGATCGTCCTCCTTCACGGCAATCCGATGTCGTCCTATCTCTGGCGCGACATCGTCCCCCATCTTGAGGGCTCCGGCCGATGCATCGTCCCCGATCTGATTGGCATGGGCGATTCACAGAAGCTCGCGGACTCGGGCCCCGACAGCTACCGCTTCGTCGACCACCGTCGCTTCCTCGACGCCCTGCTCGAAGCGCTCGGCGTGCGCGAGAACGTGACGCTCGTGATTCACGACTGGGGCTCCGCCCTCGGCTTCGATTGGGCGAATCGCCATCGTGAGGCCGTTAAGGGCATCGCCTACATGGAAGCGATCGTGCAGCCCATTCCCAGTTGGTCGGAATGGCCGAAGGCCGTCCAGCCCGTCTTCCAGGGCTTCCGCTCGGAAAAGGGCGAGGAAATGATCCTCGAAAATAATATGTTCATCGAAGGCGTCGTCCCCGGCTCGATCCTGCGCAAACTCTCCGACGAAGAGATGAACGAGTATCGCCGCCCCTTCACCAACGCCGGCGAAGATCGTCGACCGACGCTGACCTGGCCGCGCGAGATTCCGATCGAGGGCGAACCGGCGGATGTTGTTGCGATCGTCCAGTCCTATGCGGATTGGCTCTCGACCAGCGATGTCCCGAAGCTCTTCTTTGATGCGGAGCCGGGAGCGATTCTGCGCAAGGGGCCCCGGGATTTTTGCCGCTCCTGGCCGAACCAGACCGAGATCAAGATCAAGGGCATCCACTTCGTTCAAGAAGACTCGCCCGACGAGATTGGCGAAGGCGTCCGCGACTGGCTTGCAGGCCTCGGCTAGATTCAGAGGACGCGGTCCCAAACGAGGCCGGACCTAACACGTCACGACAGTTCGAGCATCTTCTCGATCGGAAGCAGCGCCTGCTTCGAAAGTTCTTCGGCAACCGTCACGGTCGGCCCCTCATTCAAGAGACAGTCGTAGAGCTTTTCGAGCGTGTTCAGCCGCATGTACGGACACTGGTTACACGCACAGCTCTCATCCATCCCAGGCGCCTGATAGAGCACCTTGTTGGGGGCCTGCTGCAGGATCGAGTGAAAGACGCCGTCTTCCGTCGCGATAATCGACGGCCGGTCGGGCGAGGCCACGGCACGCGAGATGATCCCCGTCGTGCTCGCGATAAAGTCGGCCTGGTCGAGCACGGCCTGATCACACTCGGGATGCGCCAACACTTCGGCATCCGGATGTTGCGCGCGCAACTTGGCGAGCCCCTTCGCACTGAAGAGTTCGTGAACGACACACGCGCCCTGCCAAACGATCAGATCATCGCGGCCGGTCTCTTTCGCAACCCAGCGTGCGAGATGTCGATCGGGCGCGAAGATCAGCTTCTCCCCTTCGAAGTGCTCGACCATCTTGACGGCGTTCGAAGAGGTACAGATCAGATCGCTCATCGCCTTCACACCGGCGGAAGCATTGATGTAGGCCAGGACCTTCGCGCCAGGATGATCCGCAACGAACGCCTTGAACTCCTCCGGCGGACATCCGTCGGCGAGGGAGCACCCGGCATCCATATCCGGCACCACCACCGGAATCCCGGGATTCAAGATCGCGGCGGTCTCGGCCATGAAGTGAACGCCGCAGAAGACGATCATCTTGCAGTCGATTTCTTGGGCAGCCCGCGCCAAGGCCAGCGAGTCTCCGACAACGTCTGCCAGGTCCTGGACTTCGGACTCCTGATAGAAGTGCGCCAGGATCACGGCGCCCTTCTCACGCTTCAGTTCGAGAATGGCGGCCTCGAGATCGTCGGGGCGCTTCGCGGTCGTGTTCGCGGTCATCTTCGCGGTCTTCTTCGCGGTCATAGGGGGTTCCTCAGCTCGGTCGCGCTCAGACGGCGCCTCCGCATTCCGAAGGGCCCTCCGAAGGCGAGAGGTTAACAGCGTCCGCCGGGGACGCTCAGCCCTCCTGTGAGACCGATTCGCCTGCTCCGACAGGCTCGATCAGCAGCGTCGGAACCCCATGGACGGGATCCCGCACGGTACAGACACGCGTTCCCGGCTTGTGGCCCGTTCTCACCTCGGAGACGTCGAAGCGGTCCGCCGCGAGACGCGCCTGGATGGCGTCGATGTCCGGCACCTGCCAAGCCAAGCCCCCGAATCGGTCCGTCGCGCCTGGTTGGGGATCCGCGCCGACCCGCGCACCGATCTCGATCGTCGTCCCGCCGACGCGGAAGAAGAGCAGCCGAACCCCGCGCTTTTCGAAGGTCTTATCGAGAGCGAGCCGCAGGCCGAGACCCTCGAGATAAAACTTCCGCGTTGCCTCGGGATCTGCGCTCATGACGACGACATGGTCGAGAGACCGAATTCGGGCCGCCGGATCGATGTCCGACGACTCCCCGACACAAGACGCGAGGGCGGGCTCCTCGTCACAGACGAGTTCGACCGAGATCCCCCGGCTCGTCTTCCGATCGATCACAAAGGGGGCGAAGGTTCGATCCGACACTGCCCCCTCGGCGGTACCACAGGCGGTCTCCGCCTCCGTGATCCCGAATCCCGACGCATCCAGCACCGACACTGGATCCTCGCCCTCCCAAGTCAACCGGATCCCGGCTTGACCCAGTCGTGGTTCGCCGGCTCCGTCAGGCGCCGCTTCACGAAGCTCGAGCGCCATATTCGCGAGGCCGAAAAAGCGACTGCGACGGCCTGATTCGGCGGAGCGCTCGCCGCGAAGCGGAGGCGCACCCAGCAGGCGGGCGTAGTCTCGGGTGGCGGTGTCGAGGTCTGTGACGTCGACCAGGGCGCTGTGTAGGCGGGTAATCATGGGAGGAACATCGCACGTCCCGTCCAGATCGCACGGTCTCCCCCCTGAATTAGGGCCACCCCCCCGCCCCCCTCCTGCCTGCCCTTCCGAAACCCGGATGGGTGCGCGATCCTGCGCCGCGCCCGGCCGGGGATCCCCCGCCGAAAATGCCGCCCCTCCGAGACCGGCCACCCAGGAGGCTCGATGAGCCCGCCCGAATCGACCACGCCCACACCCCCCTCGTCCCCGTCGAGCCCCCTCGGCATCCGCGCCTCCTTCGGACGCGGCACGCTTATCGCCGTCGTCGTCGGCATCCTCGTCGGCGCCGCTCTCGTCTACGTGTCGATCCGAGACGGCCTCTTTGCCGGCCGCCATGACGCGCGCATCACGATTCGCATCAACGATCTCGACGAGCGGACCGGGCGCGATGTCCACGTGCCCATGACGGGCTGGGTCATGCAGATCGATCTTCCGGAGGATCTCCCGCAATCCGTCGTCGACACGCTCGAGGTCACCCTTCGCGAAGAGCGAACAGGCGCGATGCTCGATATCACGGATCGAATGATCTTCGAAGGCGCCCATGGCCGCCTCGTCTTGCCCGAGTCGATCCGCCTAACAGCGGGCCTATTCTCCATTCGCGCCAGCCTGACCGACGAAAACGAAGCCGAACTCGTCGAACATCGACGCATCCGGATCCGAACCTGGCTCGGCGGACCACCGATCGGCTCGCGCCAGATCATCCATTTTGACTTCAGCGTCGATCGTGACGGCGACGGCCGCCCCGATTTCGAACAGGACCTGGCGCATTTCGGGCTCGCAAGCGCAGACCAACCCGAGCTCGCGTCGTCCGTCGCGCAAGCCATCGCCGAGCGTGCGGTCGCTCGCGTTCTCCGCGCCTACGACCCCCAGGATGACCCGAACGGAACGGGTTATACGATCGACACCGTCTTCGTGCGCTTCCTCCTCGAAACGGAACGCTCTCCCTATGTGACACGCATCTGCGTAGGAGGAGAGAACGCCGCCTTCCCAGGCTCCGTCGGAAACGTGCGCTTCGATGCTCGCAACGAGACCAAGGGCTCGACGGAATGCGAAGCGAAAGACGATGCGCCGCCGGCTGGACTCTTTCCCCGCGAGTTCTCGATCTATGCCGAGAGCGCCCTCTATCAAGAGATCCTCGCCACCTTCGACACGAAGCGCGGGGGCACACCCTTTGGCGGCCTCCCGACTGACGTGGCCAGCCTTGGAAGCGACGACGAACGAGGCCAGGCACTCGGTCGAGCGATCGAAGTCTTTGGCGACGCCCTTGGTACGATCATGGCGCATGAGTCAGGGCATGCGCTCGGGCTCGTCCCCCCCGGCCGACCCGGCGTCGGCCTCTTTGGCGGCAGCGAGGAGGATGGCGCAGGTTATGCGCATAACCTCGATACGCTGGGCAACACGCCTGAAACCCCATGGCTCATGAACGTGGGCGGCGAGTTCCGGTTCGAGGACCTGGCCGGGCGTGGCCCCGCCGGCGAGCTGCGATTTCGACCGCTCAACCATGCGTATTTGAAGGACCGCGTTGCGCTCGTCGAGGGACGCTATTAGGCCGGACCCGTTCGGCCTACATATCCCAGAAGAAGTCCTTGTTCGTCAGTTCCTCTTCAGACGTTTCGGGCGCAGCACCCTCCCCGCTCTCGCCTGCCGCGATGAGATCCGTGCCCTTCTCGATCCGCTCGACCAATTGCTCGAGATCCCGCGTCTCGTTCTCCCAGTACTCGTCCGTCCCGAAATGAGGGAACGCATCGGGAAACGCCGGATCCTCCCACCGCTTGGCGATCCATCCCGCGTAAAACACGAACCGGAAGCCGCGCAGGGGTTCGATGAGCGAGAAGGTCGATTCATCGAAGGGACGGAATTCGCGGTAATGCTCAACGAGCAAGCGCCGCTGGCGATCCGCGATCGCATCGCGTCCCGGGACCAACATCCAGACGTCTTGGACCGGGGGACCGATCACCATGTCGTCGAAGTCGAGAAAGAACCAACCCTCGTCGCCGCGCAGCAGGTTCCCCGCATGACAATCTCCATGAATCGGCTGCATCGCAACACCCTGACTCCGCTCGCGATAGGTCTCGATCAACGCCTCAACCGCCCGCGCATAACGTCCGCGGCAGCTCGGCGGCAACCAGTCTCCGTCTTCGAGTAAATCGAGCGCCTCAAGCGGCACACTCTCGGCATCGAGGGTTCTCCGGTTCGGTGCCCCCAGATCCGCTGCGATCGAATGAATGCGCGCCATGAGGCGCCCAAGCACGGCAAGCTGGTCATCGCTCAGTTCATCCGGCGATCGCCCGCCAGTTCGCGGCCAGATCGCATAGTGAATGTCTTCAATCGATTGCAGCGTGTCCCCGTCCGGAAAACGCAGCGGCGCGCAGACGGGAATCTCGGCGTCCACGAGGGCGGCGAGCAGCCGATGCTCATCGAGAATCGTCTCGCGCTGCCATCTTCCGGGGCGATAGAACTTGGCGACGACGTGACTCCCGTCCTCGAGGCGAACGTCGTAGACGCGGTTTTCGAGGGCGTTCAGCGCGAAGCAATGGCCCGAGGGCGCATGCCCCGCCGCCTCGACCGCCTGCAGCACGCGCTCCGGCGAGAGGCGGAAGAAATACTCGCTCTGGTCGCCTTCGCCGAAGTTGTCACCATGACTCATGGTTTGGAGCATACCCCGCCCGGAAATTTGCCCCGCCGGGACTGTTTCGTTAATTTTTTCGGCCACTTAGGGCTGCTCGACCGATAGGGAGTACGCCCCCTCCCGCCCACCCCGATCTGCCCCCCCTCCGCCGTCGCCCCCGGACGACGCGGTACAGATGCACGAAAACGGAGACCCCTGTGTCCTCAATCGATTCCCGCCCCGAACGCGACCGCCCGTGGATGTTCCGCACCTACTCGGGCCACTCCTCGGCCAAGGCGAGTAATTCTCTCTATCGCAGCAATCTCGCCAAGGGCCAGACGGGGCTCTCGGTCGCTTTCGATCTTCCAACCCAGACCGGATACGACTCGGATCATGCGCTCGCGCGCGGCGAAGTCGGCAAGGTCGGCGTTCCGGTCTGCCATATCGATGACATGCAGGTCCTCTTCGACGAGATCCCCCTCGACAAGATGAACACGTCGATGACGATCAACGCGACCGCGGCCTGGCTGCTCTCGCTCTATATCGCAACGGCCGAGCGCCAGGGAACAGCGCCGGCAGCCCTTCGCGGTACGACCCAGAACGACATCATCAAGGAATACCTCTCGCGCGGCACTTTCGTCTTCCCTCCGGAAGCCTCCATGCGCCTCACGAGCGAAATCGTTTCCTATACCGTCGACCAGGTTCCGAACTGGAACCCGATGAACGTGTGCTCCTATCACCTGCAGGAAGCGGGCGCGACGCCGGTTCAAGAGATCGCCTTCTCCATGGCGAATGCGATTTCGATTCTCGACGTCGTGCGGGAGCGGCCCGAAGTTTCAGACGAAACGCTCACGCGGGTCTTCGGTCGGATCTCGTTCTTCTTGAACGCCGGCATCCGCTTCGTCGAAGAGATGTGCAAATGCCGCGCGATGAACCAGCTCTGGGAAGAGATCGGTCGCGAGCGCTACGGCATCACGGAAGAGAAGATGCTCCGCCTTCGCTATGGCGTTCAGGTGAACAGCCTCGGCCTAACAGAAGCGCAGCCCGAGAACAACATCATCCGCATCGCCCTCGAAGCCCTCGGCGTCACGCTCAGCAAGCGCGCTCGAACCCGCTCGCTCCAGCTTCCCGCCTGGAACGAAGCCCTCGGCCTGCCGCGCCCGTGGGATCAGCAGCTCTCGCTGCGCACCCAGCAGATCATGGCGTATGAGACGGACCTGCTTGAATACGGCGACATCTTCGATGGCTCACACGTCGTTGAGGCCAAGACGAAGGAACTGCTCGAAGAAGCGCGTGCGGAACTCAATCGCGTGCTCGACATGGGCGGCGCGGTCACGGCGATCGAGAACGCCTACATGAAGCAGAAGCTCGTCGAGAGCCACACGGATCGTATCCGCGCGATCGAAGCGGGCGAACTCACCGTCGTCGGCGTGAACGCCTACGAAGAAGGCGTCGATTCCCCGCTCGTCGAAGAGGGTTCGGGCTCGATCCTCAAGGTCGACGAGTCCGCGGAGCGCGAGCAGATCGCTTCACTCGAAGCCTTCCGCAGCCGCCGTAATGACGACGAAGCCAAGCGCGCGCTCAAGGTCGTCGAAGACGCGATCAAGAACGGCGACAACATCATGCCCTCGTCGATCGAAGCCGCGAAGGCGGGCGTCACGACGGGTGAGTGGTCCCAGCTTCTTCGCGACATCTTTGGCGAGTACCGCGCGCCGACCGGTGTCGTCGCGACGCCGACCGCCACCGCGAGCGACGAAGTATCCGCGGTTCGCGGCCGCGTGGACGGCGTGTCTGATCAGCTTGGCCGACGGCTCAAGATCCTCGTCGGCAAGCCCGGACTCGACGGACATAGCAACGGCGCCGAGCAGATCGCGGTCAAGGCCCGCGACGTCGGCATGGAAGTCGTCTACGACGGCATCCGCCTCACGCCGCAGGAAATCGTTCAGTCCGCGCAGGACGAAGGCGTCCATGTCATCGGCCTCTCGATCCTCTCGGGCTCCCATGGCGTGCTTGTGACGGACGTCGTCGACCAGCTTCGCGCCGCGGGGCTCGGCAACATTCCAGTGGTTGTCGGCGGCATCATTCCCGACGACGACGCGCGCAAGCTTGAAGAGGCCGGCGTGAGCCGCGTCTACACCCCCAAGGACTTCGATCTCACCCGCATCATGGACGAGATCGTCGACGTCGTGTCGGAGTCGAATGCCGCCTGATTCTGCTGGCAGCCCTGTCTCGACCGAGAGCATGCAGGCGGACGCTCGCGCGCTCGCCGCGAAGGTGATTGCGGGCGAACGTTCAGCGATCGCGCAGGCGCTGAACCAGGTCGACGACAATCGGCCTGCGTATCGCGAGCGCTCGCTCACGCTACTCGACGCGCTCGCGGAAACCGACGGCGGGATCCGGATCGGCGTGACGGGTGCGCCGGGCGCCGGGAAGTCGACGCTGCTCGACGTGCTCGTGTCGGGGCTGCGTGCGCGGGACCGCTCGGTTGGCGTACTGGCCGTCGATCCCTCGAGTCAGCGTACCGGGGGCGCCCTGCTCGGCGACCGCATGCGCCTCAGTTCGAGCGCGCGCGATTCCGGCGTATTTCTGCGATCGCTTGCGGCGCGAGATGCGCTGGGCGGACTCTCGGAAGTGACCGGGCCGAGCCTCGATGTCATGTCGAGCGCGCTCGATTTCGTGTTCGTCGAAACCGTCGGCGTCGGCCAATCGGAAGCCCAGGTCACCGACCTCGTCGACACCCTCGTCTTCGTCGCCCAGCCCGCAGCGGGCGATCTGATCCAGTTCATGAAGGCCGGCATCCTCGAATGGCCCGACCTCTTCTTCGTCAACAAGGCCGATCTCGGCGCGATCGCCACCCGTTCTGCGACGGAGCTTCGGGCCGGGATCGATCTTGGAAACAATCGGGACCCGAACCGAACCCCGCCCGTGTTGTGCGGCTCGGCACGGGACGGCGTCGGGATCGAAGAGCTGATCGATGCCATCGAAGAACACAGCGCATACCTGACGACTTCGGGACAGGCGGCGACGCGGCGCGCGGGCGGGCGAGTCGCACGGATTGGGCAGGCCCTCCAGACCCGCTACGGACGATTCGGCATGGAGCGGCTGCTCGCAACTGGATCTCTCGAACAGCAGATCAAAAATCTCGGCAAGATGTCCGTCGATCGTGCAATCGACGAGCTCGGGCGTCAGATCGAATCCGCCCTCGGAAGCGACAATGGCCGCTAGTCGACGACTCGATCGAAACGGGAAGCCGAAGCGGTCGATCTTTGTCCGGATTTTGCGAACGATCGCGATTGCGATTCTAGTCGCGTTCTCGGTCGGCTTCTTGATCGGAACGATGCTTCGTGGAGAGGTCGACAAGCCCGTTCGGTATATCGGATTCGAGGCATCACGCGACGCCCGACACGAGCCGGCATAGCCGGGTTCAAGACCGAGCGAACTAACTCGCGTCCCGCCCGATCCAAGCCACATCTGCCACGCCCTGCCGCGCGTTCTCATGCCGCGCGATCACAAAGAAGAGATCCGACAGGCGGTTGAGGTAACGAAGCGACGTCTCTTCAACGGACTCGCCCTCGGTCCCTGCGAGGCCGACCACCGCACGTTCCGCCCGTCGACAAACCGTTCGAGCAACATGAAACGCCGCCGCGGCAGCGCTTCCGCCGGGAAGAATGAATGTCTGCAACGGTTCAAGTCCCGCTTCGAGCCGATCGATCAGAGCTTCGGCGGCGTCGATATCCTCGGGGCTGACTCCGCCGATTCCGGACTTCTTGCGATGGTCCGGGTCGGGCGTCGCAAGGGAGCTTCCAAGATCGAAGAGCGCACTCTGGATCGCTTGAAGGTCTGACTCGAGCGCCGGGTCAACGCCCGACGCCGCCGCAACCCCAACCGTTGCGTTCAACTCATCGACATCGCCATAGGCCGCGACGCGCGCCGCGTTCTTCCCGACTCGATCGCCACCGAACAAATCCGTCTGCCCGGCGTCTCCCCGCTTCGTATAAATCTTCATGCGAGCAATCTAGCTTCGCGCGGCGAGTTCGGCTTCCACGCGGCGGGTAAATTCGTCATCGCTCGCGGCGGGCGGCTCGGCATCCGGCGGCGATCCGCCACCGCCAGACGACGGTGAACCTGGCTCGTCGTCATCATCATCATCATCGGACTTCCCAACCATTCTACGAATCACAACCGCAGCGACGCCACCACCTCCCACAAATCCCACAACCGGAATCACATACGCCAAGAGACCCGTGCCTTCCGCCTTAGGCGCGCCCAGAATCTCTTCGCCAAAGCGCTCGATCAGCATCTCGACGACTTCCTCTTCCGAAGCGCCTGCCGCCTCCTGAACCTGAATCCACTGAATCAGCTCCGAAGCCTGCGGACTCGGACAAGAAGCCACCGTCCGCCCCGGGCAATACGGACTCATCAACTCCCCAGCCAGGTCGTACGCAAAACCCTCCGCCGACGCGGCCGAAGCAACCATCAGACAGGCCACAGCAACAAAGACGCCGATCCACCGCGAAGTCATTCGCTCAATCACCATGCTCAAATCTCCGTCCCCAGCGCGCAAGCGCCTGCGGCCCAAGGGCGCGCACGCGCCCGAGGTAAATCAAGCGCCTGCGGCCCAGGGCGCGCATGCGCCCGCTATTAAATATCCCAATGCAGCTGCATCGAGGCATCCGAATCGCCCTTCATGAGCTGTCGCGGCGCCTCGGCCATCACACGGGTGCCGGGCGGAACGCTCTCCGTCAGGAACACGCTGCCGCCGATCACACTTCCTTTACCGATCGTGGTCTCGCCGCCAAGGATCGTCGCCCCGGCGTAGACCGTGACATCGTCTTCGATCGTCGGGTGTCGCTTCTTGCCGCGAAGCGTCGAGGCATCGCGGAGCGAAGCCGCGCCGATCGTGACGCCCTGATAGAGGCGCACGCGATCACCGATGATCGCGGTTTCGCCGACGACGATGCCCGTGCCGTGATCCATGAAGAAGTATTTTCCGATCGTGGCGCCGGGATGGATGTCGATGCCGGTTCGGTCGTGGGCGATCTCGGACATGATGCGCGGGAGGAGCGGCACCTTGAAGAGGTAGAGCTCGTGGGCGACGCGATGGATCGCGAGGGCCCGAATCGACGGATAGGCGACCACGATCTCGTCGTAGCCCCCCGCCGCCGGGTCTCCGTTATATGCGGCTTCGACGTCGTACGAAAGCTTCTCGCGAAGATCGACCAATCGCTCGATGAAGTTCACGGTCAGCGCCGCGGCGTCCGGGCCGTCCTCGGGCAGGTCCACTTGCACGAGCAACTTGTAGAGCCCGTCGGCCACCATCGGAACTTCGGATCGCAGCTCCGCCGGGTCGACACGGAAACGCAGAAGGCGCTTCGTTCGGTCCACCCATTCGACGACTTCGTTCGGATCGAGGATGCCGCCACAAACGGTCTCGGAGAGCACAGTCTCATCGCAGCCCGCCAATCCTTCCACGGCGGCTTCGAGGACATCTTCGGGGCAGACAAAGCCTTCGCCCTGGCCCCGCTCAATCGTGCGGACCGATGCGGACGCAACGCGCGCGCTTGGATCGTTCGCCATGTTCACTCAACTCCTGTCCCACGCGCGCCGCGCGGCCCCGCCAAATGGGGAGCAGCGTGAGGATCGTGGGCGGGGGCGCGTTTGGGGGATGGGTGCTCGCCCGGGACTGACCCCGGCGACGCGGCCCATAGGATGCCCCAACCCAGACGAACCTGCCCCAACCCCGAGTCCAACTCGCAAATCCATCGCCTTTCACGGCATCTCCACGCCGGAGCGCCTATCTTGCGCATGCCCAAGGATCGGGCGCCGGAATCACACGAAAACCCAGAAGCCGGGGATCAAGTTGGCCACCCTCTACAGCCATTCTCGCCTGTCGAGCTTCGAGAACTGCCCCAAGCAGTTCGAGTATCGGTATATCCAGAAGATCCCGAGCGAGTCCGAGGGCATCGAAGCTTTCGTGGGCAAGCGCGTTCACGAGATCCTCGAACGCCTCTATCTCTTTGTCGGCCGCGGCCAGATCCCGGGCATCGAGAAGGTGATCGACCGCTACCAGAAGCTCTGGGAAGAGACCTACGACGCGGACCGCGTGCGCATCGTCCGCGAAGGCACGCCCCTCGACTACTACCGCAAGCTCGGCGAGCAATGCCTGCGCGGCTACTACATGCGCCACTACCCCTTCGATGAGAGCGAAACCCTCGGCATCGAAAAGCGTGTCGTGTTCCCCCTCGATGACGCGGGCGAATACAAGATGCAGGGCATCATCGATCGCATCTCTCGCGCCCGGGACGGAACGATCGAGATCCACGACTACAAGACGGGAGCCCGCGTTCCCTCGCAGCGAATCCTCGACCAGGACCGCCAGCTCGCGCTCTACCAGATCGGTCTCGCCCGGAACTACGGCGACGATGTTCCTTATCGACTGGTCTGGCATTACGTCGCCAAGAATCGGACCTGCGTCTCGACCCGCACCCCCGAGGAGCTCGGCGAACTCCGAAAGAAGACGATCGCGCGCATCGACGAGATCCAGGCGGCGACGGAGTTCCCCGCAAAGAAGATCGCGCTCTGCAATTGGTGTGAGTACAAGGATCGATGCCCCCTCTACGCCACGCCGGAGACCCTTGAGCGGATCGCGGCTGAGGAAGCAGCAGCCAAAGCGGCGCTCGAAGCAGAAGAGGCCGAGAAGCGGGCCCAGCTCGACCTGCTCTAAGCGCCCTCACGCCCGCCCTGCCGCGACCCAGCGTGTTGCGAAGCCCGGATCGCCCTGCGCTAGCCTCGCTGCATGGGCCTTACAATCGAACGTATTCCGACCTTTGGCGATAACTACACCTACCTCCTGATCTGCGACGAGACGCAGCAAGCGGCGATCGTCGACGCACCGGAAGAAGATCCGGTCGTCGCCCGCGTTGACGCGACGGGCGCCGACGTCCAGCTGATTCTCTCAACGCACCATCACTTCGATCATTCGATGGCGAACCCGCAGCTGGCCGAACGCTATGGCGTTCCGGTCTATGGACACGTCTCGGATGCCGAACGCATGCCGGGTCAGACCAAAGGCATCGACGAAGGCGACACGGTCCAGGTCGGCAACCAGACCGGCCGCGTGCTCTTCATCCCCTCACATACCACGGGCCACGTCGCTTACGTCTTCGACGACGCGAAGGTGCTCTTTACGGGCGACATGCTCTTCGCAGGCGGCTGCGGCCGACTCTTCGAAGGCGACGCACAGATGATGTACGACGCGCTCTGTGTGAAGCTCGCTGCGCTCCCGGACGACTACCTCGTCTATTGCGGCCACGAATACACCGAGGGCAATCTCAAATTCGCCCTGACCGTCGAGCCTGACAATGCCGAGATCAAGGAACGCTACGACCACGTGTGCGGGCTTCGCGCGAACGCGGCGGCGGACTGGCATGACGCGACACCGGCAGAGATGACGATCCCGTCGACGATCGGCGCCGAGAAGGCAACGAACCCCTTCATGCGCGCAGACACGGCGGCGGAGCTGGGGCGCATTCGGGAACTCAAAGACAACTTTTAATAGCGGGCGCATGCGCGCCCTTGGGCCGCGGGCGCTCTTTTTACAATGGGCGCAGAGCGCCCTCGGGCCGCAGGCGCTTGGTTTTACCTCGGGCGCGGACGCGCCCTTGGGCCGCGGGCGCTTTCCTTGCCGACCGGTGGGGACGCGTTCTATAGCGACCGCGCCCTTTTGCGCTTTTGGGGGATTGGATGGAGTTGCCTGAGGGTGCGGTGACGGTGGCGTTTCGGCATCGGGTGGGGTTTCACGAGACGGATGCGATGGGGATCGTGCATCACTCGAACTACCTGAAGTTCTGTGAGAATGCGCGGGTGTCTTGGCTCGAGACGCATGACAAGAGTTATGCGGACTGGATCGAGACGGGGCTGCATTTCGCGGTGACGAAGGTCGACCTCGACTACAAACAGCCTGCGAAATTCGACGATGTGCTGCACGTCGTGACGTGGCTCGAATGGGTGCGCGGTGCGTCGCTTGCGATGGCGTACCGGATTGAACGCGACGGAACGCTGCTCGTGACGGGGCGGACGGAACACGCGTCGATCAACGACGAGGGCAAGGTTCGGCGGTTGCCCCGGGAAGATCGTGAGCGCATGGGGAAGCTTGCGACGGGCACGGCGCGTTAGGCCGAGCCAGGCGACGAGAGCCGCCACCACATGGTGCGGCGGCCCTCAACACTGCCCGGCCGAAACTGCACGATTCTATCTGAGCGTCACAGACGCCTCCTCGCACGCGCTAGACCGGTCAGACACGCTACGCCTGCGATCAGCGTCCAGCCAACCGCAGGCTCGGGGACAGGCACCATCCCGGCTTCCCACGGTGTCACTCCACCCGGCAGGCCCCAGGCGCCCGACGCGTGGTTCCCGCCAGACGGGAATAGCGTGTGCTGGTCGTAGTAGGCGCCACTCAGATTGGCGAACGACAGATCAGCCGATGTGAGGTTGGCGCCCGCAAGAATCGCTTCCCCCAGGTTCGCGTTGAAGAGTGAAGCGTTCGACAAATCGGCACCCGAGAGATCAGATTTCAGCAGGAGCGATCCATTCAGGATCGCGCTGCTCAAGTCGATCCTGGCAAGGAACGAGTCTCGAAGGTCAGCCGCAGGCTGAGACACGAGCACCCAGTCCTCACAGAAGTGGCTCTCGCCATAGCCGAGGCTCCCGGTCGTCGCTGCCAGGGGTCCATTGGCATCACAGTCCGCCATCACACTTGACGTGAGCCCATCGACGAAGAAGAGGTCCCAATCCGTCGCAACCGCAGAACGCGCGTTCTCGTCGGAGTGCCACGTGATGAGAGCAGGGCCCGCGGGCTGCGTGGCGATTCGTGGAAAGAAGTCTCCTCCCACATCCGTTGCCGCATCCGGGTGCAAAGCGATTCCCGTCGACCAGGTGCTTCCGTCGTCCGAAGACTGAGACACGAACACGTCGAAGTCCGTCCCCACCGTCCCGCCCACGTCGTCGTCCGATTCCCAAACGACCGTCCACGATCCCGGCACATCGGTCGTGGGGTCAGGATTGATGTCGTCACCGGAGTCGGTCGCCGCCGCGGCGTCTAGCGCCGCCGGAGCCGTCCACGTTGTCCCCTCGTCGAGCGACCGCGCGAAAAGGACATCCCGATCCGTCCCGATCGTTCCCCCCAGATCCTCATCCGAATCCCACACTACAAGCCAGGTCCCGAATCCATCGGTCCCCAAGCGGGGACGTTCGTCCGCGCCGAAATCAGACAGGGCATTCGAGTTTAGGATCGCTGGGGCGGTCCACGTCAGGCCGCCATCTCCCGAACGCGACGTAAGCAAGTCCCCATCGCCCCCGAGCAGACTGTCATCGGACCGCCAAACGGCGACCCAGCGCCCCATTCCGTCCGACGCGACCGTCGGCCAGGAGTCGTTCGCCCCGTTCGAACTCAAGAGCACGCCAGGCGACCACGTCAAGCCACCGTCCGTCGAACGCGAGAACTTGATCTCGAGGTCCGGCCCCGAAGCCCCGTCATCCGACTGCCAGAGAGCCACAAACACGCCGTCGCCGTAACCCAGCGTGACGCGGTCGTCCGTACCCGAATCGATCGATGCGTTGGTATCGATCGGCGACGGTGCGCTCCAAGTCGCACCATTGTCGGTCGAGCGGGCGAACAGAATATCCCGATCCGTCCCCACAGTTCCCGTCAAGTCAGCTTCAGAAGGCCATGCGGCGATCCAGACCCCAGCCCGGTCCGTCCTCAGAACCGGCGGCCATGAATCCAAAGCACTGTCCGACGAAGCATTCGTATTCAGCGCGATTGGATCTGTCCAGCTTGCGCCGTTGTTGCTCGATCTCGCCGTCAAGATGTCGAAATCCGTCTCGACTGTCCCCGATAGGTCGTCATCCGACTGCCAGACCGCAACCCAATTCCCGAAACCATCTGTTTCGATCGCCGTAAAGATGTCCGAGCCGCTGTCGGTATCGGCGTTCTTGTTCAACACATAAGCTGGCGGATCCGGCGTAAGCGGATCGGTGAACGTCACGTTCACCTCATCACCGTCGCTGATTGAATCGCCATCTGTGTCGACCACGAGCGGATCCGTCGAGTGGGTATTCACCTCGTCCCCATCGCTCAATCCGTCTCCGTCCGAATCTGCGACGAGCGGATCGGTGAAGAACACATCGACCTCGGACACATTCGTCAGACCGTCGCCGTCGCTATCCAAATCCGCATCTGCGACCGAGGGATCTGTGAAGTACGAATCCACCTCCGAGATATTTGTGAGGCCATCGCCGTCCGTATCCGCTCCGACGTCAGAGACCTGCGGATTGGTCAAGTAGAGATCCACCTCCGCAACATTGGAAATCCCATCGCCATCCGTGTCCGCTCCCGCATCTGCGACCTGAGGATCCGTAATGTAGCGGTCCACCTCATCCACATTCGTAAGCCCATCGCCGTCGGTGTCCGCGTCGGCATCCGAGACGGTCGGGTCCGTGAAGTACACATCCACTTCCGACACGTTCATCAGGCCATCGCCATCCGTATCGGCGTCGGCATCGGAGACCTGGGGATCCGTGATGTAGCGATCCACCTCATCCACATTCGTAAGCCCATCGCCGTCGGTGTCCGCGTCGGCATCCGAGACGATCGGGTTCGTGAAGTACACGTCTACTTCCGACACGTTCGTCAGACCATCCCCATCCGTATCCGCACCAGCGTCTGAAACCTGCGGATCGGTGATGTAGCGATCCACCTCATCCACATTCGTGAGACCATCGCCATCCGTATCCGCGTTCAAGTCTGAAACCGCCGGATTTGTGAAATACACCTCGACTTCCGACACGTTCAACAGACCATCGCCGTCTGTATCCGCGCCGATGTCCGACACAGTCGGGTCCGTGGCGTAGGTGTTGACTTCCTGACCGTCGGTGAGACCGTCGCCGTCCGAATCTTCGATCAGTGGGTCTGTCGAGTGGAGGTTCACCTCGTCCCCATCCACCAAGCCATCTCCATCTGAGTCCGCGACCAGGAAGTCGGTCAGGTAGATGTCGACCTCGTCGACGTTCGACAGCCCGTCTCCGTCTGTATCCGCGTCTGCGTCTGAGACGTTCGGATTGGTCCCATACCGATTCGTTTCATCGGCATCAGAGAGGCCGTCGCCATCGGAGTCCACCGTGTACAGACCAAACACGAAGAAGACGTCCCAGTCGGTTCCGGCGCCGCTCGCACTTTCGTCGGAATGCCAGACGATGACCGAA
>Ga0316209_1002113_pt1 | contig 17091 bp, 16 predicted proteins | sample 6monopyrite_MG_FD_204945 | JGI IMG/M metagenome (GOLD analysis project Ga0316209, IMG submission 204945) | Microbial mat bacterial communities from mineral coupon in-situ incubated in ocean water Damariscotta River, Maine, United States -... | ecosystem: Environmental > Aquatic > Marine >...
GTTCGTGGCTACTTGTCCACTTGCCGAAAGCATGGCTTGAGTTCCAGCCGCGCAATGAATTTAGTATTTGAAGGGAAACTACCTGACTTTGTTGGCGAGCTTTCCTAAATTACGCTGAATAGTTACAGAATTATTAGGAATTATTAGGGTCAAGTCTTTAATTGCCGGTTTGCTCTTCCCCCGCTAATATCATCAAATGGCTAGACAGATCAGAATAGAATACCCTGGCGCGGTTTATCACATTACCTCTCGTAATTCCTCAAAAAGTGGGGGCGGCTTGTAAGCAATCGATCACAAGAATATCAGAAATCGATCAATCGAACTGACTACAATCGATCACAAATACTGTTATTCAGCAGAAGTATACTCTCAAGTATGAAACAGTATACCGATGGCAACACAGGAAATCAGGAATTTGTCTTTGTTAAGAGTGGCTAGCGGATGAGCGGCTAGCGGACAGTCACTTTTCTAGCGGTAAATTCGGAGCGCACAGAAAAACGTGCACAGCCTACGGGATCTGTAGAGTGCGCAAAAATGCGCACCGATTATTTCGAATTTGTGCTGGGTTTTTGGTTCGCACATTCGTGCAAACCTTACGAAAATGATTTCTCAAACTAATACACTGGTTCGAGATCATCACGAATCGAATCGAAGAATTCTGTACTGACAGCATTCAGGTCTATTAGGTCGACCATAAAAGGTAAATCAGATTCGGAAAAGGCTTCTTTGAGTTGCCCCAGCAGCTCAAAACTCAGCGGCTCGTTACCTTTAATTGCTATATCCAAATCAGAGTAGGTTCTCGCCTTCCCAGTAACTCGAGATCCATAGGCGTAAACCTGGATATCTTTAGATAAAAATTGCCTGAGAATTTCGATCACCTGAGTACGCTGCGACTTTGAAATGTTAGGCATTTCGGCTTTCTAGATTATTCATCAGTTCAGTTGCATCGGAAATAAATTGACTTGCAGCGATATAAACTTTCTCTGCAACGGATTCATCGTAAGTATGAGAAGTGGTATTTCTCGCCAGATGATAACCAAACCAGGGAATGGGATCGCTAATCAGTTGTTTGTCGGCTGCGAGGCGATATAAGTCCTTTCGGCTCAACGGGGCAATTGTCTCGGCGCCCAGATCTTCGGCCAGGTGCCTGCGGAGCATTTTCCAGCAGAGCTCGTATGTATATTCGAAACGCTGAATTACTGCGTCACGAATAAACTCGTTCTTCGGCTGCTCTAAAGCTTTCTCAAGCGATTGAACGGCTTTTTTTAGCGAAGTAAGAATAATCAATTGACACCTGGATGGGTTTGGCTGTTAGCTATTGAGAGTTTAGCCGTATGCTCTCTTATGTCAAGTTCGCTATTTGAAATCACAGATTAGGCGATAGCAAGAGGGTTCCAAAAATGAGTTTCGCAAAATTCACACAAGACTACTCAATTCTTTTCGTAAAATGAGCGAATGTATCAATAGGCTGGTAACTCATTGCGCCGTACAGGGAAGTAGCCGCTTTGTTGTCGTTGCTGGTGGCTAACTTAATTGAAAAAATACCCTGTTGTTTTGCGCTCTTTTCGACTTGTTTTATCAGCTCTTTTGCCACGCCATTTTTTCTAGATGATTCTTCCACAAAAAGGTCGTTCAGCAGCCACTGAGGTTGCAACGCCACCGACGAGAATGAGGGGTAAACCTGTACAAAACCAGCGGCTGTCTGATTTACAAATGCTATCCAGATAATCGAGTCATTTCTGGTGAGTCGTTTTTTCATAAATTCGCGACTTGTTTTTTTTGCAGCAGGAACCTGATGAAATTCTCGGTACTGCATAAATAACGGCAAAAGCGCTTCAAGATGCAAAATAGATGCTTGTTTAATTTCAATCATGAGCTTGTCATTGCCCGGAGTTTTCGACGATGGAATTGACGATGGCTACCAGGGTCAGTACAAAGACGATCACCATGATAACACCGACAAAGATATAGCTGCCTGGATGACCGGATTCGAAATCCTGCTGGCGTTTTTTATCGCTTTGCACGCCGAACATTGCGGCAACAACACTTTGCAGAATACTCAGAAATCCAGGCGGGTTTGTCGAGCTTGAATCTCTCTGCTCTGACTCATCATCGATTGGCTTTTCTGAAGTTGACTGCTCTGGCATCATTGAATTAAAAATCCTTTCCGAAAATTTAGCATGCTGCAGCTTGGCGGCATTATAGATTCTAACCGTAGGGCGTGCACACTCTACAGGTAAAATATCGTCGTAGAAGGTAATAATATCCTTTTGCTGAATGCTATTCATCCCATTGTGCAAAGTGGTTCAATAAATAATCGATTGCCATTCTCGCTCTGGTGGGAAGAAATTGTCGATTTTGATAGACTATCCAGCTACTTTCGCCTTTACTCCAATAAGGCGCTAAGATTGGCTGAACCCTGCCAGAATTGATCAACGAAACAAAGTTGGTTTTAGGCATGTAGGCAATGCCTAGTCCCATTTCACAAGCCTGCATAACGGCGTGGGCATTATTGCAACGCCAGCGCCCACTTATTTTTATGCTGTTAGCCTTTTCTTTTATCTGAAAATTCCAGTGTTCATTGTTTGAGATAATGCAGCTGTGATTTTTTAACTGATCAGGGTGTGACGGTTGTCCATATTGCTTCAGGTAGCGAGGGCTTGCCGCTGCCATCATTGGCCGATTAACCAGTTTTCTAGCTATCAGATTTGAATCCGACAATTGCCCGTATCGAATGGCGAAATCTATGCCTTCTTCGACAAAATTTACCATTCGGCTATTGAAGTCCATTTCAATATTTAAGTCAGGGTGTTGCAGCGCAAACTCCATCAAAACTGGCGCAACAAATTGCTCTGCAAAGGTTCCCGCTGCGCTAACTCGCAATGTACCTTCAAGTTGAAGCTGTTGTTTACGAACCTGCTCGTTGGCCTGACTCAAACCCTCTACAAGGTTTTTACATTGTTGATAATAGGCTTGCCCATTAGGCGTGAGACTGACCAGGCGGGTTGTGCGCGCGAGTAGAGCGCTGCCTAATCGCTCTTCGAGCCGCGACACCTGCCTGCTGACATGGCTAGTGCTGCAGCGTAGACGTCTTGCTGCGGCTGAAAAGCCTTGTAGTTCAGCCACAGCGACAAACTCAATAATACCTTCAAAATTGTCCAACTTCGCCCTTCTTATTGTTGCTATTGTGCAATAAAGAATTCTAATTAGGCTATATTATCATCTGAATAAGAATTAAGTATGATTATTTCAGGTTAGCAAACGTAATAAACTTTTATAGAGGACAACATAGTGAAGAAGATACTAATACCGGTAACTAATCATGCAACATTGGGCGACACACAAGAAGCTAATGGCACCTATGCGCCAGAATTGACCCACGTGTTGGACGTATTCAATAAAGCAGGGTTTGACTATGACATCGCCTCAATCAACGGCGGTAAGGTGCCCCTTTATGGCGTTGATATTGAAGGTGACGAGGTTAATTTGAGGGTGTTGAATGAAGCGGATTTTCAAAATCGAACCAATAACTCCTTACCTGTGTCTCAGGTGAATTTCGACGATTACGACGGGATCTTTTATCCCGGTGGTTTTGGGTTGCTCACTGATCTGGTTGATAACCAGGCTTTCGCGGATATCGCGGCAAAACACTATGAGCAAGGCGGAATCATAGGCGCGGTCTGCCACGGTCCAGCAGGATTATTGCCAATAACATTGAGTAATGGCGAAAAATTGTTAGCAAACAAATCGGTGACCGCGTTTACCCATGAAGAAGAAATCGATTTTGGCACTATCAACAAAATCCCATTTTTACTTGAAGAGGCGCTTACCCGTATTTCTGCGCGTTACAGCAAAGTACAGCCCTGGCAGGAACATGTGATTGAGGACGGGCGTGTTATTACTGGTCAAAATCCGGGAAGCGCTCACGCTGTCGGTGAAGCGATGATAAAATTAATCAACAAATAACCATTTAAAGGCTGGCGTTAGAAATGATGCTGGCCTTAATTTATAATTGAGTGAATCATCTCATATTTAGAGTTTAGAGCCGACCAGTAATACTAGGCCAGCTCATTTCTTCGATATAAGGTGTTAAGAGTTCGCTCAGAAAAATTTTGACGAAACTTTATTGCGTAAACAAAATTCTCTCAATGTAATACCAAACGATGAATTAATTTTCTCGCTGTCAAAGCCAATGCAAATTTTGATCGCGGCTCGAAGATAATTCGAGAGGTGATAGCACTATTGATTACGCTGTCATCCTTAAGACTGCGGACTCATTCGGTATCACTAAACGCACTTTTAAGTTTTAGCTGCTGATTTAACTTAACAATCTGCATCGCCATTTCCAGGGACTGGTCGGCGTTTAATCGTGGGTCAACCAGGCTTTTGTAGGCTCGCTCAAGGTCTAACTCAGTGAGTCCACGCGCACCGCCAACGCATTCAGTCACATGCTCGCCAGTTAGTTCAAAATGAACGCCGCCGAGGTGACTATCCAATCGTTGATGAATTTCAAAAGCCTGCGTCAGTTCACTGATAATATCGTCAAATCGTCTGGTTTTAATACCGCTTTGAGTTGTGGCGGTATTGCCGTGCATGGGGTCTGAGCACCACAGCAGTTCTCGCTTTTCTCTTTTAACTGCTTCGATCAACGGCGGCAGATTTTGCCCGATATGCTGGCGACCAAATCGGGAAATTAATGTGAGGCGGCCGGGACTATTGTCCGGGTCCAGCAGATCACACAACTTGAGTAATTCAGCGGGCGTGACTTTGGAACCGATTTTTACCGCGATAGGATTGGCGATGCCGCGCATATATTCGACATGAGCGGAATTTTCCATGGCGGTGCGCATGCCAATCCAGGGAAGGTGCGTTGATAAATTGTACCAGCGGTCGTCTTCGCTTTTTCGGGTGAGGGCTTGTTCATAGTGCAGATGCAGCGCTTCGTGACAGGTAAATATTTTATCCTGCACCGAGGCGATAGTATTGCCGTTTGTCAAACTTCCCTGCGAGAGATTTTTGAGTAGGTCGATTGAGCCGTGAACCTTGTCTAAAATTTCATGGTAGTCGTGGGCGAGTGGCGAGTGGGCAACAAAATCCAGGTCCCAGCTTTCAATTTTAGAAAAGTCGGCAAATTTATTTTCAATTAATGTTCTAATGTAGTTGAGTGTCAACGAGGCAAATGAGTAGCCCTTGAGTAGTCGCTTAGGATCTGGCGTACGCAACTCTTTTGAGAACTCGGCACCGTTGATCAGATCGCCCCGGTAGCAGGGCAGAGTCAATCCGTCGATAGTCTCGGTATCAGCGGAGCGCGGTTTGGCGTATTGACCGGCCATGCGACCTATTTTGGTAACCGGGCGGTTCAGACCGTAAACCAGTACCAGGCTCATTTGCAGCAATATCTTGAGCTTGTCGGTAATGGCCTGCGCGTTGCAATCGGAAAACAGCTCGGCACAATCGCCCCCCTGCAGGACAAAAGATTCACCGCGGGCAGCACTTGCCAGTTTTTGTTTGAGATCGTCGATTTCCTGAACGCTCACCAGCGGTGGCAGTGAACCAAGCTCCTTGATTACCGATTCGAGCTGCGGCAGGTCGGGGTAGCTGGCTTGTTGTACAACTTCAAAACTTTGCCAGGAATCAGGACTCCAAAATGGCAGGTTATCTTTCATTTAACGCCTTGTGTGTGAACAGGCCAACGACGGCCATCGGGCAGGAATGCTGGCTGTTAATCTGGATGGGGGTAGTTTAACATTGCGAGTAGCGAGTAGCGAGTAGCGAGTAGCTGCAGGGCGAAGTGCAATCCAAATCTCGCAAATAGAAATAAATAAGCCAATCGAGAAACGAACCTAACTTATGTCCAAGATAAAAACACAATACGCCTGCACCCAATGTGGCGCGGTTTCCCCTAAGTGGTCGGGTCAATGTGGCGAATGCGGCCAGTGGAATTGTCTGGTCGAGCAAATAGAAGCCAAACCCTCGACAAAGAGTTCACGTTTTGCCGGATATGCCGGCGCGGACAAACAATTGCAGAAATTGAGTGAAGTGACCCATCAGGAAAATGCGCGTATTGGCACCCGCCTGTCGGAGCTTGACCGTGTGCTTGGTGGCGGCTTGGTCGCTGGCTCTGTGGTGTTGATCGGCGGCGATCCGGGGATCGGGAAATCGACCATCTTGCTCCAGTGTATGTGTCAGTTGAGCGACCAGCTAAATGCAGTCTACGTCACCGGTGAGGAATCGGCTCAGCAGATTTCCATGCGTGCTAAACGACTGGGGTTAAACGGGCAGGAGCTAAGTTTGCTCACCGAAACTCAGGTGGAAACCATTATTGCCACTGCGCAAAAAGTTGAACCTCAAGTAATGGTGATCGACTCAATTCAGACGATTTATACGGAAATGTTGCAATCAGCCCCCGGCGGCGTGGCACAGGTGCGAGAAAGTACCGCGCAACTAGTTCGATTTGCCAAACAAAAAGGCATCGCGCTGTTTGTGGTTGGTCACGTGACCAAAGACGGCGCTCTCGCAGGCCCACGCGTGCTGGAGCACATGGTGGATGCGGTACTTTACTTTGAGGGAGAGCGAGACGGCCGCTATCGGATATTACGTGCGGTGAAAAACCGCTTTGGCGCGGTTAACGAGCTGGGCGTGTTTGCCATGACTGAAGAGGGCTTAAAGGAAGTGTCTAATCCTTCGGCTATTTTTCTTTCGCGTTATCAACAGATAGCTGCCGGTAGTGTAGTCACTGTCACCTGGGAAGGCTCGCGGCCATTGCTGGTTGAGGTGCAGGCGCTGGTGGATGAATCTCATAGTGGGCATCCCAAGCGGGTCGCTGTGGGTCTGGATCAAAATCGACTGGCCATGTTGTTGGCTGTGCTTTCGAGACATGGTGGTGTGTTTTGCCACGATCAGGACGTGTTCCTCAACGTGGTCGGTGGTGTCCGGGTGATGGAGACCAGCGCCGATCTGGCGCTGCTGCTGGCCGTTGTGTCCAGCCTGCGTAATCAGGCGCTGCCACAGGATTTAATTATTTTTGGTGAAGTCGGACTTTCCGGCGAAATCCGGCCCGTACCCAACGGGCAGGAAAGGATCAAGGAAGCCAAAAAGCACGGATTTAAAATTGCCATAGTGCCAAAAGCCAACGCGCCAAAAAAAGCGGTAGAAGGCCTCCGTATCATCGCTGTGTCAAAGTTGCAGGATGCGCTTTCGGCTTTGACCGAGCTGTAGGTCAGAAAGCCTGGACTGATCTTTAGTTCAGCACCTTATAGCCACGCCCCAGTAAACAGCGGCGAACGACCAACGCTTGTTCTTGCTTGCTGCGCACGCCGCCTTTAACCGCGCCCGACACGGCGCCTGCGCCAGCGAGTTTTTCTGCGGTTCTGCGATTACCGATCGCCGCGCCGATGGCAGCTCCAATGACTGCGCCCGCGACCGCGCCTTTACCGGCTTTGGGTTCGACTTGCGCCGCGAAACTCTGGCATTCGACCAGATCGCCCTGATACTTCGCCATATCGACGCCACGGGTATCGATTATGATATTGCGCCTGTTGGCACAGGCAGCGAGCAATAAAATGGCGAGCAAGGGTAGGATAATACGTTCACAGGAAAATCGAATCATGGTGCTTCACCTTTTATCATTTTGAGATCTCACGTATAAACGTCAAAATAGCCTTTGGGTTGACAGGTGAGTAGAAAAAAATCGGCCAGTTCAGAGTGAGTGTTGGCTCCGGTCGTTTTAATCGTTTTGAAATTCAGTTGTTTCCTTCACACAAGGCAATAAAATCACGCTCCAGCAATTCACTGTCGCCCAGATTTAATTCCACCAGACGTCGCAGGTGGGTGATGCTGTCCAGGTCGATATGAACGCACTTTAGCCCTAACTGTTCGCCTTCCTGATGCGTCAGCTCCAGTTGCATGGTAATCACTTCACCTTCTTCGCCGAGTCGTATTTCAAGACGATATTCGCCACCGAGTGTTACTTCGACCGGAGTGATGAGACGGAGTAAGGCGCCATGGAGCGATAAATCGACTACCTGACACTCGGTTTCCTGGGAATTGCTATAAAAAGTGGCGGCAGTCTCAAAAGCGACCCGGTTAAAATGTCGACGTTCCTCAGTCATGCGCTATCTCTTTAGTTGATTTGGGCTTTGTGGGTTGATTTGGCTTGTCTATGACGCTGTTAAATTAATAGAACTAATGTAGCACAGCAGGCAGATTTATTCCTGAGAATTACCGCATGGCCCACCCCGAGCACATTGCCGTTACAAGCACCCTCAAATCCTTTTTACCGGATTACAGGATTACATACGCGGGCAAATCCACTAAAATACCTTTCGAACCGCACTTTGTAGATTAGCAGGAAATTTAATGACCATTCAATGGTATCCAGGCCACATGCACAAGGCCCAGAAAGAAATCAAGCAGGCGCTGCACAAGGTCGATCTGATCATTGAAGTGGTCGACGCGCGTATTCCGTTTAGCAGTTCTAATCCGGTCATAGCACAACTGTCCGATTTTAAAGGGTTGAATCGTCCGGTAATCAAGCTAATCAACAAGACCGACCTGGCCGATCCGAATGTGACTGAATTGTGGTGCGATTATTTTGAACAACAGCAGGGCGTTAAGGCGTTGCCGGTAAGCGCGCTGCAGCCAGCCGATCTTAAAAAACTGAGTAGCCTGGCGCGCAAATTGGTGCCGGGCAAAGCGGCGCGCGAAGAAGCGATCAGCGCGATGATCATGGGCATTCCCAACGTCGGAAAGTCCACCATTATTAATGTACTCAGCGGCCGCAAAATAGCCAAAGTTGGCAACGAGCCCGCGGTTACCCAGCGCCAGCAAAGAATTGACCTGCTTGATGGACTGGTTTTGTTTGATACCCCCGGCATCCTGTGGCCAAAAATAGAAAACAGAAACAGCAGTTACCGCCTGGCGATATCGGGCGCGATCAAAGACACCGTACTGGACTATGATGATATCGCTTTTTATCTGATCGATTTTCTGGTGGCGCACTATTCCCAGTTGCTGAATAGCCAATACCAGCTAGAGCAGTTGCCTGAAGAGACCATCGAAATCGTCGAGGCCATTGGTAAAAAGCGAGGCTGTCTTAAAGCTGGTGGTCGGGTGGATTTGGATAAAGTGAGCAAAATTATCATTAACGAATATCGCGCCGCAACACTGGGAAGAGTCAGCCTGGAAACGCCGACGATGCTCGAAACCGAATCGGCGGAAGTGGAGGCACGCGTTCAAACTAAATTAGTGGAAAAACGCGCGCGTAAACAGAAATTCAAAAAAAAGCGGTAGCGTTTGAATCAAACTAAGATCGAGTCTGAAAATGTTTAAGCCCGATAACCTGGTGAAGATCGCCAATAATAAAATGCCTTTCGGCAAATATCAGGGGCGGCGCTTAATCGAACTGCCGGAAAACTATTTGTTATGGTTTTCCAATGCCGGCTTTCCTCAAGGGCAATTAGGCGTGTTGCTGCAACTGACGTTGGAGATCAAAGTCAACGGTCTGGAAAAACTGGTATATCCCCTGATAGAAAAAACGGCTAAATAATCACTGCTCATACCTGCTTGAGCTTAGTTTGATCCAGATTAATAGTTGCACTGTAACCCTGATATAGTATCTTTGAATAAAAGCATTGTGAGGGATTGCCATGGGACGCGACATTCAAGAGCGCGAGTACTCAGCCGATGACTATCAGCGGTTTAATCGTCGTATCCATGATCAGGCCGACCAACTCAAACAGATCCTCGAAACGCCTGATTTTGGCAAAGAACCCACCTGCATCGGCGCCGAGCTTGAAATTTACCTGATGAATAAGCAAAGCGACGTTAGCCCGGTTAATTTGCAATTGCTTGAGATGCTCAAGGACGAGCAGTATCAAACCGAGTTGAACCAATTTAACATCGAGTTAAATCTGTCTCCGGTAGAAGCAAGCGGCAAACCCTTTTCCAGGCTCACCCGTGAAATGCTGACCAAGTTTAACCACCTGTGGTCGGTGGCTCAAAAAATTGATACGCGCCCGCTGGCCGTCGGTATTTTGCCAACTTTGCAGGAAAAACACCTGACTAACGCTTACATGACCGACCTCGGGCGTTACCGTATGCTGGCGCGAGAGCTGATTAAACAACGGGGCGAGCCATTTCACATCAAAATTGATGACGAAGAGTCCGTCGATTTCTACACTTCTGAAGTTTGCGTTGAGGGAGCCAATACCTCTTTTCAGGTTCACTTAATGACCGAGAAGGAGAAATTTGCCAATACTTTTAACGCGGCACAGATCACATTGCCAATGGCGCTGGCCGTATCCTGTAACTCGGGCGTGTTGCTGGGGAAATGTTTATGGGATGAAACCAGGGTGGTGTTGTTTAAGCAGGCGATTGATAATCGAATGCCCGATGCGTCCGGTTGGCGGCAACCATCGCGTGTGACTTTTGGCCACGGCTGGGTCAGAAAAAGTGCCTGGGAGCTATTCTCTGAAACAGTCAATTTATACCAGCCGATTTTTCCCGAGTTATTTGAAGCCGATAGCAGCGAAAAGCTACCCGAACTGGCCGAGCTGAATTTTCACATGGGCACAACCTGGCCCTGGAATCGGGCGGTTTATTCAAATAAAGGTAACGGTCATCTTCGAATAGAATTTCGAGCCCTGCCAGCCGGGCCGACTGCGTTGGACATGGCCGCCAACGCCGCTTTTTCAATCGGAATGGCCGTCGGTCTGGAAGAAAAAGTGGACGAATATCTCTCTCGCATCCCGTTCCGATTTGCCGAGTATAATTTTTACCGTGCCGCCAAAAGCGGATTAAACGCGACTATTTTATGGCCGCAGAATTACCAGAATAAACCGGTTGAAGTTCCTATCAGAAATATCATCGACGACATGTTGCAGGTTGCTCACGACGGATTGTCCATGTTGAATGTCGACCGGGTTGAAAGAGACAAATTTTTAAATATTATTCAGCGACGACTCTCCGTCGGCGTTACCGGGGCAAGCTGGACCAAACAAACCCTGAAACATTTGCGTCGTTCCATGACCAACGACAAGGCATGCGCCCGATTGCTTGACCTCTATTTTAAAAATCAGATGCAAGGTCAACCCGTGAGTGAATGGGAGCGTATCTGGCAATGAACCTCTTATCGGACAAAGTCAATTTTTATGATGACAGTTTTCGAGGTGAAATCGAGCCTACGGCTCTGGGATTTTTGCGTCAACTCGAAGGGCTTTGTGTATTTGACCTGAAAGGAAAAGACCAATCCAGAACGCGAGTATTAACTACGCTTATTCATGGCAACGAACCTTCCGGTTTTATCGCCTGCCATTTGTGGCTACGTAGCAATTCAATTCCTGCGACAAATGTGCGAATTCTTATTTGTAACCCGGAAGCCGCTCGGACCAAACCCATATTCTCTAATCGTTATCTGGCTAATTGCCAGGATTTAAACCGGTTTTTTTCTGCGTCAGAATCCGATGACAGTCCGGTCGCGACCAGAGCGCGCCAGATCAAAAAAGCGGTATTAGAGGTCTCGCCAGAATCTGTTCTGGATTTACACAATACCTCCGGTGCCAGTCCAGCATTTGCCGTCGCGGTGAGTGATGATAACAAAACGCTGGATCTGGTTTCACTTTTTACTTCCAAACTGATTCTAACCGGACTGAGTGTCGGCGCTATTATGGAGCAAACATTTAACGCGCCGATAGCTACTATCGAGTGCGGTGGCGCCAACGAAATTTATTCTCATCAGGTTGCCACAGATGGACTACACGAATATTTTTCCAGAGAAGATATTTTTAGCTGCTATTGCGCTTCGAGCCGAATCGTAGAGCTTGAGCAAAGTGTCAAAGATACCGGTAATTTAGCTGCTAAGACAGAACGACGCCGACAAATTTCGGCGACGCTGCAGCGAGAACTTAATAAAATAAGCGGTAAAGTCGAGGTTTATTATCATCCGATCCGAGTAGAGTTGTCGGGTGAGGCTTCGGTCGGTTTTTCTCATCATCGGCTACCGACAACGGACATTACTCTGCGCGCGGATATCGAACAGCTCAATCGCCAGAAAACGCATGCCGGCGAGTTTATCGGCTGGTACGAGCCTGGACAAGCGCTTCCTTTGCGGGCAATAGACGAGCAGGGCGTTGATCAAATAGAGCGACTGCTGGAGTGCAAAAATGGTTGCCTGTTCGCGCGTCAGGATATGCAGTTTTTCATGGTGACAACGACTCTCGAAATAGCCACTAACGATTGTTTGTTTTATGTGACAGCCAGTTAATCCCGGGTTCGCCGCTGAGACTTTTTTCACAATTCTAATTTAACACCTTCCTGCGCGTATTTTTTATGCCTTTCTTCGGCTTGCCAGTCTGGGCTTGCAACTCTGGGATTGCAACTCAGGGACTGAAGCTCGGGGACAAGGCAAAAAGGAAAGCCGCCCAGATATATTACTTGTAACCAGTTGTAAAATTGTTAATTTTTCACAAGATTTTACCCGCGTAACCATTTAGGATGTCCGGTTCTATCGTAATAAAGATAAATTAGTATAACTAGTCGCCCCTTAAAAAAGCTTAGTTAGCGCCAAACCAATCGATTTTCTCCGTTTCGCCCCATAGAATTGGGGCTTGCTATGTAAATAATTCGCCGTCAAACAACTCAAACGCACGATAACTCCCCTTAAACACCTATCCAGACGGGAAAATACAAGCGCAAAAAAATGGTTTAACCATTTCTTTAGGTTCCAGGCCGTCGCCGCCATTAGCAGATTTAATTCGTCGCCAATTTCACCTTTCAAGAAGTTTCTCGATAACCGACAGTCTGATTTTAAATGACCGATGATTGGTTCAATCGCCGCACGTCGACGGCACTGTTTTCGCTTTTTATCTCGCTGATAACGGTTATCTCTTTTTAGCGCTTTTTTGGGTAAAATAATTTCGGTCTCATTGACTTTTTGTTTTCCGCGATAACCTCGATCACAAACCGCTTGCAATACAGACTTTCCTCTTGAATCAGTGATGTGCTCTAGCACATCCTCAAGCGTGTGACTGTCGTGAATGTTTTTCGGATGACTGACTACGCCAACAATAATATTCGATTTGGCCGTACTGGCGACGGAAACTTTATTACCGTATTCGTACTGGACATGATCCTTTCCTTTCGCTATACAGTACACGTGAGGCTCATGCAGCGAGTAAATTTTATTCTTGTCTTTAGGTTGCTGCGCAAGCACTTTTTCATACAACGCGAAGTCTTCTTCAATGAGCTCTAATTGCTCATTTTTAGGCAGTTTACGCCTGAGTTCCCGGATCAAAGTGTTGGCGATAGTTCTGAGGCGCTTGAGCGCTCGCTTCGCTTTCTTGCGTTTCTTAACATGACGAAAGTGCCTTAAATCCAAGCGTAAATTTTTGACCTCTTTGGCATAGGTTCGTCGTTGTTGTATGCCTCCTTGTTTAGCCAATTTATTGAGGCGGTTGATAGTCTTGATCGCAAGCTTTGCATCGGTCGGATAAGTAATGTTTTTTTCCTGAACGGTGGTATCGAAATTGACCGAGTTTTCTAACGCCGCTTTACCGTGCAATGCAATACTCATTTGAAATATTTTCTCGACCCCTTCTTTTTTAATTCGTTGCCTGAAATGAACCAGCTCAGTCGCATGGCATGGAACGGTTTGTTGAAACTCGGTCATGCCACAAAAAGCCTGGTAATAAGCATTTCGTTTCCATTGATTAACAACCGATTCATCACTCAAATTTTCAAGTGACTTTAGCATTAATAACCCAACCATTAACCGGATCGGCTTGCTCGGTGCGCCAATGTTTTTTTGGTAATGCTTTGAAAATTCGCTATCAAAATCTTGCCAGGGGATAACCGCCGCTAGCCGCAATAGCGGATCATTGGGGTCGAGTTGCAGGAGCAGATCGGAGCCAAACAGATTGGTTTGATGATGTTGAGCGCTTTGTGTGAGCATTTTTTCACCATTTCGACCAGAAACTTGATACCTATATTAACATTTCTGGTTGAAATGTTCGAACGAAATGAAGTTTTATTTCTTTGTTTTCAAATGGTTAGGTTGTTTTTAAGGGGCGACTAACTAAACATGGAGAAGTGAATGAGCTTTGTAAACAAGCCCCTCAAGCTTGCGGCCGTAGGGCTAACGATCCTGTTGCTGTCGCTGGCTTCGGTTTCAATTGAGGCCAAATCCGACGCTGCAAAAGTAACCGAAGTTGAAGGTATCAGCGAGTACAAACTGGAAAATGGCCTGCGAGTCCTGTTATTTCCCGATCAGACTAAGGAAACAGTGACGGTCAATATCACCTACCACGTCGGCTCAAAGCACGAAAATTATGGCGAAACCGGTATGGCGCATTTGCTGGAGCACCTTGTTTTTAAAGGGACACCAAAACATAAGGACATTCCCAAGGAACTTAGCTCTCACGGGGCCCGTCCAAACGGAACAACCTGGACAGACCGAACTAATTATTTTGAGACCTTCAGCGCTACCGAAGAAAACATTAACTGGGCGCTGGACATGGAAGCCGACCGAATGGTTAATTCTTTTATCGCCAAGGCCGATCTCGATAGTGAAATGACGGTCGTCAGAAATGAATTTGAAATGGGTGAAAACAGCCCTTTTAGAGCGACGCTTCAACGTATGATGTCGGCTGCTTTCACCTGGCATAATTACGGTAAGTCCACCATTGGTGCGCGCGCCGATTTGGAAAATGTGCCGATTAACAAGCTGAAGGCATTCTATAAGAAATACTATCAGCCTGACAACGCAACTTTAATAGTCGCCGGTAAGTTTGAACAAAAAGAAATGCTCAAAAAAGTCAAAAAATATTTTGCGGGCATAAAAAAACCAGAGCGAATCATCGACCCGTTATATACGGTCGAACCGGCTCAGGACGGTGAAAAAAGCGTGACCGTTCGCCGCGTTGGAGATATGCAATTGTTTGGCGCCATGTACCACATCACGGCGGGCTCTCATCCGGATTATGCCGCCATTGACGTGCTTACTCAGATACTTGGTGATACGCCGAGCGGCCGATTGCACAAACAGATTGTTGAAAAAAAGCTGGCTAGTCGTACCTTTGGATTTAATTTTCAATGGCAGGAGCCAGGCGTTGCTATTTTTGCTGCGCAAGTTGACAAGAGTTTTGACATAGAAAAGACCGCAAACAAAATGCTCGATGTGATCGAAGGCAACAAGTTGCAAGCGATAACAAAAGAAGAAGTTGAAAGAGCAAAACGAAGTATTCTCAAAAATATTGAGCTATCGTTTAACTCATCGGAGCGAATAGCACGCAACCTGAGTGAATGGTTGGGCATGGGCGACTGGCGATTATACTTTTTACACCGTGACCGTGTTGAAAAAGTCACCGTAGCTGACGTGCAAAGGGTCGCAGAGTTGTATTTGCAGCGAAACAACCGAACAGCGGGTCGATTTATTCCAACAGAAAAACCAGAGCGCGTTGAAATCCCGCAGGTTGCCGATGTAGCTGGCATGCTAAAAGGGTACAAAGGAAAAGAAAATATCGCTCAGGGGGAAAATTTTGAGCCGTCGTTCGACAATATTGACAGCCGCACTATGCTTTCCGAGTTAAGTAACGGCGCCAAAGTTTCTTTATTGCCGAAGAAAACTCGCGGAGAATCCGTGGAGGTTAATCTGGTTCTGGATATGGGTAATGAAAAAAGTCTGCACGGACTGCAGGCGATCGGAAACGCCGCCACTACCATGCTGATGAGAGGCAACAAAGATTATTCTCGCCAACAACTTGCCGACGAATTCGACAAATTAAAGGCCAATGTCAGGGTTTCTGGCGGGGTCAGAGGCGTTCGCGCTTCTGTGACTACCAATAAGCAAAACCTGACTGGCGTATTGCGCCTGTTGACCAGTGTGCTTAAGCAACCGTCGTTTGATAAAAAAGAATTCGATCAATATGTTGCCGAGCAAAAGGTCGATATTGAGAGCAACCTGCAAGATCCCCAGGCGTTAGCATTTACTGAAGTCAACCGTCAAAGTAATCCGTATAAAAAAGGTCATCCCCGTTATGTGCCAACTTTCCAGGAGCGATTAGATGAGCTGACGACACTGAAGCTGTCGGATCTGCAAAAATTCCACCAGCGTTTTTACGGCGCCGGTCATATGCAAATTGCCGTTGTTGGTGATTTTGAGCAAAAACAGGTCGCGCAAGAGCTGGAGTCTTTATACGGAAACTGGCATACCGAAGAAAACTATAAGCGAGTAGCCAAACCCTATAATAAAGGCAAACCGCTTCATAAAACCTTTGATACGCCGGATAAGGAAAATGCCGTATTTGTCGCAACGGTGAATTTACCGGTCGCGGATTTCTCCGATGATGCGGCAGCGTTAGAGCTTGGGAATTACATTTTTGGTGGAGGTTTCTTAAACAGCCGCCTGGCGACGCGCTTGCGTCAAAAAGACGGTTTGAGCTACGGTGCCGGTTCTTTTATGTCGTCTAATGCCTATGAAGAAAACAGTCAGCTGGGCGCTTATGCTATCGGTGCTCCGCAAAATCTGGAGAAAATAGAGATTGGCTTTAAAGAAGAGCTAGCCCGCCTACTCAAAGATGGATTTACCGACGCCGAAATTGAAAGCGCCAAGTCCGGACTATTGCAGGGTAAAAAAGTCAGTCGAGCGCAGGATCGGGAATTAGTCGGTGAACTGGTTTCAAATCTTGATCTGGACAGACGAATGCAGTGGAACAAGAGCTACGAGCAGGAACTTGAGAAACTCACCGCTAAAGACGTTCATCGCGTGATGAAAAAATACCTTAGGTTAGAAGATTTTTCCATCATAAAAGCTGGCGACATGACTAAAGCCAAAGCAGAATAACAACCTTTCAGTCAATTGATTGATTTAAGCACGATGATTTTCCGTCGTGCTTTTTTTTGCGAAATTAATTTACGTTACCGATTGAAATTACCGATTGGCTTTTATCGATAGAATGGCAAAATGACACTTCGCGGATTCAACTAACAAGTGCAACTATCTGTTAAGCAGCCAATCGTGATAGCGATTTTCCCATCATCTGTGCTGCGGTTTTAAATCCCAATGTTTTGCGTGGACGGTTATTAATTCGATCCACG
>Ga0316209_1002115_pt1 | contig 17061 bp, 17 predicted proteins | sample 6monopyrite_MG_FD_204945 | JGI IMG/M metagenome (GOLD analysis project Ga0316209, IMG submission 204945) | Microbial mat bacterial communities from mineral coupon in-situ incubated in ocean water Damariscotta River, Maine, United States -... | ecosystem: Environmental > Aquatic > Marine >...
TGACACTATAATTGCATCTAAAATCAAGAAAATACCGCAAAAAACAATGATAGAGACGCCAATTTATGCGGCGGGGCGCCTATTTGCTTTTTAAGATGTCCTGAAATCAAGCATGCAACAGCCCCATATTAGTATTATTTACATTACCCTCTATAATGGAGTAATACTTTATGGTATTATCCCTTTGTCGTGTGTGATGGAAGAGACGGCAATATTTAAGCAGCTACAAGGATTAACCTCCTTTTAGTTGCTTTAATTTTTTCTTGAAGAAAACTCGTGGGTGAACTTTTCCATTCTTCTTTTCGTATTTCTGGTAATATTGCTGGTGATAGTTTTCTGCCTCCCAAAATTTACTTGCTGGCTGCACTTGAGTAGCAATTTTTTGCGGGTAAATTTTTAGACCGTTAACTTTGGCAATCATGTTTTCTGCAATCTTTTTTTGCTCTTCATCATGATAAAATATTGCAGAGCGATATTGTGTTCCGACATCAACGCCTTGACGATTTATTTGTGTGGGGTCGTGAGCCTTGGTAAGGAAATGCTCTATTAGTTGCGTATAAGATATTTTCTTTGGATCATAAGTTATTTCTGTGGCTTCGGCATGCCCCGTATTACCAGTGGTAATATCTTCGTAAGTCGGGTTGTCAGTTGCTCCGCCAATATATCCCACGCGAGTGAATAGAACGCCCTCTAAATCACGGAACTCACTTTCTAAGCACCAAAAACAGCCTCCTGCAAGTGTTGCAATGGGGTATCCTTCGGGTTTTTTGTCCATTAAATCATGTCCTTTTGTTTCTAATGTTCCTTGAACAGCATAGGATTTTGAATTGAATGAAAAAAATGCTAGGGTAAGCAATCCTAATGCTATTATTGCTAAGGAAAAAAATCGTATCATTATAAGTTCCATATTTTGTGTAAAAGCCTTTTTTTGGCATAATGTTTATATATTCATATTCGTAGGGTTTTGCAAAAATGTTTCATTGGAAGAAAAAACTTCTTAATTATGAGGACCGCCCCAAGGGGGTAAAGCCATACATGATATTGCTGCATTACACAGGTATGCAGAGTATGGAAGAGGCGAAAGATCGCTTATCTGATCCTGAAAGTAAGGTTAGCGCGCATTATTTAATAGATGAAGATGGCACTGTATTTGACCTTGTGCCAGAGGATAAACGCGCATGGCATGCTGGTGTTTCTTATTGGTCGGGCGAGAGCGATATAAATTCGGTTTCCATAGGAATGGAGATTGTGAATGAGGGTCATGAGTTTGGTTATGAGCCTTTTTCTTTGGCACAGATGAAGGCCGTGTTAAAGCTCTGTCGTGAGATTAAGGGGCGTAATGATATTACTCACGTGCTAGGGCATAGTGATGTTGCGCCAGAGCGTAAGCAAGATCCAGGGGAATTGTTTGATTGGCAATGGTTATCAGAGCATGGAATAGGGCTATGGCCTGAGCCTACAGATGAGGAAAAAACGCAGGCTAAGGACTTGGTGCGTAAGGATTTTGAGGTTAAGAAACTATTTGATCTATATGGATACAATAAGGCCGCGGCTCATATTGATGTTGTAACGGCCTTTCATCGTCATTATTTGCCGCAAACATTTCTGGCAGAAACTCAAGGGGTTGTGCATATGGAAACGGTGGCTCGTCTATTATCGCTAATACGTCAGCAAACTATTCTAATAGAAAATGATTGATTTTATATCTGTTTTTAGAGCATGGTAGCTACGTCGAAGAGATCAGATGATCGCTGCTTGGCTTTTGCTGAGGAGAGGAAAGTCCGGGCTTCACGGAAAAACGACGCCAGATAACGTCTGGGCAGGGCTTTTATGGCTTTGACGGCCAGTGCTGAAGAAAAGGAAACTACCTCTTTATCTTTGGATAGAGTGGAAAAGGTGAGAAGGTGCGGTAAGAGCGCACCGCGCAGTCGGTAACGAATGTGGCATGGTAAACCCCGTCGGAAGCAAGACCAAATAGGAACTGTAAGCTACTTTAATGTAGTAGGTGTTTTCCGCATCACAGTTCGGGTAGGTCGCATGAGGTATTTGGCAACAAATATCCTAGATGAATGGTCATCATTTATTTTTGGTTATGCCGAGAATAATTACAGAACCCGGCTTATAGATTTCTTCGACATTTTCATTATTTAGATATATGCCAAACTATAGAATTTGTCATCAATGCATAAAAAATGTACTTTTATGCACTATTTATTATTATGGAAAAGGCTGGTTAATTACAGTAAAACCGCCGAAAATAATCCGGCGGCTTATATTTTTTATGTTTTATTATTATTTTATTCTTAACTTTTTGAAATCATATTACGCAATTATGCAGTAAAAACAATGACTTCTAATCTTTGCGGCTTTTTATGTAAGAGTATAATATTGTCCCCATAAATAGCCCTCCATTTAAAGCTAAAACTAAAATTAATATAGTTTCTAACATTGTCTCTCTCCCCACACAAATTGGTCTCAATGCTTTCTATAACTCAACAAATACCACTGTATTTCGTAAAATACAAGAAAATTTTGTATTATTTTATAATGGGTTATATGTTTGCGAGCGTATATAAGGATTGTTGAATGTAAAATTACATATATGGCCGCATATTTTATGCATTTTTTTTGGTTGTGATCTGTTTATAGGATTCTATTAACAGTGGTTATATTGTTTTCGCACATTTTAATCCACAGGTGCGATGGTGGGTAAGCTTAAAAATCGTTTATTTATGAGGATATTAGGGTGCGTTCTTATTGACTGCCCATGTATTCCCATGTTATCCCATATATATCCATGTTTTTCCATTTTTATGGTGTAGGGTGTCACGTGTGGTTGGTTTTTACATGATGGATATGTGCTTTTAAGGGGCGTTATGGCGTTATTTCTATCCAGATTTACTAATAAGGTTGATAAGAAGGGGCGAGTTTCTGTGCCTGCGCCATTCCGCTTGGCCCTTGGGGATCAGATTGATAAGGGGATAGTTTTGTTTCGCTCTAACCAACATAACTGTCTTGAGGGGTTTGATTGGGCAAAGATGGATGAGATTGGTGATCGTATGGATCATTATGATCTATTTTCTGAGGAGCAGGATGATCTTGCCACTACGATTTTTGGTGAGAGTGTGCAGCTTTTTTGTGATGGGGAAGGGCGCGTTGTGTTTCCTTCCGATTTAATGGAGGTTGCTAGTATCACAGATTATGCCACTTTTGTTGGTTTGGGGCGTAAATTTCAAATTTGGAATCCAGAGCTGTTTGCGCGCCGTAAAGATCAGGCAAGATCCGCGATTCAAGATCAAAAGCTTACTATCCCAAAAGATGGGAGGCGGTAATGAGCGCGTTATTTTGCGAGGGCTATAACAATAAAGATCATTATCCCGTGATGATGCCAGAGGTTCTCTCTGCGCTATCTCCAAAAGATGGTGAAGTGTACGTTGATGGTACTTTTGGAGCAGGCGGATATTCCAGAGCTATGTTGGACGCGGCAGATTGTACAGTTTATGCGATTGATAGAGACCCTGCCGCGATTGATGAGGCTTCTTTAGTTGAAAAAGAATATGGCTCACGTTTTAAATTTTTGCGAGGGCGTTTTGGTGATGTGAAGGTATTACTAACTGATGCAGGATTAGATCACGTTGACGGCTTTGTTTTGGATATAGGCGTATCTTCAATGCAAATAGATCAAGCTGAGCGCGGGTTTTCGTTTCGATTTGATGGCGCGCTTGATATGCGTATGGATAATAATGGCGATGGGCAAACCGCCGCGGATATAGTCAATAATTATGATGCCGAGGATTTGGCAAATCTTATCTATGAATATGGGGAGGAGCGTTTATCGCGCCGTATTGCACGTGCGATAATATTGCGCCGCTCTGAAAAGGAATTTGAGACAACCAGCGAGCTTGCCGAAGTTGTGCGCTCTGCTACCCCTAAGAAACCCAATGATAAGATTGATCCTGCAACACGCACTTTTCAGGCATTGCGCATTGCAGTTAATGATGAACTAGGGGAACTTGATAGTGCTTTGGCTGCTTCTGAGGATATATTGAGCGATGGTGGCAGGCTTGTCGTGGTAAGCTTTCACTCGTTAGAAGATCGGCGGGTGAAGAATTTCTTGAAGAATAAATCAGGCAAGACTGATAGCGGTTCGCGTCACTTGCCTGCGCGAGATCATGAAAAAGAGCCTACAATATTTGATCTTCCTATGCGTAATAAAACTATTAAACCGTCAAAAACAGAGATTGAAGAAAATCCGCGATCACGTTCAGCGCGCCTTCGCTATGCAATAAAGCTTCCATGCTCTACTATGGGGGTAAGCAAAGATGATTAGATCATTCCTAAAATATTTTATTGTATTTGCACTGTTAGTTTTTAGCGGCTGGAATTTGATGAATGTCAGTATGAAAGTGCAGAAAATGGAAAGTGACGTTGCTGTTCTTGATAAAAAAATTGCAAAAGAGCAAGAAAAGATAAGGGTGCTGAATGCGGAGTGGGCTTATTTGAATAATCCTGAGAGATTAGAGGCCGCTGCCGCATTGGCTTTGGGGCTTAAGGCAACAAAGGGTGAGGCTGTAATATCTAAGGTTGATGCTATACCTGAATATGTTCCTGATTATGAGGTCAATGCTGATGGTGGAGAAACGTCTTCATCTATTTCTATTTCTTATGGTTATAGGCAAGTGGGGGCAAGGCAATAATGTGGCGTCACGCAAGGCATAATACGGTTGTAATTGATGGAGATCGTCGTTGCGCGGCTTCTATGGCGCAAAATCGTTTATCTATGCTGGCTGTGTTTTTTATATCGGCATATTTGCTGATTGGTATTCGTTTGCTAGACCTTGGTATTGTGCAAACGCTTGATTTTCGCGCTGATATATCTGATACGGGCGCGGAGGGCGTGGCGGTAAAGGAAATAGCTGCGCGCCGTGGTGATATGTATGATCGCAATGGTTTTCTTGTGGCGACAAGCCTAAAGACGCCGTCATTATTTGTTGACCCGCACCTTGTTCTTGATGCGAAGGCATTGAGTAATGATTTGGCAAAAGTCTTACCTGATTTTGATAAGCTTAAAGCTGTGAAAATAATGAGCGCAAAAAATCGCTTTGGGTGGTTGGCTTATGATATTACACCTAAGCAGCAGCAAGCTATTTTGGAAATTGGCGATCCATCGCTGGGCTTTAAATATAATTACAAGCGTATATATCCCCAAGGATCGTTATTTGCGCATTTAGTCGGTTATGCTGATCGTGATGGTCTTGGTTTGTCTGGGGTTGAGCGTAGCTTTGATGATATTTTGGCGCGCGGTGATGATGTGGATTTATCATTGGATTTGCGTTTGCAGCATGCCGTAAAGCGTGAAGTGTCTAAGGCTATGACTGATTTTAATGCCAAGGCTGGTGTGGGGCTTGTTCTTGATGCTAAAACGGGGGAGCTGCTCTCTGGCGTATCTTTACCTGATTTTGATCTTAATGTGGTTTCTGTTGCAAAAGATAATCAGAAATTTAACCGCTTAACTCTTGGCGTTTATGAGCTTGGGTCAATGTTTAAAATATTTTCTACCGCGGCATTGCTGGAGCTTAGAAAAGTTAGCATGGGAAAAACCTTTGATGCGCGTAAGCCCATTAAGGTTGGTTGGTTTACTATTCGTGATTATCATGCACAAAAGCGGTTTTTGACAGTGGCCGAGGTGTTCATGCATTCCTCAAATATTGGTACTGCACTTATGGCTAAAATGGTTGGTAGTAAGGCTCTTAAAGATTTTTACAAAGATTTGGGGCTGTTGGATAGATTGCGTTTTGATATTAAGGAGGTAGGTCGTCCAATTACGCCTAAACAAGATGTTTGGCGTGAAGATAGCACGATGACCATATCTTATGGTCATGGCATATCGGTTAGCCCCTTGCAAATGAGTGCGGCTGTAGCGTCCATTGTAAATGGCGGGATTTCGGTTCAACCAACATTGATTAAGCGGGGTGAGGGATACCACCCTAAAAGTGAAATGCGGATAATATCTGAAAAAACCTCAGAGAAGATGCGTAAATTGCTAAGGCTAGTTGTTAATAAGGGAACAGGTAAGAACGCAAATGTAGATGGCATTGCGATAGGCGGAAAAACTGGTACGGCTGAGAAAAGTGTAAATGGACGCTATAGCAAGGATAAGCTTATATCCTCTTTTGTTGGTGCGTTTCCGATTGATAACCCTGAATATATAGTCATGGTTATGGTTGACGAGCCGAAGGGTAATAAAAGCAGTTATGGTTATGCTACTGCGGGGTGGGTGGCTGCACCTGCGGTTAAGCGCATTGTAAATTCTATGGTTTCAATTCTTGGGATTCCGACAGATAGATATAATCCAGCTAGTGATATATCGCTCGACCTTATGTCTTATGTTCATGATAAGGATAAACGCCATAAAAAGGGGAGAACACTTGCCTCATACGAATAGCGCGCAATTATTGGGGGTTGATCTGGAGGCTCTTACGGGGGTTACGCAAGATAGTCGCCTTGTCGGTGCGGGGTTCTTGTTTGCGGCTTTAAGTGATGGTTCTAATAATGATGGGCGTAAATATATAAAAGACGCAATAGATAGTGGCGCTAAGATTATATTAAGTGATAAAAGCGTTACCGCTGAGATGGTTAAGGGGGCAAAGCTTGTAATCTCTGATAATCCGCGCCGTGATTTCTCGCATATAGTTGCTGAATATTATGCCAGGCAGCCCTCAGAGATAGTGGCCGTAACAGGTACAAATGGTAAAAGCTCGGTTGTGCATTTTGCAGATCAACTCTGGTTGGCATTGGAGGAAAATGCAACTTATATAGGAACTCTCAATAATGCTCTAACTACTCCTGATCCTGTGTCACTATTTGGAATATTGGCACAAATGGCAGATGATGGAATTACCCATGTTGCAATAGAAGCCTCTAGCCATGGGTTGTCACAATATAGGTTGGACGGAGCGGATATAAGTGTCGCGGCCTTTACAAACTTCACTCAAGATCACCTTGATTATCATATTGATATGGAAGATTATCTATCGGCAAAATTACGTTTATTTGAGGAATTACTGCCCATTAACGGCGTAGCGGTGTTAAACGCCGATGTTCCTGAATTTCACGACCTTGCAGGGATTTGTAAAATCAGGGGGGTGCGGGTTTTATCCTATGGTAAGCAGGGTGAGGATATTATCTTGCAAGAATGCACGGCAAATGGAGTTAAGCAAGATGTAACGCTGCAAGTTGAGGGGCGTATATTTGATTTATCAATTCCCTTGGTTGGTGAGTTTCAAATAATGAATTTACTCTGCGCGCTTGGCTGCGTTATGGCATCATCTATAAATGATGAACGCCGCATAAATAAGTTGATAGATGCAATGCCCAAGATTTCACCTGTTTTGGGGCGTTTGCAGCATATAAGCGATGAAGCGGGTGATTATCACGGATATATTGACTATGCACATACGCCCGATGCGCTTGAAACTGTTTTAAAGGCTTTGCGTAACCATACCAAGGGTCGTTTGATTTGTTTGTTTGGTTGTGGCGGAGATCGTGATAAGTCTAAAAGGTCGCTTATGGGGCAAATTGCAGCTCTCCTGTCTGATGTAATCATTATCACAGATGATAACCCAAGGGGAGAAAATCCTGCGGTAATAAGACAAGAAATTGTGGGCGGAATCACCTGTGAATCAAAAGAGATTATTGTTGTGGACGATCGTAAAAAAGCGATTCGCATGGGCGTGCAATTGATGAATAAAGAGGATATTTTGCTTGTGGCTGGTAAGGGGCATGAGCAAGGGCAAATTATCGGCGGGGAAGCTATTCCCTTTGATGATGCGCAGGAATTAGTAAACGCATTTCTAACCAATTCAGCTGACCACAGTTCTTGTGGTGGGTAATTTAAACTAAAATTTTAGAGTAACCACTTTTTGAGGGCAGAGTATTTATGATTGAAGATAACCGCTATTTCTGGTCACATTTAAAGACGCGTTCAGTTACAGTAAGGGTGCAGCCTAAAAAGCGTTCTACTGGTGTAATATTTCGCGTTGGGAATATGATAGATATGGGCAGGAATGGACAGCAGATGGTTATGTTAGAGCATGTTGATTATCCTAAAACATATAATATTCGCCAAAAAGGTGGTGATGTAGCAATTCCATTTCGTATGGGGGATTACAATTTTGTTTATACTTCCTTGCGCAAGCCTGAAATTCGTAATATCAACTCATTATTAAACTCTCTTTACAAAGAAGGGGAGGTAGCAAAAATAGTTCCTGATGTGCTATGCCCTGGAGATTTGCTAGTCTTTAAGCAAGAAAAAGGTAATTTGAAAATAAAAATGGTTGAAGCTCTGCGCGTTGTAGATCACCATGTAAAAAAAATGAAGATGGCTGGACATGCTTTATAATTTATTTGCCGATAATGCGGCTTTTTTTGATTTATTTCGCTCGATTACATTTCGTACGGGTGGAGCAATTGTTACTTCTCTTGTGATTTGTTTTTTAATTGCCTCACCAATGATACGCTGGCTTAAAGCCAAGCAAAAAGAGGGGCAGCCAATTCGTGAGGACGGACCTGAAACTCATTTTAAAAAGGCGGGAACGCCTACGATGGGCGGGCTTATGATCTTAATATCGGTTAGTATAAGCACGCTTTTATGGTCTGATCTTACCAATGTTTATGTCTGGTATGTATTGCTGATTATGTTGGGTTATGGCTTGATTGGCTTTGCTGATGATTATCTTAAACTTACCAAGCGCAATACCAAAGGTCTATCAGGTAAGGTGAAGATTTTAGGGCAGCTATTATTTGGTACTATTGCAACGGTTGGAATTATGTACGCTCTGCCTGATAATCTAAGCACGCAAGTCGCACCGCCATTCTTCAAAGATGTTTTAATCAATTTATCGTGGTTTTTCTTGCCTTGGTCATTGATTGTTATTATTGGCGCATCTAACGCGGTTAATCTGACAGATGGTCTTGACGGCTTGGCAATTGTGCCTGTTGCCATTGCGGCAGGTTGTTTCGGTCTGATTGCTTATCTTGTGGGGCGGGTTGATTTTTCGGAATATTTATATCTTCATCATGTCCCTGGAACGGCAGAACTTGCGGTAATTTGTGGCGCGCTAATTGGCGGGGCTATGGGGTTTTTGTGGTATAATGCTCCTCCTGCTGCGATATTTATGGGAGATACGGGATCACTGGCTATGGGTGGTTTGCTTGGCGTGATTTCGGTAATCACCAAGCATGAAATTGTTCTTGCGATAATTGGCGGTTTGTTTGTTTTGGAAACCGTATCGGTAATCATTCAAGTGGCTTCTTTTAAGCTTACAGGCAAGCGGGTATTTGCAATGGCTCCCTTGCATCATCACTTTGAGAAAAAGGGCTGGTCAGAATCTACGATAGTTATCCGTTTTTGGATTATTGCCGTGATTTTAGCTTTGGTTGGACTCGCGACGCTTAAACTGCGATAATGTGTTCGCTTTTTTTAAATGCGAATCGAATTGGCAGGGAGTGATTGCGCTTATGAGCAATATTAAGTCTTTTGTAAAAACTCTGAATGACAATCCTGTTCTGGTTTGTGGCCTAGGAAAATCTGGTAGTGCCAGCGTTAATGCTTTGAGTAAGGCTGGCGCGAATATTATTATTGGTGATGATAATCCTGATAATATAAAGAAATTTTCTCGCCGTAAGAATATCTCTGTGTTGGATTTATCCTCTCAGGATTTTAGTGATTTTGAGTTTCTTTTGCTTTCTCCTGGTATTCCTCTTACGCACCCTGAACCTCATGATGTAGTTAAAAAGGCCAAAGAGGCAGGGCTTGAAATTATCTGTGATATAGAGCTTTTTAGCCGTATATATCCTGATATAAAAACAATTGGCATAACAGGCACAAATGGTAAATCCACGACATCTGCTTTAGTTACTCATATATTAAAACAAGCAGGGAAGAAAGCTGTGCTTGGCGGAAATATTGGCACAGCAGTGTTTGATGTTGAAGTTGAAAAGGATATGCCAGAATGGCTGGTTTTGGAAATATCATCATTTCAAATTGATCTGTGCCCGGTATTTCGCCCTGATATTGCAGTTATACTAAATCTAACGCCTGATCATCTTGATCGTCATGGCGATATGGATCATTACGCTGATGTCAAAGAGCGTTTGATAGAGCTTGGCTCTTTAAACGCTGATGATTCTACGGCAATAATTTGTAGTGACGATGAGCATACTCTTCGTATTTATGAGCGTGCCAAGGAGATAAATCTTCGTAATATTACCGAAGTTTCGACTAATAAGAAACTTGATAAGGGTGTGTATGTAGAAGATGCAACTTTGTTTGATGCAACAGATGGGGAAGTAAAAACCATCGTCGATTTATCAAAATTTCCATCTTTAAAGGGACAGCATAATTATCAAAATTCTGCATGTGCTTATGCTATGGCTAGAAATGCAGACATTGAAACGGCTAAAATATTAGAAGGGTTTGAAAGCTTTCCGGGGCTAAATCATAGGCAATTTTTGGTGCGTACAATCAATGGCGTTGGCTATATAAATGATAGTAAGGCAACCAACGCGGCATCTGCTGCTATGGCATTGGGAGCGCAGAATAATGTTTATTGGATAGTCGGTGGGCGCAAGAAAAAGACAGGTCTTGATGGTTTGGAGGGGTTCTTTCCTCAAATTAAACATGCTTTTTTGATTGGAGAATCTACAGAGGATTTTGCAGACTGGTTTGATAAATATGGTATGGAGTTTACACGCTGTTTTACATTGGAAAATGCAGTTAACAAGGCTCATAAAATGGCAATGGATAATCGCGGTCAACCGGGCGGGGCTGGGGTTGTCTTGCTATCTCCTGCCTGTGCATCTTTTGATCAATATGATTCTTTTGAGCATAGGGGCGATCATTTTGCTGAAATCGTTAATGCTTTAGATGAAGAGTAAGCGGGGTTAAAGCCTTAATAAATGTCAGATGTTGTGAATGTAGAAATAAATGAGCCCAAAGCGTTTTCCCGTACAGACCAGTCATTTTTAGGTGCTTGGTGGTGGACTGTTGATCGCGCAATGCTATCTTGTATTTTAATTCTAATGCTCTTTGGTGTTGCTTTGGTCGCTACGGCTAGCCCCGCAGTTGCAAGTAAAATTGGCGTAAGTGATTATCATTTTTTAAAAAAACATATAATTTTCCTTATTCCTTCAATATTTTTATTGATAGGAGGGTCGTTACTATCCCCTAAACAAGTTTGGCGAGCTTCTAGTCTAATCTTGTTTGGTTCTATAATAATGATGTTTATGGTCATATTTTTGGGCGATGAGGTAAAAGGAGCAAGGCGTTGGATATCCATATTTGGGTTTTCGTTGCAGCCAAGCGAGTTTATAAAGCCAAGCTTTGCAGTTGTTGCGGCTTGGCTTGTTGCCTTGCATAAAAATGTTAGTTATAGGGCGGATATCGCCACTACGGGGCTTGCCAATTCGTCTATGATACATGGTTATCATGTGGCGATAGCATTATATGTATTTCTAATAACCTTACTTCTTATGCAGCCAGATTTGGGAATGACGGTTGTCCTAACGGTTGTGGCTGCGGTGCAGGTGTTTTTGGCGGGGTTACGTTTTCGTTATCTAGCTGTTTTACTGGGTCTTGGCGCAGGAGGGCTTACAGCAGCTTATTTAAGCTTTCATCATGTGCGCAGCAGAATAGATAGATTTTTCAGCCCTGAAAGCGGCGATAATTATCAGGTGGAGCGTTCACTTGATGCGGTTCGTCAAGGTGGCTTTGCAGGCGTTGGGCCAGGGCAGGGGGTTGAAAAACTTAATTTACCAGATGCGCATGCGGATTTCATTTTTTCAGTTCTGGTTGAGGAGATGGGGCTTTTATTTGCTTTTGCAATGATGGGGTTCTTCCTATTTATATTGTTACGTGGGTTTAAAAGATTGCAAGATACGCAAGATATTTTTTCTGTAATTGCCGCAGGAGGTTTGCTCTCTATGTTTGGGTTTCAGTCGTTAGTACATATGGGTTCTGCTGTGAATTTACTGCCCGCCAAGGGCATGACACTGCCCTTTATAAGTTACGGCGGATCTTCTATGCTTTCTATGTCACTGGCTATGGGGTTTATTCTTGCACTAACGCGTCAGAAAAAGCGTTCTTCGATTGCAAAAAGTAGCTTAACTATGCGCCGTAGTAAGAATTCATCAAAGGAAGTTGGGGGCGGTAATGGCTAAAATATTGTTAAGTGCTGGTGGTACTGGCGGTCATATGAGCCCTGCTGCTGCCCTTGCCAAGGAGCTACAAAAAAGGGGGCATGAAATAGAGCTTGCCACTGATAATCGCGGGCGGAAATACATAAATATGTTCCCTGATGATATGCCAGTTCATATTATAAAGTCTGGAACATCTGGCGCGGGGATTATGTGCAAAATAAAAGGCGGCGTAAATCTGGCTCAAGGTATAGTAATGCAAGGATTTTCCCTAATTGCTAAAGTAAAGCCCGATATGGTGGTTGGTTTTGGTGGTTATCCCAGTGTGCCTGCGGTATTTGCCGCGCAATTGCGAAGAATTCCTACAGGTTTACATGAACAAAACGCAATTCTTGGTAAGGCTAATAAATTTTTATCATCAAAGGCACATTTCATCGCTCTATCATTACCTTCTCAAGAAGAAGTTAAGGGCGTTATAAAATATAAGATGGAGGTTACGGGTAATCCTGTGCGCTCTGAAATTGTAGCCCTTAAAGACGCTAATTACCCCGAATTTACAAATAATTCTGATTTTAATATCTTTGTTATGGGCGGCTCTCTTGGGGCAACAGTGTTTAGTGAGGTTGTGCCAAAGGCTATTTCATCTTTGCCTGATAAGCTTAAAAAACACATTAAAATTGTTCAACAATGTCGTGAAGCGGATATAGAGCAGGCAAGAAGTGTTTATGATAAGGCTGATATAGATGCTAATCTCGCCCCATTTTTCGATGATGTGGCAGGGCATATCGCGTACTCTCATTTATTTATCGGGCGTTCAGGGGCAAGCACAGTTGCAGAAATGAGCATTGCGGGATTGCCTGCAATCTATGTTCCCTATCCACATCATAAAGATCAGCAGCAGCTTAAAAATGCTATTGGAGTTGCCGATAAGGACGGAGCGTGGATAATTCCGCAAGATGAATTTACTCCTGCACTGCTTGGTAAGCGTATTGAAGGTTTTTTTGAAAATCCTAAAATATTGCCAGAAACCGCTATGCGTGCTAAAGAATGCGGCTTGCCTGACGCGGTGCAAAGGCTGGCTGACTTGGCTTTGAGAAATATTTGAAAGGTATATTATGAGAATTATGTCACCTGATATAGGAACGCTGTATTTTATAGGTATTGGCGGAATCGGTATGAGCGGTATAGCGACTTTACTTGTTTCGCTAGGCTATAATGTCCAAGGCTCTGATATAGCGGATAGCATGAATGTAGCTAGGTTGCGAGAGCAGGGAATAACCGTTCATATCGGACATGAGCCAGAGCATATCAAAAACCAAAATGGTGATTTACCTGCTGCTGTAGTTGTATCCTCTGCCATTTCTAATGATAATCCAGAGCTTATATCAGCAAGAGCAGCTAAAGTTCCCGTGGTGCAGCGCGCGGAAATGCTCGCCGAGCTTATGCGCCTAAAATCGGCTGTGGCTGTGGGCGGAACTCATGGTAAAACTACTACAACCTCTATGGTTGGGCAGATGCTAGATAGCGCAGGCTTTGACCCCACTGTCGTTAATGGCGGCATTGTCAACGCTTATGGCACTAATACGCGCTTTGGCCAATCAGATTGGATGGTTGTCGAAGCCGATGAGAGCGATGGTAGCTTTATACGCCTTCCTGCAACGGTTGCCGTGGTTACTAATATTGATCCTGAGCATATGGATCATTACGGATCGTTTGAAAATGTCAAAGATGCCTATAAGCGTTTTGTCCTTAACTTACCGTTTCATGGCTATGCGCTACTTTGTATCGATCACCCCGAAGTTCAGAGCCTTGCCGCGCAAGTATCAGATCGCAAAGTCATAACCTATGGCTTTAATCCACAATCTGATATCAGAGCCGATAATGTGCGCAGCGGAGCAGATGGAAGCAGGTTTGATGTTACATTTGCCCCGTGGCTAAATAATGATGATAACGCTTTGGTAATAAAGGATATCCACCTTTCCATGCTTGGTCGCCATAATGTTCAAAATTCACTGGTTGCGCTTGGCGTGGCAAAGGAAATGGGCGTAAGCGTTGAAACCATGAAACAGGCTTTGGCAAATTTCGGCGGTGTTAAGCGTCGCTTTACAAAAACTGGCGAAGTCGGTGGAATTACGATTATTGATGATTACGCGCATCACCCTGTGGAGATTGATGTTGTCCTTAAAACAGCGCGCAGCGCGGTAAAGCATAGCGGCGGGCAAGTGATCGCAGTGATGCAGCCACACCGCTATAGCCGCCTTAATGATTTATATGAGGAGTTCTGCCGTTGTTTTAATGATGCCGATCACGTGATTATTGCCGATGTTTATGAAGCTGGAGAAACCCCGATTGAGGGCGTTAATAAAGCCTATTTGGTGCAGGGTTTAAAAGAGCATGGTCATCGCTCGGCGCAGATTTTGCCTGAAATATCGGATCTTCCGCGCATGATTGCAGAGCTCGCAAAACCAGATGATTATGTCGTGATTATGGGCGCGGGGAATAGTACCGCTTGGGCGCATGATCTGCCTGATAAAATAGCAACAGAGCTGGAAAAATTAAAGCGAGATGTAGCGTGAATATGCCTATAAAAAAGCCTTATGAAATAGATATTTACCAATTTGACGGAGAGTTCACAAAGGACGCTCCCTTAGGTGAGAGAAGCTGGTTTCGCTGTGGCGGGGCTGCTGATATGCTGTTTGAGCCTGATAGTCAGGACGACCTTGCGTTATTTTTAAAATATTACCCCGCTGATGAGCCGTTAACTGTGCTTGGCTCTATGGCGAATGTGATTGTGCGCGATGGTGGGGTGCGCGGCTGCGTTATTCAGCTTGGCAAACCCTTCTCAGAAATTCAGGTGATGGGAACTAAGATTCTAGTAGGTGCGGGCGCGCTTAATGGCTCGGTTGCGGCTGCGGCTGCGAAGGAGGGGATTGGTGGGCTAGAGTTTCTATCAGGAATCCCCGGAACAGTTGGCGGGGCGCTGCGTATGAATGCCGGCGCATATGGAACAGAGGTCAAAGACGTGCTGATCGGGGCGATGGCTTTGGCGCGTGATGGCGGGTTTTTACCGCTCTTGCCAGAGGATATGAAAATGTCATATCGCCATTGCGATATGCAAGAAGGGGCAATATTCCTTGGCGCGGTTTTTCAAGGGAAAATGGAGGATAAAGCCGAGGTTAAAAAACGTCTAAAGGAAATTAAAAGCACGCGCCGTAAAACTCAGCCTATAGCAGAGAAAACAGGCGGCTCAACCTTTGCCAATCCATCGCCCGAGGCACTTAAAAAAGCAGGGTTAGATGAAGGAACAAAAGCGTGGCAATTAGTGGAGCGCGTAGGCGGGAGAGAATTGCAGATTGGCGGAGCGCGCATGAGTGATAAGCATCTTAATTTCATGATAAATACAGGCAAAGCCACAGCAAGTGATCTTGAGAATCTGGGTGATGAGATTATTAAGCGTGTTAAGGACGAATGCGCTCTGGAACTTCTTTGGGAGATCAAGCGTATAGGTGATCATGGGTGATAACCCTTGTAATTACCATAATGTTTCATGTGGAACATAAGTAGAGCATATATATTAATACAACTGGAACCGCTATTATGATCCAGCTACAGGGCGTTATATTACGAGTGATCCTATAGGTCTGGCTGGTGGTCTTAACACCTACGCCTATGCGCTAGCCAATCCCGTTATGTACACCGATCCAGAGGGGCTTACTTCGGCTACAGCTAGTGGCACTGACTTTGGGAATTTACCATCTGCAAAAGATATTGCTCGTGCGGCTGGTACGGTGGCAAAACGAACACCAGTAGTAGCTGTAACAGGAGCAGTAATTGGCATTGCTGAGGCTTGTCGTCCAGCAATAAAAGCTGCTGGACATAAAGCTGCTGAGGGTATTCTTTGGGCACAAGGTAATGCCAATGAGGAAAAGGCAGAGGAAGGTGATGATAAAAATGAAGAAGTTGATCCAAGAAATTTAATCCCATCTGAGAGTCCTACAAAAAGTGGAGTGAAAAAGAAAAGAAAAGAAATGGAAGAAGGGAAAGAGCAAGAGCCAATTGAGGTTGTAGAAATTGGTGGAAAACTATATGTTAAGGACGGGCACCATAGGCAAGATGCTGCTAAAAAGTTGGGTAGGAAGGTTAAAATTAAAAAAGTTCAAGTATCCGAAGCTGAAAAAGGAGAAATTCTTCAGGGGGCAGCAGAAGTAGCACAGAAAAAAGAAGGGATGTGAATATATGAATAATAAACTTTCTGAGGAAATGATACGCGAGTTTATACGATTGCAAACTCTCCTTTATGAATCTTTTATTCAACAAGTGGATGTAAAAATATGCAAGAATGATTATATATCTTTAGCGCCCGAACTAAAAATGGGTTCAATCTTTATTGATGAAGATGAGTGGGTTTATAACAAGCATGGATCAGGAGTCTATTTTGAAAGAAAAAGTGATGGAGTGGTTATTGATAATGATCGAAAATTTAATGAACCAAATCAGTTTAGTGAGAGGCGTATAAGTGAATATTTAAAGTCAATTAATGGAAATAAAGTTGAGGTTAATTGGCACTTAGTTAAAATATTTTTATCTACGTTACTGGAACAAGGAAAGATAAAGCTTACTGATAACGATTATGGTTTATATAAGTTTATTTAGCTGCTAATTGCGTGATAACGCTCATTACGGAAAATAAATCAGAGTAACCATAAAGTAAAAATTTGTCTCATTTGACCAAGGGCGGGATTACCGCCCTTTTTTATTGTCTGGGCAAAGTATTCATTTAGCAAAATTGGCGGTATAATACTTAGCGTATCGAAATGCGAAAAGCATAAAACTTCCATGTTTTTAGACCAACAAAATAGGGGCTTC
>Ga0316209_1002116_pt1 | contig 17060 bp, 8 predicted proteins | sample 6monopyrite_MG_FD_204945 | JGI IMG/M metagenome (GOLD analysis project Ga0316209, IMG submission 204945) | Microbial mat bacterial communities from mineral coupon in-situ incubated in ocean water Damariscotta River, Maine, United States -... | ecosystem: Environmental > Aquatic > Marine > Coastal...
AATCTCATTCGGAAGATGAAATCCGACAATTTCATGCTCAATAATTTTTGCTGGTTTCACCCGAATCAAATTAACTTCCCTAATGTTGTTGCGATATTTCACTAGCAACTCTTCCATGTATTTTTCACCATCAAAGACAGGGTCCCACAAAATCAATCGATTCACTCTTTTACATTTAGTTTGAGTTACTAGACTTGCGCCAAATCTTAAGGCGACAACATCGATTTGGTTGAGCTCAGTAATTTCTACCAATTCATTAACAGCGTACTCTATGTCAGCAATCCACTGTTCGACACCAGCACCACCGTCATCTCCCCAGGAATCGCCAAAACCGCTATAGTCAAATCTTAAAACGTAATATCCCTGTTGGGATAATTGAGAAGCCAATCGCTTTAACGCTCTATTAGCATTGATTTCTTCGGTGTAAATAGGGTTACAAATTAAAACAGCACCAACAATTTTTTGATTGTTGCAGGGCTCATGTAAAATTCCAAAAATAGAATTGTCTGCGCCAAAGAAAAATGGAACTAATTCTTCATGACTTACTGATACGTCACTATTGTCTAACATTGATATATCTAAACCGTCAATTCTACCAGCGATCTGCTGAACGGTTTCTCGAATCATCATTAATGGTGTTAATTCGAAATCAAATTTTCTTTTGATTTTCGAGATTGCCTGTAAGGCTAATAATGAATGACCGCCCAAATCGAAAAATACGCTATTTGTACCAACATTTTCTTCGCCTATTAGTTCTTGCCAGATTTTGCAAACTTCTTTTTCTGTTTCACTAGTCGGTTGGATAGTTCTAGCGCTGCTCGCTTTCTTTTCGCCATCTGGCTGTGGCAAAGCTTTTCGGTCAATTTTTCCGTTCGGTGTTAATGGAAAAGATTGCAACTCGACGAAATTATGTGGCACCATATAAAGCGGCAGAGTTTCCTTCATATGTTCTCTTAACGTTTCGAGGTCAAGTGTTTGATTGGCATCCTTGAGAAAATAAGCGACTATTCTTTGATCATTAATTTGATCTTCCCTCACCATTACAATAGATTGCTTTATTTGCGGCATTAGATCAATGGTATTTTCGATTTCGCCAAGTTCTATGCGATAGCCTCGAACTTTTACCTGAAAATCTATGCGTCCAATATACTCAATGTTGCCGTTTTTACCATAGCGAACTTGATCGCCCGTCCGGTATATACGCTGGGGATCCATTTTAGTGAATGGACAAACAATATATTTTTCTTGGGTTAGTTTTTCTTCTCCTAAATAGCCATTGGTAACGCCTAAGCCTCCGATACATAATTCACCGACCACTCCATCTGGGACCAGCTGTAAATTATTATCCAATATATAAACTTGCGTATTACCGATAGGTTTTCCAATTATCGGAACATCATTTTCGCTTTTTATTTGATAACAGGTCGACCAAACAGTCGTCTCAGTTGGTCCATACATATTCCATATTTGTGACACTTTACTGAATAAGCTAGATGAGAGGGTCTGAGGTAAAGCCTCTCCACCAATTAGCGCTCGAAGATCTTTCTTGCCGTGCCAATTTGAGGCAAGTAGCATTTGCCAGGTAGCTGGCGTTGCTTGCATCAACGTGACGTTGTGCTGAATTAATAATTGCGAAATTTCCGAAGGATCGTAAGATCGAAGTCGATTGACAATAATTGTAGTGGCGCCAACAAACAAGGGTAATAAAATTTCAAGTACTGCAATATCAAACGAAATGGTAGTAACGGTTAAAACGGTATCGCTAGAGCTTAATCCAGGCCTATTTTGCATAGAAAGTAAGAAATTGGTTAGATTATTCTGCGTGATCATCACCCCTTTAGGGTTGCCGGTCGAGCCCGAAGTGTAAATCACATAAGCCAATCCATTTTCCACAAATACAGGCTGAATATCCTGCTCGAATTTTGGTTGCGCTAAGACTAAATCAATATCTATAAGGTTAACGGTCGGATTTGTGACTAGCTCGCTAAAGTCTTTTTCCAGCACAATTGTCGATACCTTGGCATTGTCTAAAATATAGTGAATTCGTTCTTTAGGGTATTCGGGATCCAAGGGCAAATAAGACGCTCCTGCGTAAAAAATCGCCATCATCGTGATCGGAAGCTTTTCGGAGCGAGCCAAAAGCAGTCCAACAATATCGCCCGTTTTTACTCCATTTTCGATAAGCGATAGGGCAACAGTTTTGACTTGATCGAGTAATTGTTGATAGCTAATTTCTTTACCATCGGTTATTACTGCAATTTTGTTTGGGCTATTCTGACAATTTTGTACAAATTGATTTAATAAACTCTGTTGTGGAGCAATTTCTAAATACGTTTGATTACGATCAATTAGCAAATGATTAATTTGTCGTTTGGATAGTAATGGTAACTTATCCAGTCTTTGAGAGTCGTCGTCTAACGCAGATTCTAGTAACAACTCATAATTAGCCAAAAAGTTATTAATAAATTCCTGTTCGAATATATCGGTGCAGTATTCTAATGAGAGTTTATAAACGTCTGATTCTTCCCTAACAATTAAACTTAAATCCGTTTTCGAAACCACCTCGTCCCAAGCAATTAGATTGAATTGAGTACCTGATTTAGTAGGCGAAACTTGATCGACTTTCAAATAATTAAAGATCGACTGAAAAATAGGGGTTCGACTTGGGTCTCTCGTCGGATTAATTTCTGCAACCAAATTCTCGAAAGGAACATCCTGATTATCAAAGGCGAGTAGTGACTTTATTTTTACTTTTTCTAACAGCTCTGAAAATGACTCTTGCTCGTTAATTGCAATGCGAACCGGTAAAGTATTGACGAAAAAACCCACGATAGATTCAGTCTCTTCTATGTTACGGTTAGCAATTGGCGTTCCGACAATCATATCCTTTTGATCAGTATAGCGGTACAAAGTAGCAAAGTAAGCAGCTAAAAAAACCATAAAAGGCGTCAGTCCTTGATCTTGTGCTTTTTGCTGAATTCGTTTGGCTAGCGAAACATTTAAGTCAACCGTTAAAGTTGCGCCATTAATTGATTGTTCTTTGGGCCTGGCTTTTTGTTCTGGCATCGACAAAATGGGTAACTCGCCTGCCAGCTCCTTTAGCCAAACTTGAAGCTGCTGTTCAACACCACCCTGCTGAATCCACTTGTTTTGCCAACTGGCGTAATCTGCATACTGAAAGCTTTGAAGCTTTTTGTTTGTTGCATTGTCGGCCAGTTCTATTCTGTCGTCATCGGTCGCATCCAAAAACAGAGAAAAATCTTCCAATAATATTTTTAGTGACCACGCATCGAAAATAATATGATGAATGACTAATGATAAAATTGCTTCGTTAGCATCAATTTTAATCCAGTTTATTCTAAATAACGGTAAGTCACTCAACTTAAACGGTTTTAATGTTTCAGCTCTCAGAAATTCCTGCAATTGAAGTTCGCTTTTTTCTCTAAAATCGAACTCGTCGATTTCAAAACTTACCTGTTCATGGATCTGTTGGTGAGTAGATTCATTGTTAGTGGCAAAGGAGGTACGCAAGCTTTGATGCTTATCACTAAATATCTTGAAAAAGTCTTTAAGTTCCTGAGGACGGATATTTCCACTCAACTTGATCACTATGGGAATATTATAAAGCGGCGTATTGGGCGCTAACTGCTCTAGGTACCAAAGTCGCTGCTGAGCGAATGACATGTCTCGAGTACAGTTCGATTGTTCTCTTGCTACATTTAAGAACGCCGGCCTTACAAGAACACTGTCCGATTTGTTTTCTAGAAGCCTTTCTATCTCGCTTGATAAATTTCTAATGCTTGGGTGAGCAAAAAATACACTTATTGGTAAGTTTATGTCGAAGCCTTTTAGTATTTTGGACTTCAACTGAATAAGTAGCAATGAATCTCCACCAATTTCATTAAAATTGCTATCAATGCTAATTTCCTCAATATTTAACAATTGTTTCCAGATGTTTAGAACGATTTTCTGTGTTTCAGTACTCGCTACAACAAAATCTTTTTGTTCAATTTTTTCGAATTTTGGTAAAGCTTTTCGATCAACCTTTAAATTATGATTGAGAGGTAACTTCTCTAGGAACATATACAGACTTGGCACCATATATTCAGGAAGTTTTTTCAATAAATTCTCTCTGATATCTTGCCGACTAACCGACCGCCCTTCCTGCAGGACCACATAACCAACTAGCGAATTATCATTTTCGCTGACTCCCAACTGCGAAACGACGGCGTCTTTTATTCCAGCAACCTGACGCAAATGATATTCTATTTCCCCCAATTCAATTCGAATACCGTGAATTTGAACTTGAAAATCTTCACGTCCAAGTAATTCAAGTTTGCCTTCTTTATTAAGTCTTCCTCGATCCCCAGTGTTATAGAAACGCTCTCCTTCATAAGTAAAGAATTTTTGCTCAGTGAGTTCTGTTAGATTAAGGTAGCCTTTTACAATACCTGCCCCTGCATAACATACGTTACCAATACAGCCGGAAGGTACGAGATTGAAGCTCTCATCCAACAACCTCATTTTGACATTTTCGAATACTTTCCCAACAAATGTTTTTTGAACAACCTCGTCCGGTTCAATAAAATTGGTTACCCCCATGCAGCTAATTTCGCTGCAACCATAGATCACAAAAACTTCAGCGTTGCTAAAAAGTGATTGTAAGTCTCGAATTAATTCTGGCGGGATCATATCGCCACCTGAAGAAATATGCCGAATGTGAGAAAAATCTCGGTCCACTTGAGATTTCATATGCGACACTACCGGTTTAAGGAGACTCGGTCCAATGTGAGCAAATGTAATATCTTGAAAAATATCAGCTAATTTATCTAGATCTAAAATATGCTCTCTATCGAGTACCAAACATTTACCGCCAGCACTAATCGGCAATAAAAGTTCGAATAAACTTATACTAAAGGTAAATCGCGCAACCGCTGGAAATATGTCGTTATTGCAAACTCCGTATTTTCGTCTGGCAACGTTAACGTAGTGATTTATATTGGCGTAACTAGCCATGACTCCTTTTGGTTTTCCGGTAGTGCCTGATGTATAAAAGATGGTCGCGGTTTGTTGCAGGTCTACCTTGCTTTGTAAGTTTTCTTTCGAATATTGTTTAAAACTTTGTTCGAAAGAATCCATTTCGATCAGTTTAATTCCAGAAACATTAATCTGTTTAGATAATGCATTTTGAGTAATAATTAGATCCGGAGAAACATCTTGCAGAATTATTTTTATGCGCTCTTCTGGAAATCCTGGGTCGATTGGAATATAAGTTCCGCCGATTTTAAAAATAGCCAAAATACTAACTAGTATATCAACGCTCGGAGCCTGAAAAACAACAACTCTAGGATGTTGGCTTAGTGAACTTTGTTCCATACAGTGATGAAGTTGATTAGCACGCTGATTGAGTTCGATGTAGGATAGTTGTTTTTCATTATGTTGAACTGCTGCCGCATTAGGTTGAACTTCGCAAAGCATTTCAAAACGTTGTGCGATATTGGTATTTTTTTCTCGATAAGTCGCTCCTGTACCTACCTCCTTTAACCATTGAGTTTCTAGTTTATCTAGAATTATTAAGTTTTCGATTTTATCTTCACAAGCATTCAGAGTCAGTAAATTTTTCATATGCTTCGAAAGGTTTTCGATCGTCGCTAACTGAAAACAATTTTTGTTATATAATGTTTTTATTTCGAAATGATTGTCGAAGGTTAGAATCAACAAATGCAAATCGAACGTTTCGGGAATAGCATCTATAAGAGCGTCAACATCAACATGATTAGTTTTATTTACCTCAACCACGCTTAATTGGAAGTTGGCATTGTCAGCAACAAGTGGAAATTGATTTGAAAGGGAATCGACGTTAGATTTCCAGAACTCAAGCTTTTCTTTTACCAGTTCAAGGTGACGCTTAAAACTGTCTTGGTTGTTCAAACTGCAGCTGAAGGCAATATTGCTCCAACTCGAATCATCGAAATCGTAACTGGCGACAGAAAACTGTTGTAATGGCGAGCTGGCATAACGATGCAATAATACACTTGTAGCAGCAATTGCTAATAGCGAACAATCCGATTGAAGTAATTGACGGTTCTGACCTATCGAATTCCACAGTCTATCTATTTGGGAGTAATCGATTGCTTGGCTCAACTCACCGGGAGAATACCCAATTTCCGAAGTTGCCAATTGGTCATAAGGCAACCATACTTTGCTTGAATTCGATGCCCCTGAATCTACGACTTTATCCGTGTCGTTTAAAAGATTACTCATTTCCCCTACCTACTCATTTTTTCTGTTCTTGTTGTATACCGCTAAATCGGCTCGAATGCCTATAAATACTAGTTCATTTTACATCATTTATGTACTTTACATGATAACAAGATCTCATAAACTGGGGATATTCTCTTTATTTAGTGTTAATCACATTATTTGTGATTATATCCTCGAAATAATAATGGTCGTTTCGCATTAACCGTCTACAGATGGCCAACTTTCACCCATATAAGGGTTTCCCGCTCAACAAAAGGATTATGCTGGCTCATGTGGGGACTTCTTATCCAACTTCCCGCAGGATAGCGAGAATGTTCATCGATAAACTCGCCGCTAATTACATAAATTTCTTCCCCACCAAAATGGGTATGAGGCTGAAAATGCTCTCCAGCGGGCCATTTTACTAACGCCGTCGATTCAGTTTTATGTTCGTGCAAAGGCATAACCTGCAAACCGCCAATTCCGGGGTGCCAAGGGGTTTGAGTGGTATCAATACAGACTCGTTGATGATCGTCGGCTTGGAATTGATGCAGTTTCACTAAAATAGTACAGCCACCTTTACTAAAAGGCGCGTGTCGAAATCCTTCTGGATTTCTAAAATAAGTCCCTGCGGGATAGTCACCCGATTCATCGGAAAAAACGCCGTCAATAACGAAAATTTCTTCTCCAAGTGGGTGATTGTGAGCGGTAAAATTGGCTCCAGGATCGTAGCGTACAAGACTAGTCGCGTGACCGCGTTCTGCTTCTTCTCGGGCGAGTGGTTTACGCCACACTCCAGCTTTCGGACTAGCAGTCCAAGGTTGCTGATTGGTATCAATGACAACCCGTTTTGCGAAGTCCATGTTAAGCATCGTTCAATCGTCTCATGGTAATAGGTTGGGTGGATAAACGCTCTCTATAATAAAGAGCGTTACTCGCTAGTTTTCTACGTCAGCCTTATTTTGATTATCCAAATCCATTGCGCCACCTTCTAGATTTCCTGCGACCCTCTCTTCTGGTAGTTCTATCTTATTGTCTTGTGCAAGTGCTGCTTGCTGAGAGTGAGAGCGCGTTTCTTGATTCACTTGATAGATACTACCCGCCGATGCCAAATCTTTTTCACTCACGCTCGCAATGGTTTCGCGGTTACCTAAGAAAGACCTCATTTCCCCTGTAATTGTATCGAGATCGTCGTCCGCCTTGTGCAACTCAAGAATACGTCGATAATTCTCTAAATTATTACTACCACTTTCTGCAAAGCAACAGGTTCTCAAACGACTCGTTAATATCCATGGCGTAAGACTTGAACGTACCACAACATTCTCAGATCGAGTGCTATCATGAATACTTGTACCCGTGCTCACTTTAGACTCAGAGTAAGTGCCGTGACATTGAAAATAAACGATCAAGGATTCAAAGTGCATTTCGGACCAGAATATTCGCGCGCTATTACTAATAATTTGGCCAAAAATCCAAATTAACGTGGGATAAATCAACGCGTCGATTGCCGGCACTATTTCGTTCGAAATTTGTGTTATCGGCTCAATCGCCAAATAGAAATAAACCGCGGCAATCGCGAGCAATGTCTCGCCAATGATTGTACCGAAAATTTTCAATTGTTTAAAAATAGGAGTGGAAGGTAAATCTTTAAAAACGGGTTGTGTTTCTTGAACCATTTCTCCAGAAAACTTTCCTTTGTCGTTACTTCCTTGCTCAATTAATTGGGCATCAAAATCCCGGTAAACCCGATTAGGAATTTCTTTGTAACGCCGATTTGCCATGACGATATTTTCGAAATTGATGAAAATTTCTTGTGGGTGAATACTTTCTTGCCAGTTAGTCCTGAATTCCGATACTTCGGTCACTGGATTCGCTTGATTGACTCTTAAATAGGTTAAGAATAATCCGTAACCTGAAGCAATCACAGCCAAAAGAGTCATAAAAGCGATGTAACTTCCTGCCGACAGTGGCAACTCGGGCAAGGCAAACATTTCGTGATGAACGTAACTTAACACCACCGGCGCTAGTATAGAAAATGCGATCATCGCCACTATTCCAGTCGATCCCGATGATTGAAGCGAAACATTTAATAGTCTTTTTATAGGTGAACGTCGTTGCCCCCAAACCAAAAACAAATACACCGCCAATAAAATACTTAACCAGTCAAGCACCGGTGTATTGCTAATTTCAGTTAACCCCGTACTACCGGAGAACCACGCCAACCCAAAACAAAGAAACGCCAATAAACTATAAACTAATCCTGAGCCTAATTTTTGTGCTTGATTACGAATTGGGTAGGGCATGAAAAGGAGTTTGGGCATAATGGTATGTAATATGCGAGCCAACCAGCCTTGCGGCTCGATAAAGGTAATATTCTTACGCCCCATCAGCATTTGCTCAATATTCTTATCGCCATAAGCAATGTAGGGCTCATTTACGTGCGACTCACTTTTACCGACATTACGCGCTAAGCTTGCAGGGACCCCACGGCCAACATAAAAGCGCATAACTTTGAATAGTCCTGTCCCAATTGCAATTACGCCATTACTCAATAGTAAAATGCCAATACCAAGTGATAACCAACCCGCCAACTTGTCACCACTGGTCACTAATTCTTTCACAGAAAACAGCGCCACAATACCAAGAACAGTTACTATTAGACCGCGAATGGTCAATACAAAACCTTCGAACTTAAACGGGTTTTTAATACCGAGCGTGTCCGAGCCATATTCAAACGCCATGAGATTTCCCCTTTTTTTATTCGCGATTTATTTACCCGCTAGACGAGCTCAATGTTGCGGCTTATAAAACGCTTCGACTATATACCTGTCAAGACTCCCCAGATAAGATGATCGGATGCAATGGGGAAGGCTATTTAATCGATAAATTTACCATGCTTTTGCGGGTAATCCAAGTAGATAGGACAGAACATTACCTATTGTGCCGCTCTTAATTATCTTGCTTAATAGAATATGGCCGTCATTTTATCGCTTCTAAAGCGAGTTAACCGTTTCTATTTTTAAGTAACAGCACTATAAGTAGTTTTAATTTTTGCGTTCGAGAACTAGTGCCTAAATCTTAACTCGCCCGGTGCGCTTTTCGAAACGAGCAAAGTATGGGTGTTCCTGTTATTTTTTGTAGGTTGGGTTGTAACCCAACAACGCATCCCACAACAAGGTCAAATTTAATTGTTTTTGCACCAATCTCAATCGTTTAGCTTCCTTGTTTTATTTGATCTTCTTCTGTTGGGTTGTAACCCAACCTACGGCCCTATTCAGCTTTTCACGCTTCAAAAGCTGATATTTCTCTAATAAACGAGTTTAATCTTTTCATAACTAAAATCCTTCGTCTCTCCAAAAATATCCGAAACTGTTCTTTCTTAAGAATTTCCTCGTTTATTGGAATGCATTGTTTGTCGAACGATTCCTGTCCTTGAGAACTAACATATTCTGCAATATAGTGCTCTGGGGCTTTATCGCTTATTTTTCTGTTAGTTTTACCACCTATAAATGCAAGATTGCAGATATCATTTATCTCCTGCGTTGAATATCGGTCCTTCAAATAATTCTTTGGAAATATATGATGAAATTGTAATTTGTGCTTGCTCCCTGAATGATCTATCGCAATATCTAATCTAGATGTCCAATCTTTAGCACCGTCGTACTTGAACGCTAAAAACATCGTTTTGAAATATGCACTTCTTTGATTTCTTCCAGCAAGATCATCCGCTTCAATATCTAATCGACCAAACTGCCTTTTTAAATTAGCTAATAACCCATCCACGCCTCCACCATTTCGAATTGTGGATAAATCTTGATCTAGCATCGATTCACTTGAGCCTCTAGAATACCTCCCCTTCGCACTAGCTATTAACAACCAATATTTCAATCCTGACTCCTGCTTTTTATTCAAACTGCAATCATGAAATTCGCAAAAATATGAAATCAATATGGGAAAATACGGAGATGAAAGCAACGAAAGAGAATTAATCTTAAGATTGTTTATGAGAAAATCAAGTGCAAATTCTAAGCCTTCGCAAGCGATATCCCAATTGTCTTGAAGTCGTTTTTGAGATAAGGTGTTAACGGTAAGGAATTTGGATTGACCAGTTACATGAACGATTAAGTTTCTTACTATATGACCTACTTCTAACCGAAATCCTTTTTCGCTACATTTCTTTTCTACATCGTCAAATAGGGCTAAAGAATTCCTCCATTTTGCGGTTATTTGAGCTAACGCAAGATCGGAGCCTCTCAGTTTCGCACCTAATGAGTTTACTCTGACAAATATCTCCGTAACCTCCTCGTAGGAAAGGCTTCTCTCTAAAACGTCAAGTCGATAGGTATACTTTTCGATATCCCTTAGTTTATTTAATCTTTCTGTATATTTCTTAACATTAGGGTCGGACAACTCAGTAACGCCTGCAGACGTCAGAAATGGGGTGTTATCACTGCTTTTAAAGACCTGGGTTACAGATACCCAATAAGGTAATCTTGACAATTTTTTTGTTGAAACTACGAAGGTCATTTTTTGAAGTCGCTTGTCGATTTCATCCTGACTAGCGTCGACTTCGTCCTCTATACCATCGGAATCTGTTGTTTCATCAATATCATGCGTAAAATCTAACTTGTCTGGATGTTCCAAGTTAAACAATAAGTCTATTGGCGCTTTTCTTCCACGAACGTGAACTGGCTCTCCTCTTATAATGGCTGACAATGAAGTTAATCTCTGCTGGCCATCAAGTAAGAGCTTGTTTGAGGAGAACCCGCTACTTCCTTGGCTTACAGCAAACTCTCTTTCAGCAACTTCCATATCAGTTTCCCATAACAAGATAGCCCCAGAAGGATAGCCTCTGTAAAGAGAATCTATCAAATCTCGCACTCGCGTTGACCGCCAGACATAACCTCGTTGCATTTCAGGTAACTTTATTTCCCCACGCTCAATCCAGCGCACAAGTTCGTTTACTGTTGCATCCTGTTTAGCCATTATCCTACCCTCCTTTTAAATACGTTACGCTTAAACACTAACCCCATTACCCTGATATTTATCATAAACATGCAAATAAACATTATCACAGACATGCTGCCATTGTGCGTCATTGTAGCTATCAGGTAAGTCTTGCAAAATATCGTCAATCGTTTTTTGCACTCTTGCTTTGGTGCGTTGTCTTTTTCGCCAATCGATCACTAAATTGCCTTCTAGTTCACTTAATAGTCGTTTGGCTAGTCCTTTGATTTGATCTCGTTCTTTTTCAGATAAGGTTACGCCTTGGCACATTAAATCGAAGATGGTTAATTCTGGTTCTTCTAAGCCTTCTTTGATATGACGTTTTTCTTCTTCGTCTAACTCGTCCACAAAGAGTTTGAGTTGTTCAAAGAAGTCTTCAGCTGAGTGTGCACCTAGATTGTATTGTTCTACGATTTCATCAAAGCGTTGTTGAAAGTCTATTCGGGTTGAGTTTTTATCCACCATGGGTTGTATGCGTAGCTCTATTATTCTTTTTAATCTTTCGGCATCGGCTCTGGTTGGCTTTTTGGTTCGTTCTATCATTTCAGCGAGTGCGTCAAAATCTATACCGGATATTTCTATTGGGTTTGGTAGGTTTGATTTGATTTCGATTGTGGTGATTGCTTCGTCTAGTAGTTCGTCTACTTGGGATCGGACGATGTGGAGAATATCGTCATCGTCGATTTGTTGCCCCATACCATCGAGTAAGATTTTAAGTAAGAAGTTTAATAAAGCACGATCGGCTAAAAATTGCATAGCGTCTTTGTCAGGTAGCAATGCTTTAAAGATCCGGTTGATGCGTCTTACATGGCCAGTGAATTGTTCTAGATTTTTGGGTTCCATTAAAACATCAATAGCTTGTTGAATGATGTTTTGTTTTTCAAAATTTGTGCTGTCGGCTTTTTGAATGACATCCAGGTCAATCTTTAATCGGTTTAAGAATACCTTGGCTTCAATTAAGGCGTTTTTGGCTTCGTCTAATAATACTGATTTTTCTTCAGCGGCTGAGGCCACTTGATACGCTCCTTCGGAGTCGTTAATTCCTCCACCATAAACGCCCAAAGCTTCTTGTAACGCACCGAAGATATTAATGTAATCGATTATTTGTCCGCAGGCTTTGCCGGGATACACTCGGTTTGCTCTGGCGATAGTTTGCATGAGAGTGTGGCTTTTTAGTGGTTTATCTAAATACAGAGTAGAAACACATGGTGCATCAAAGCCGGTTAGCCACATGGCACATAAGAATACGATGCGTAACTCGTCTTTCTCATCTTTAAACTTGTTATCGAGTTCTTCACGAACAAATCGTTCTCGGTGGGTTTTATAATCTAATCCTTTTTTCTCCATTGCTTCATAATCGCCTTGCCCGCCTGATACCACTACGGCCATATCGGTTGCTTGCATATAGCTGATTTCGTCTTGAAGATTTTGCAAATGGCCGCCTTTGGCTGACTTAACTTCTTTTTGTAAGGCTTGTATTTTGTTTTGCCATGCAATTTGTACTTTGTCATACATTTTGATTGCCGTGGCTTTATCAATAGATACCACCATGGCTTTGCCGCGTACACCACTAGAGAAAGGTTCGCGTCCCATAAAGTGCTCTACCATGTCTTCAGCAATGGTGTCTAAGCGATCATCTCGTGTAATGATATGATAGGCGCGGGAGAATTCTCGTTCTATTTTAGCTTCGGACTCTTCGGTTAAATCCGCTGCATCGATAATATCGGCTATATCCTCGCCTAAATCGTCACGGTTGAGGTTCACTTCTGGTACGCGATTTTCGTAATACAGCGGTAGTGTCGCACCATCATCAACGGCGTCGGCAAAGTTATAAACAGATACATAATCACCGAAGACTTCTCGGGTTTTTTCTGTATCTTTTGCTGCACTCAATAAAGGTGTTCCGGTAAAGGCCATAAATCCAGCGTTTGGCAATGCTGTTCGCATATTCAGCGCAAGAGTGGCGTATTGGCTACGATGAGCTTCATCGGTGATCACTATCACATCGTCTCTAGCAGATAATTCGGGATAAGACTCGCCTTGGTCAGTTTGAAATTTGTGGATCAGAGTAAAAACGTAGCGATGATCATCCAAGAGTAATTGTTTTAGCTCTGCGGCAGACTTGGCTTGGCATTCTTCCTTGATTAATCCGCAGGCATTGAAGGTTTTATAAATTTGAACATCGAGATCCTTTCTGTCAGTGACAATCACAAAGGTCCAGTTACCGGGAAATTTACGAAAGGCCTTTTGGCAAAAGAACACCATAGAAAAACTTTTTCCACTGCCTTGTGTATGCCAAAAGACGCCGAGCTGACCTTGAACATCTTCAATACTTTTTAAACCTTGCAGTGCTTGATTAACACCTAAGTATTGATGGTATTTTGAAACGATTTTTACTGTCGCTTTTTTGTTTTCAAATAGAATGAAGTTCTCAACAATATCTAGCAGACGCGTTTTATCACAAGTCCCTCTTATCACTGTTTCAAGGCTAAGTACTCTCGACTCGTTTTCACTTTCAATTTTTTTCCAATCGGCAAAGTGTTCCCATTGGCTTGAGATGGTACCTACTTTGCTTTGTACGCCATTAGATAAAATGACTATTTGGTTGAAGGTGAATAGCTGCGGAATAACGTGCTTATAGTCTGCCAGATTATCTTTGTAAGCATGAATTAATTGCCGGTGGGCAGCTTTTAATTCAATAAACAACAACGGCAAGCCATTAACAAAACCGATTAAGTCAGGACGGCGGGTTTCTATTTCACCGGTTATCCATAATTGTGAACAGAGTAAAAAGTTGTTTTTGTCAGTATTTTGCCAGTCGATTACTTGGATAGTAATAAATTCTTCGTCATCCGCATCAGCTTTTACTTTTACGCCTTCACGCAAAAGTTTGTAGCATTGTTCATTGGCCGCCATTTCGCTCATAACAGAGCGATCACGTGTTATTTCTTCCACGGCTAAGTTGATTTCATTATTTGTACAATCAGAATTGATTTCAATGAGTGCTGCTCTAAGTTCACAAACCAAAATTACTTCACTTCGGTTTTCGCGACCCAGTGTTCCGTCTTCACCGAAGACTTCCGAAAAACAATCGAGTGTTTCCCAGCCTATATCAGCAAATAAGTTGATCGCTGGTTGTTCGACTAATTTGTCTTCCGTATAGGTCATACAGCTATTCCATTAAATCAAGGTGATTTTTCTTTAACCAGTCATGCACTTCAAAATATAAGCTACTAGCTTGATTGATACATTCCTCGACGGCAGAGGGAGGGATTAGATCACCTGAATAATCAACGACATTTCGTTGTTTTCTAAGCGCATCGAGCATTATTACAATATCATTATCTAACCCTATTGATTTAGGTAATGTTTGAAGCATCGTTTGATGGTGACCGGGTTTGCTTGTTAGCGTCCTAAATCCATTAGCTTGTAATGCAGCGTTAGCGAGCTGCATGATGGCTTTATATGCCACATCAAATCGGTTTTCGTCACTCAGTTGTTCCAGTTTAGAATCTTCTATACTTCTTTCTGCCGCTTTGAGTAACTTTTGGATGCTTGAAGGATCGGGTTCTATTTCCTCTAGCGATCTACCGACTAAATTTCTTAAGGTCATTTTCATCTCCTATGATATATAACTTTGTTTGCTCCATCACTTCTTTTAAAAATATACTGTTATTGCTAACTTCTTTTTTCCATTCATCAAGGATATAAACTTTTGGGTTTATTTCCCGTCCTAGAATTTCCTGACTCGAATGCAGAGACTTCACCACATCAAAAAAGGCTACGTCACCGATCACCATCACATCAATATCACTACCTTCATTTTCTATCCCTTTTGCGACTGAACCAAAAACAAAGGCTACTTCAATATTGTTAGTTAATGAAGATAGTGCACTCTTAATCACATCAACTACGCCCGATGTTTTTCGTAATATGCTGGCCAATTCTTTGAATATAGAGCAATTAATATTGGCTTTGTATAAAACCTGATTGCCTATTTTCTGTTTACTCAAAATGCCCACATCTGCCAACAGTTTTAGTTCTTTATGTAATGTCCCTGCAACGGTGTTGGTTAATCTTGCAATTTCCCGAACGTGGTATTCACTTTCTGGATGTAGCAATAGCAAGCCTAAAACCTTTTGTCGATAGTCTTTGAATAATATTGAAGCAAGTGATTTCATATCAGTTAATGCTCTAAATCGATTTTATGTAGCTAATTAAGCTTCAATTGTAGCTTTTATCGCTTCATTAATCAATATTACCTCTTTTCAGTTGTCAACTTTAAGCTGACAACTAAACTTTTTCCAATAATGCCAACATTGTTTTCTGCGGCCAAATGCACTCTTTCTGGCCTTTAACAGTACAAGGTCTGTCGGATAACCAGACCCCGGTACGATAACCGGACAGCTCGGTAACATTCGCATTGTCATACCACAGCATATTTTCTATATCACCTTTCATTTGGTTCATGGTGCCTTGTACAGAACGGTCACAGGTAGAATCGAATTGTAACTGGCTTAGGTGCGCTGCTGAGGCGTCCAGTTGTTGTTGGTTAGCGCCTATCTTTAACAAGGTATTCATCAAAGAGTCCTGAAAGTGCCAGTTTAAATTGGCAAAATCTGGCTTGGTTAAACAAGGAATAAACAGTGGGAAACGGGTGGTATCATGTACCAACAAAATGCAGTTTCTTCGCTGCAAAATAATCAGATTCGCGTGCCAACTGCTTAGTGGACTTTCTGTTGGGCTTTTTTGTAAGGCATGCTGGTTTTTATCTTCAGGCAGAAATCCATCTCCATCGACAGGGAGTTTGCTAAGTAGTTTTTTTGTGGCGTGGATTTTTATCATGATTTATTTTTTATACCCGTAGGTTGGGTTGCAACCCAACAACACACTCAACGTTAACACCAAATCTTATTCCTTTTCCGCTCATTAACAATAAATTAGCTTTCTGATTTTCATTTGACCTTTGTTGGGTTATAACCCAACCTACCACACTACCCTTCACCGACATTTCTATCAATCACAACCTCAGCTCCCCAATCTTTCGAATAAATATCGTTTTCTACATCTCGATGAAACGATGAATAATGCCAATCAATCACATTTTTCACATAACCGTGTTTAACAGGGTTGTAATATACATAGTCCATGTGTTGATTATAATCAGTCTCATCCTGTATTTGATGCTCCCAAAAACGGCGCTGCCAAATACCGCGTTCAAGTTTATCCATTCGCGATGAATTAATACGTTCAGTTCTTGGCAATGATTTGGAAAACCAAGATTTTATTAGCCGCCATCGGGTTGAAAAATCCGAATCATTTTTTGGTAATGTCCAAATCGTATGTAAATGTTCAGGCAATACGACAATCGCATCAATTATAAATGGATGTGATATTTTGACCTTTTTAAATGCCGCGCGTAAGTCGTTAATATGATCAACCAATAGCGTTTTCTTTCTTTCCGCCAAATTAACAGTAAAAAAATAGGTTCCACCCTCAGTGTTTGCCCGTCGGTATTGCATATTAAAATCCTTTTATTCGTTGCATTTAATTTTTGTAGGTTGGGTTGCAACCCAACAATGTGCCCACAGACAAAAAAACACCTCAACTATTTTTTGCATCAAACACAATGAATTAGATTTGTTGTTTTGTTTAACCTTTTTTGTTGGGTTTTAACCCAACCTAAAGGCTTTTTATCCATTGCTAAACACCTCATTGAACCTCTCTGTAAGCTTTGCATAATCACTTTTTCTAAATAACTGTTCTGAGTCCAGTGTTATCACTTTAGCTTTTGCCTTATACGGGTTTAG
>Ga0316209_1002124_pt1 | contig 17015 bp, 15 predicted proteins | sample 6monopyrite_MG_FD_204945 | JGI IMG/M metagenome (GOLD analysis project Ga0316209, IMG submission 204945) | Microbial mat bacterial communities from mineral coupon in-situ incubated in ocean water Damariscotta River, Maine, United States -... | ecosystem: Environmental > Aquatic > Marine >...
CCGACCCGATTCCCCCGATGCCCACTGGTCACCGCCCAGTCTTCCCCGGCCCGATCTCCCCCTCCACCCCGACCCCATCGAGAGCCTCCGTCAGGAAGTCGCCATCAGGGACTGGAGTTCCGAGCTGCCCCCGCCCCTCCCGGGGGTCTTCGCTCCCCCAAGCGAGCCTGCGGTCGGCGCACTCACCGATGACTCCCACAATATCGAGCTCTATACCCACCTCGCGCGGCTCCAGCGGGAGCAGCTCGAAGCGGTCGGTCGAGCTCGGCGGGTCTGGCGAGACACCGTTCACAGAGACGAGGCCCGGCGACGCTCCAAGGCCATGACTCAGCTGTGGAACCAACACGATCTGCGCTCGAGCCAAGCTCAGCTCGCCTGGCTCCGCCGCAGTGCAAACCACCACAGGCAGCTTCGAACCCGCCAGGCCGCCGCGGTCACGGTCCCCACGCTGGGCGTGCTGATGTTGCTCTTCGCCGGTCTCGCGCTCCACACCCGCCCGCGAAGGATTCGGATCACCGCACGCACGCTGTCCATCGATGGGCGTCGCTTCCCGCTGCACGACATCTGTTCGGAGTTCTGGGAGGACAAGCGCTGCCCCGGAATCGAGCTTCGCGGTGGCTACCGCCTCGGCCTTCACGGGTACCGCCTGCCCATCGAAGCCGCTTGGGATCTAAGCGACGCCACCCGGTCCGGTATCCGCTCGACTTCGGACTCCAAGGCCCAACCCGACGACCGCCGCGCGGTGCAGGTGTTGGCCTTCGCTGACTGACCACGCCCGCCAGCGTTGAATCCGTTGTACCCTCGCCTCCGATGAGCGAACACACCCTCCCACCCGAACGAATCCGCCACCTGGTCGACGCCGGACCCGACTGGATCACCTTTCCCAGCAATAAGCGGCCCCAGTTCTGGATCCTCGCTGGGGCAATGACCGGACTCGGCCTCAGCGCGGCGGCGGGCCTCCTGCTGGTCCTCGGGATGTTCGCCCTGTCGGTCATGGCTGGCGAACCCGATGTCGCGCTGGTCGGCTTTGGGCTCACGGTGTTGCCCATTCTCCTCGCCACCTGCCTGGGCGGGCTCGTCGGATGGGTGCTCTCCCGCACTCCACGCTCCCTGACCGTGAGGTCCACAGGGGCCGCGTACAGCGGGTTTTTTGCGCCACCCGACCCGAATCTGAGCGCGCTGCGACTCTCCGGGGATCCGGGCCACCTGCTCGTCCTACGCGCCGAAGGTCAAATACTCACGACCTTCCGGGTCCACGCCGGTCAGCGGAGCTGGGACTTCGACAGCGTCACCTGGGTCGCCCAGCGTATCGCCGAGATCGCCGGCATTCCCCTCACCGACCTCCGGCCCTTCGATGCGTGGCGCCGCTGGATCACGGACCCGGTCCACCGGGCTCAAGTCCACTTCGACATCGAGACCGAGAGCAACCAGGAGCGCTTCCCCTCGCACCACCAGACCCCTGCCACTCCACCCAAGGTCGATGTCGACATCGAAAAAGTCGTGATCGAGCTAAACAACGGGATTTTTCGAAACACCATCATCCGCATGGACAACCACACCCTCCAGCTCGACAACCGAAGCTACCCCCTCTCCGAGATCTCGCGAGCGGTCGTTCGCTACCGGAAGATCAAGACGGACAAATCCGTCAGCTACCGAGGTCGCCTGACGATCCTCGTCGGTGAGCGTACAAAATCCATCGGTACCATGACTGTGACCCGCACCGGAGGCACCGGTGCGTCGCATCTCAACTGGGTTGCTGCAGAGATCGGTCGCTATGCCGAGCAAGCCGCTCCCCAGAGAGATCTCGGTGATCAGGCCGATATCCCAGACGCCATCGCCTCCATCGTGCAGTCCGAGCGGTCCGCCGAGTGAAGCTCCTGCTCCCCACTGCCGCGCTGCTGCTCGCGATGGCCTGCCAGACCCCCATCCCCGACGACGGCACCGTGGGCTGCCAGGTCGAGCTCGCGACCCGGGCCCGGCTCGTCGACGAGACCCTCGTGGTCGAGGTCTGGGTCACCAACTTCTTCGAGGACCGGGTCATCCTCATCCCGGACTGTGTCGGGGTCAGCCTCACCGGAGTCCCCATCGTGTATTGCGGTGAGGACGGACTGCCGGACCCATCCCAGTGCCAACCCGCCAGCTTCGAGCTCCGCGCCGACACCTCCGTCCAGGTCGCCCAGGTCGAGCTTCCTCTCGCCGGTGATGCCTGCAACGAGCCGCCCGACCCCGGGCCCCACGACGTCGTCGCATTCGGAGTCGACGCCGGGCAGGCAGAGGTGTGCCGACTGTTCGCCCAGGCCATCATTCCCGAGTAGGGCGCTGCGCCCGCTACACTGTCTATATGTTGTGGCTCATCCTGACCCTCGGGGCGCCCGCCCTCGCCGACACCCCCACCCATCCGGTGTGTGGGGCCATCCCCGGCGGCATGTACGACGATGTCTCCCGGGTCGACGACTCCTTGTCCATCACCATGCACCGGCTCATCCGCGCGGACGCGACCGCCTACTTCCTGGCCGTCATCTTCACCGATGCCTCCGGCCAGAACCTCGACCGCTGGCGAGGGGACCATAGCAAGCCGTCCTGGGTCCAAGAGAGCGCCACCTGGGTCTACCGGGCCCAGGTCCCGATCCCCCCTCTCGCGGTCCAGGCCAAGCTCTACGACCTCCATCACGATCGCGTGTGCACCCTTGGGCTTGGAGAGTCCGTCACGATCGAGTCGGTCGAGCGGACCGGCGACCACACCAACTCAGCCCTACCCCAAGCCCGGGCCGATACGGTGTTCGCGGACGAAACGCTCCAGGGCGACGCCGTCGATGTGAAGCGCGGCCGCCGCGCCAAGAAGGCCGATCGGTCCCTCGAAGAGCCTCCAGACAACCTCGAGCAGCGAGCCGTGCTGCTCGCAAAGCTCAAGCAGAACTTCCCCCGAATGAGCAAGACACAGATCATCGAGTGGATGGGCTACCAGGGCATGAAGCCCGACGACCCCGATGTCCTCGACACCCTCGGGGCCAACTGGCAAGACTCCAAGCGCTGACCCGGCCTACTCGATCAGGTCGTATACACCGCCGTTGAAGCGACGGTCGGGCACGCCGATGATCGCCTCACTGATGCGGTTGCCATCGTAGGGCTGCGGCACATAGATCGCCATCGCGTTCCAGTCGCCGATTCCCGAGCCCCAGCTGATGCCGTGGCCATACTGTTCGGCGGGGTACTGCACCAGCAGCTGGCGGTCCCCGTCTGGAGTGAAGCGCCACAGCCGGCGGTCCCAGAACTCCGCCACGTACACATTGCCGCAGGCATCCACGCCGAGCCCGTCGTGCCAGGTGCTCGAGGTGTTGCCGAATAGCTGGGGCTCTCCGAGGGGCATCAGGGTGACCGGGTCGGTCTCTACGACGAAGATGGCTCCGTTGCTCTCGTTGGTGCCGATGTAGAACTTGGTGAAGTCCGGGCTCCAGTTGATGACCTTGGGGGTGCTGACCCCGCCGACGTAGACGGTCCGATCCCCTGTGGTGGGGTTGATGCGGTGCACCGTGCTCTGATTGGCCGTGTAGATGAACCCGTCGGGCCCGATGATCACCCCATAGGCGTTGACATTGGAGGAGATGACCTGCCGGCTCCCGTCCGGCGAGATGCGCAAGATATTCCCGTTGCTCGCCGAAAATATAAGATCCCCGTCCGCCATGTACTCCATCTGCTCACCCCGAGACAGGTCGGGAATCCACAGCGAGGCCTCTCCCGGAGCGGAGAGCTTCACCAAGGAGCTACCATCCGATCCCACCATATTGCCGAGCCCGTCGAAGGCGATGCCGTGGTAGGCCCGTCCCCCCTCGATCCTCTGACTGGGAAACGGGGCCGTAGGCAGGTTGGTGCAGTCGATCAAGGGGACATCGGGCCCGGTGTCCCCGGTGAAGACCGTGGCCGTGTCCGCCGTTCCCTGAACCGGGAGGGTCGGCACCGGATCGGTGTCGGTTGATGGGGTCTTGCAGGCCATGAGGACAAGCGCGGTCAACAGCATCGGGACTCTCCAGAGGCCCACCGTAGCCGACCCGCCCCCGCTTCGCGCTCTCCGCGGGACAAAACCCCACTCAGACCGCGAACTCTCCAGCCTTGTAGCGCCAATGGGCCGCGGGGCCATGCTCGGCATAGTCGTGCATGGCGTGGGTCCGGACCTGGAACTCTGCGGTCTGCCCCGCTGCGATCTGGACCGCAGTGTGTAGCGAGCGATATCCGCTGGGCTTGGGCTCGGCGATGTAGTCGTCGTACTCGCCGTCGACGGCGCGGTAGGTGGCGTGCACGCGATCGAGCACCCGGTAGCAATCCTCTACTGTGGGGACGCGGATTCGAACGGCGAGGCGGTCGTGGACCTGCTCGATCGGGACATCCTTGCGGACCATCTTCGCGAGCAGGCTGTCGGTGGACTTGATCCGGCCGCTGACCCGCCCCTCCACCCCAGCGGAGTCCAGCGCCGCCCACGCGCTCTGGGTGAGCAGGTCCAGGGCCGCTCGATCCGCGCTCTCGACCAGCGCGATCGGATCGACGACACGAAGCCCCTCGGGAAGGGGAGCCTCTGAAAGTATGGAGAGCAGCAGCGCATGTGTGAGCATCTGGTTCCTCCGGCCTCGGCCGCAACGGTGTGCACGGGTGTACGGAGCGGCAAGCGCCCGATGACGACCCGAGACATTCGATCGCCCCACGAGACGGGGCCGCGACAGCTCTCAACAACAGCCCCGATGATCCGTAGAGCCAGGCGGTCGATGGGTTCCCAAGGAGCTCCCAAGACCGGGGAGGGAGAGATGAATGTGTTGCTGGTCGGCGCCAAAGCGCGCCACATCGAGGTCGTGCGTGCAGCGGTCCGACGGTCCTGGTTCGCCCCGGGTGTGGTCGCGGCGCGTACAGGGGAGGAAGCGGCCTGCCTCGCGCTGGAGATCGAGCCCGATCTCGTGATCGTCGGCGAATTCCTGCGGGATATGAGCCTGCGCCAGCTCACCGAGCGTCTGCGGGACTTCGGCTACGAGGGGCCCATCGGCGCCATCGTCCGCGATGTCCAGGCACCGATGCCTGGCGCGGACTTCGTGCTGCCCGACGGCTTTGGGAGCCGGGTGTCGCGGAGGATCTTTGCCGAGCTCGGGCTCACACCGCAGCGGCCGATGCCCCGAGCGGCCTAGCAGCCCCAGGCGATATCCGGTCGCGCAGCCAGGATCTGGTCGCGGATCACCGCTTCGACCAGGGCCGGGCCCGGCGGCAGGCTACCGGCGACGATCCGCGCCGCACACACCTGCTCTCCGAGCAGCGCCACTGCAGCAGGCAGAGCCATACAGCCCGGGCCAAACGCAGTGAGTCGCAGCCCCTGGTCCACGCGATCGACCGCGATCCAGTTGTCCTCGGGCCCATAGCGAAGCGACTCGAGCTCCAGCTCCACCAGGCCGGCCAGCCCCAGCACTCCGTCCTGATTGGGGGTGCTCGGATGGAGCTGGATCCGATCCACCCGGACGAGCCCATGGCGACGGAGCGCCTGCACCGCCCGGCGGAGCTGATCCGCCACCCGAGCCGTGCTCAGCACGCCGATGCCCACCTCGGCCAGCCCGTCGAATACCGGGCTCTTGGCGATACGAGCCAGCCGCGCCCCGCTCGGGAGCTCACCCACAAAGCGAAGCACCTCGATCCTTCGCGTCGACCCAGGGCTCAGCAGCGCATCCAGCACGGCGGGTGCGGCGACCTGCACATCCCGAAGCCCGAGCATCGCCTCCGAGGCCACAAACGCCGTGTACAGACCCAGATCTCCGCCGCCCCGATCGATCCGGCTCAGCGTCGCCAGCCGCGGATCGACACAGGCCCGGCGCCACCCCTCAGCGTCCAGCGCCGAGCGAGCCGCCAAGGCCGCCCGATCCAGAAACCCCCCGCGAAAGGACACCCTCGTCAGTGCCTTCGCCAGCTCCGGGCCCAGCCAGGCCGAGCCATGTTCCCGGAACAGCGCCCGGGCCCGGTCCTCATCCGAGCCCCGTAGCTGCAGCGCGATGAACTCCCCGCGCGCATCCCCGGCCTCCTGGAGCGCGTCGGCGTAGACCTCGCGCAGGGACCAGTCCGCCGGGTTCGCGCGGATCGTGTGGAGCCACTCTTCGACCTGCTGCTTCTCCATGCCCCACCTCTGCACAACACCCCCAAGCATACCTGGGTTAGCGTGAGCAGATGCAAGCACCGTCGACCATCGTCGTCGTAGAGGACGAGCCCACCCAGCGGCGCGCTCTGGAGCGCTGGCTCACCGGCCGTGAGCACCGCGTGGTCGGGCTCTCCAGCGGTGAGCAAGCGCTCGAGGCGCTGCGCACGGTCCTGCCGGATGTGGTCCTGCTCGACATCCAGCTCGGCGGCGTCGACGGGCTCGAGGTCCTCGACCAACTCCACGCCGACATCCCCAAGCTCCCCGTGGTGATGCTCACCATCGACGACTCCGTCGAGAGCGTGATGCGCGCGGTCCAGGCCGGTGCCTTCGACTACCTCGTCAAGCCCATCGATCGGCGGCGCCTCTTCGAGGTCGTCGACAAGGCCATCGCGCACCGAGAGCAGCATATCGACTCCCTCCGCCGCACCCGGGAGGGGCGGGGCCGTTCCCACGGAATGGCCGGCGAGTCCGAGCCCATGCGCGCCTTGTTCCGCCAGATCGATCGCGTCGGTCCGAGCCCCGCCACCGTGGTGATCCGAGGAGAGAGCGGCACCGGCAAGGAGCTCGTCGCCCGAGCCCTGCACGAGGCCAGCCCCCGTCGGGACGGGCCTTTCGTCGCGCTCTCATGTGCCGCCATTCCCCCCACCCTCATCGACTCCGAGCTCTTCGGTCACGAGCGCGGGGCCTTCACCGGCGCCGAGCGATCCCGGGTGGGTCGGTTGGAGCAGGCCAACCACGGCACCCTCTTCCTCGACGAGGTCGCCGAGCTCTCCCCCGCCGCCCAGTCCACCCTGCTTCGCGCCCTGCAGGAGCGTCGCTTCTACCGGGTCGGTGGCAGCGACGAGGTCCAGGTCGAACTCCGGGTCGTCGTCGCCTCCCACCGGGATCTCCACGAAGAGGTCGAGGCCGGGCGCTTCCGCGAAGACCTGTTCTACCGGCTCGCCGTCGTCGAGCTCCAGCTCCCCCCGCTGCGCGACCGAGGCTCCGACATCCTCCTCCTGGCCCGTGCCTTCCTCGCCGGTCTCGGCGGCCCTGCCCTGGCCCCCTCCGCCGAGGCCGCGCTGCTCGCCCACACCTGGCCCGGCAATGTCCGGGAACTCCACAACGCCATGCAGCGCGCTTCTGTCCTCGCCGAGGGCGAGCGAATCGAAGCCACCGATCTGCCCGACCGCGTCCGCTCCGCCGATGGAGAGCGCGCAGAGCTGGCCCGAGCCCTGGCCGCAGCCGGCGGCAATGTCAACGCCCTGGTCGAGGCCCTTGGCATCCCGCGCAGCACCCTGTACCGCCGGCTCAAACAGCATGGCCTCAAGTGAAGCTCCTCGACACCCTCGACGCCCTCAGCTGCGGTGTGCTCGTCGAGGACGGGGCGGGCGGCGTCGCCCACACCAATCGGGTCTTTCGGGAGTGGTTCGGAGAGATCCCCCGTCACCAGAGCCTCGCCGACCGGTTCATCGACTTCCACGTCGATCTACAGGCCACCAACACCCTCACCCACCGCGATGGGCGCAGCTTCGAGCGACGGCTATGCTCCACAGAACCCCGGGTGTGGGAGTACCGCCTGGTCGAAGGCCGCCCCGATCGCGGCCTGCTCGCTCAGCTCGGGCACGAGCTGCGCACCCCGCTCAACGCCACCATCGGCCTGACCGAGCTCGCCCTGGACACGGAGCTCGAGCCCCGGGCCCGCACCTGGCTCAGCCGGGCCCTGGCCAACGCCGAGAGCACCCTCGATCTGGTCGCCAACCTGCTCGACTGGTCCCGGATCGAGGCCGGCGAGATGGGGTTCTCCATCCGCTCCTTCAACGCCGTCACCATCACTCGCCAGGTCGTCGAGGGGCTCGTCGCCCGAGCCGAGCAACGGTCGATCGCCCTACGGTTCAGCTCAGGACCCATCCCCACCGTCCGCGGGGATGCCGCACGGTGGCGCCAGATCGTCAGCAACCTCGTCGCCAATGCCATCAAGTACACCCCAGGCGGGCGGGTCGATGTCCATCTCGACAGCGTCGAATTCGCCGAGCGCGTGGGCCTCAGCCTCCGGGTCCGGGACACCGGAATCGGCATCTCCCCAGAGGATCAGGAGCGCATCTTTCAGCGCTTCTATCGGGCCAACCACACCAGCAGCGGGCGAATGAGCGGCACCGGCCTGGGCTTGGCCATCACCCGCTCGCTGGTCGAGCTGATGGAGGGCCAGGTCACCGTGGTCAGCGAGGTCGGTCTGGGCTCCACCTTCACCGCCTCGGTCGTCCTTCCACGGGACTCCGCACGGCTCGAGCTCCTCGTCGGTAGCCCGCACCCCGTCTCCATCGATGCAGAGGTCTTCGACACCGGCAGGGAGCTGCTCGAGCGCTGCATCGCTGCCTGCCCCCGCACCGTCGTCCTCGACGAGGACCTCGTCGCACCCGACCCCCACACCCTCGCCAGCCTGATCCGCCGCAACGAGGGCCTCGAGAGCTGCCGGGTCTATGGGCTCCGGCGCACTCCAGGGTGGAGCGTGCCCGGTCTGGACGGGCTCATCGAGGCTCCGCTCAGCCAACAGAGCCTCTCCGCCGCCCTGAAAAAGCCCCCCACCCCCTCCGGAGCCCGGGTCCTCGTCGTCGATGACGCGCCCGACGGCCGGGAGGTCCTGCTCGAGGTACTCCGCCGCAATGGCCACCGGCCCGTGCCCGCCGAAGACGGTCTCGAGGCCGTGCTCCTCGCAGGTCGGCAGCGCTTCGACCTCATCCTCATGGACCTCGATATGCCCCACGTCGACGGCATCCAGGCCACCGCCCGCATCCGCGAAGAGGAGCGGCTGTCCGGGTCTGCGCCGGTGCGCATCATCGCCCTCACCGCCCACGACACCCCCGACCTGCGGGCCTCCTGCGAAGCGGCCGGCATGGACGGCTTCTACACCAAGCCCGTCTCCCGCCTCGACCTGGACACCCTGGTCGGTGTCAGCGCCCCCGAGCCCCTCGATCTCGACGACCTGCTCCCCCTGTTCACCGACGCCCGACGCGCCGACCTGGCCGAGCTGATCGCGGCCCTCGATGGTGGAGATATGGAGCGGATCGCGCGCATCGCCCATCGGATGAAGGGGGCCGCAGCGACCCTGGATGTGGCCGCAGTCGAGAGCATCGCCCAGCAGCTCTCCGCCTCCGCACACCGCGGGGATTCGGAGCGCACTCGCGGAGCCGTTCACCGCCTGGCAAGGTGGCTCGAGGAGGGGCATCGTTGATCGTCGAGCACGTCATCATCGGCTCGGGCTTCTCGGGGCTCGGCATGGCCATCCAGCTCGACCGCAGCGGCCGTACCGACTGGGTATTGCTCGAGGCCGCCGAGCGGATCGGGGGCACCTGGCGCGACAACACCTACCCCGGGGCGGCCTGCGATGTGCCGTCCCATCTGTATTCCTACTCCTTCGCACCCAAGCCCGACTGGTCCCATATCTACGCCCGCCAGCCCGAGATTCGCGCCTATATGGAGGAGTGCGTCGACCGATTCGCTCTTCGATCCCGCATCCGGCTCGGTTCTCGGCTCGATCGGGCCAGCTGGGACGAGGCCGCCGGGGTGTGGGAGCTCCAGATCAGCGACGGCCCCGATCTGCGCGCCCGGCACCTGATCTTCGCCGTCGGAGCCCTGCGGGAGCCCCGCTGGCCCGCCCTCCCCGGCCTCGATGACTTCGACGGTCCCGTGCTCCACTCCGCTCGCTGGGACGCCAACATCCCCATCGAAGGCCAGCGCGTCGGGGTCATCGGCACCGGCGCCAGCGCCATCCAGATCGTGCCCGCCCTCGCCGGGATCGCCGCTCACCAGACCGTCTTCCAGCGCACCGCGCCGTGGATCAAGCCCCGAGCCGACCGCCCCTACACCGCCGCCGAGAAGCGCCGCTTCGCCACCGTGCCCGGCCTGCTCCAGCTCAACCGCCTGCGCATCTACCTGTCCATGGAGTCCAAGTACCCGCTATTCTTCGGGCGGGCCTGGCGACTCGGGCGCATCGGCGAGGTCGCGCTGAGCGCTTTCAGGCGGCGTTCCCTGCACGACCCCGAGCTCGAGGCCCGCTGCCGGCCCGACTATCGCCTCGGCTGCAAGCGCATCCTCTCCTCGGATGACTGGTTCCCCACCCTCGGCCGGAAGGATGTCGACCTGGTCGACGTGCCCATCGAGCGAGTCGTCTCCGACGGCGTCATTCTCGCCGACGGCACACACCTCCCCCTGGACCTGCTCGTCTGCTGCACCGGGTTTCAGGTCGATCAACCCCTGGGCGAGATCGAGGTCACCGGGCGGAACGGAGCCTCTCTCCAGGATCTCTGGGACCCGCGCCCCTCTGCCTACCTGGGCACCACCGTGCCTGGCTTCCCCAACCTGTACACCCTGTTCGGCCCCAACACCGGCCTCGGCCATAGCTCCATGATCCTGATGATCGAGGCCCAGATCCGCTACATTCTCGGCGCTCTCGCCCACCTACAGCACAGCGGCCAGGCCCAGCTCGAGGTTGAACCCGAGGCCATGGCGCGCTTCCTCGAAGCGGTGGACCGGCGGCATGCCCAGCGGGTGTGGATGAGCGGCTGCAATAGCTGGTACCTGGGCCCCGATGGCTCCAACTTCACGCTGTGGCCGGGCTCCACCCTCAGCTTCATGGCCCGGCTGCGGCGCTTCGATTCCGAGAACTACCGGTGCTCTACAGGCCCGTGAGCGCTTCGGCACCGATTCGGCGCCCCGGTACAGTCCGCTCTGGGCCGGCCAGCGAGAAGGACGGAATATCGGTGAACTTCGCGCGATATGGGATCGGAGACTGTCCGGACTGTTGATCGGTCCCAGCGCTTCGTAGCGGCACCCCGCCTAGATCGCGTCGAGAATCCGTTTCTTCACCGCATCGAACTCATCTTGCTCGATCAAACCCTGCTCCAGCAGCTCTTTCGCCCGCTTCAGGCGTGCGACCGGGTCCTCCTCTTCGGGCTCTGCCGCAGCCCCTCCCTTCTTTCCTTCTTGGACTGCCGACTCCGCCTGGGACTTCACCTCGTCATCGTCCATCTTCTCCGACCTGAAGTTCGCCTTCGCTTCCTTCATGGTGCGCTTGTAGACCGCCCGCATCTCCTCCGAGGATATCGCGCCATCATTGGCGAACCAGGCCGCCGCGCACGCGCCGATCGCCAGCGTCGAACCGAACATGAACGGGGCTGCGATGATCCCCCCCAGGCCCGGCAGCACGAACTTCGCCGCCGTGGTCGCCAGCCGGGAGCCCACCAGCGATACCCCGACCGTGGTGCCGATCTGGAGGATCAGCTCCGTGGCCGACTCCGTCGTGAGATCGTGGCCATAGTGCCCCGCGATGCCGATCACCATGCCCACATGCAGCGGCATCACCCCGAGGATCTCCGAGCCCGGTATCGGCAGGATCGTCAAGGCTGCCGTCGCATATCCGCACCTCTCGACCAGGGTGTTGACCTCTGCGTTGCCACTCACGTCAAAGAACGTCGCCACCTGACCTCCCGAACTCGCCCTCATCCTATAGTCCCAGACATGAGCCGATTCCTCGCCCCGCCTCCGATTCCGGGAATTCCCGGTCCCTCCGAGCCTCCCGTCATCGGCTCGCTCATCCCATTCGCCCGGGATGCCCTCGGCTTCCTCAGGCACTGCCAGCGCGAGCATGGCGACCTCGTCCAGCTCACGCTGACCAACCACCGCATCGTCCTCGTGTCCGACCCCGAGCTCCTCGAGACCGTGCTCGTCAGCGAGTGGCGCAACCTCCACAAGGACGCCCTGTACGAGCTCACCCGCCCCCTGCTCGGCAACGGGCTCGTCACCGCCGAGGGCGATGAGTGGAAGCGCAACCGCCGCCTGGCCGCACCCAGCTTCACCCCGCGCCATATCGCCCGCTACGCCCAGACCATGCACGCGTGCGTCGATCAGTGGGTCGGGTCGGTCCAGCCCGACACCGAGATCGACCTCTTCCACGAGATGATGCAGCTCACCCAGGACATCGTGCTCCGCACCCTGTTCGGCGATGTCGATGTCGATGTCTCCGGGGCCGGACCCGCCATCGACACCGTCATGACCGAGTTCATCGTCGACGCCCAGGGACGCAGGCGCCTATGGCCCAACGCCTTCCCCAGCCGGGGTCGCCGCCGGGCTGCCCTCGCCATCGCCGAGCTCGACGTGCTCATGCAGGCCATCATCGACGCGCGGCGGTCCAAGGGGCTCGGCGACGACCTGCTCTCCCAGCTCATCGCCGCGCGCGATGACGACGGGCGGGGCATGGACGACACCCAGCTCCGCGACGAAGCCATCACCATATTCGCCGCAGGCCACGAGACCACCGCCACCGCCCTCACCTACACCTTGCTCCTCCTCGCTACCCACGCCCACGAGGACCAGCGCCTCGCCGCCGACCCCAGCCGCGCCGTGCCCGTGCTCAAGGAGTCCATGCGCCTGCTCCCCCCCGTGTGGGCCATCGGCCGTGAGACCCAGGTCCCCATCCAGCTCGGCGAACACACCATTCCCGCACAGATCCAGCTCCTGGTCGCCCAGTGCGTGCTCCACCGCGATCCGCGCTGGTATGCCGAGCCCGACGCCTTCGAGCCCGATCGCTGGCTCGACCCTCCACAGCTCCCCCGCTTCGCCTACCTCCCCTTCGGAGGGGGGCCACGGGTCTGCATCGGCAATCACTTCGCCATGATGGAGGCCGAGATCGCCCTCAACAAGATCGTCGCAGCCTTCCGCTTCGAGGCCCTCGGCCCCGTGCCCCCGCCGGCCATCCCCAGCATCACCCTGCGCCCCACCGGCGCCGTCCCGGTTCGCATCACCAGACGATGAGATAGGGGTGGGGCATACGGAGACCCCAATGTCCGACAACCTCCTCCTCGCTCCATGGTCCGGCCCTCTCGGCGGCCTTCCTCCCCTCGATCGGGTCGAGCTGCATCACTTCGAGCCCGCCATCCACGCCGCCATGGAGAGCAAGCTCGACAGCGCCCACGCCATCCGCTCCAGCGACCAGCCCCCCAGCTTCGAGAACACCCTCGAAGCCCTCGAGCAGATGGGGGCTCAGCTCGAGAAGGTCCTCGCCGTCTACGACCTGTGGTCCTCCAACTTCTCCACTCCACAGCTCCGCGAGATCGAGAAGCGGGTCGAGCCCGAGCTCGCCCGGGTCCGCGACAGCATCCTCCAGGACAGCGCCTTGTTCGAGCGCGTGCAGCAGGTGGCCGAGCTGCCCACCCTCAACAGCGAGCAGCAGCGCCTCGTCGAGGTGTGGATCCGCCGCTTCCGACGGTCCGGAGCCCACCTCGACACCGATGGGCGCGCTCGTGTCGCCGCCATCAACCAGCGCCTGGCCACCCTGTACACCGAGTTCTCCGCTCGCCTCCTCGGCGACGAAGAGGCCGGGGTCACCTGGCTCGACGCATCCCAGCTCGGCGGACTCTCCGACGCCTTCACCGCCTCCGCCCGGTCCGCCGCCATCGACCGTGGGCGGCCCGACGCGTGGGCCGTCACCAATAGCCGCTCCTCTGCCGAGCCCTTCCTGGAGGCATCTACCGAGCGCTCCCTGCGCGAGCAGGTGTGGCGCACCTTCTACAGTCGGGGCAACAACGGCGACCACAACTCCACCAAGCCCCTCATCCCCGAGATCCTCTCCCTCCGCCTCGAGCGCGCCCAGCTGCTGGGCTACCCCACCCATGCCCACCTCGTGCTCGAGCCCACCATGGCCCGCACCCCCGAGGCGGCGATGGAGCTCATGGAGCGCGTCTGGACCGGCGCCTCTGCGCGCTTCGCCCACGAGATCACCGAGCTGCAGGCCCTCGCGGACTCCCGTGGCGACGGCATCGCGATCGAGGCCTGGGATGTGCGCTTCTACGCCGCCCTCTACCGCAAGCAGCGCTACGAGCTCGACCCTGCCGAGCTGCTCCAGCACTTCCAGCTCGATCGCCTCGTCGACGGGATGTTCTGGACTGCCACCAAGCGCTTCGGGTGGACCTTCCACCCCACCGAGATTCCCCTCCCCCACCCCGAGTTCAGCGCCTGGGAGGTCCGCAACTCCGACGGCACTCCCCGGGGCCTGTTCCTGCTCGATCCGTGGGCGCGCAAGGGCAAGCGCTCCGGCGCCTGGATGACCGCATACCGGGTGCAGCAGGGGCTCGCGGGGGATCTTCCCATCGTCTCCAACAACTGCAACTTCCGCAAGCCTCCCCCCGGGGAGCCCACCCTGCTCACCCTCGACGAGGCCAAGACCCTCTTCCACGAGTTCGGCCATGGCCTGCATGGGCTCGCCTCCGCTGTCACCTACCCCTCCCTGGCCGGAACCGCCGTTCCGCGGGACTTCGTCGAGTTCCCCTCCCAGCTCAATGAGCACTGGCTGACCACACCCAGCCTGCTGCACCAGTTCGCCCTCCATCGCAGCACCCAGCTCCCCCCCTCCGACGAGCTCCTCGAGAAGATGACCCAAGCGGCCAATGCCGACAGCGGTTTCCGCACCATGGAGTTCCTCGCCAGCGCCGTGATGGATATGGAGATGCACCTGTGCACCGATCCCATCGAGCCCTCCAGCTTCGAGGAGCAGACCCTCTCGCGCTGGGGGCTCCTCCCCCAGGTCGTCATGCGCCACCGCACCACTCAGTTCGCCCATATCTTCTCCGGGGAGTCCTACTCCGCCGGGTACTACAGCTATCTATGGGCCGATGTCCTGGTCGCCGACGCCGCCGAGTTTTTCGAGGAGCGCGGCTTTTACGACCCCACCCTCTCCAGCAGCCTCATGGCCACCGTGCTCTCGCGCGGCAACACCGTCGATCCCGCCCACGCCTACCGCAGCTTTCGCGGTCGCGATCCCCAGGTCGAGGCCCTGCTCCGGGATCGGGGGCTGGTCGTCCCGTGAGCCAGCCGGACTACCTCTCCGGCTATCCCGAGTCCTTGCGGACCCAGGCCATCGATCTCCGGGATTCCGGTCGACTGAGCGCCATCCTCGACAAGCGCTATCCCGAGCAGCACAGCATCACCGACAACAGCGCCCTGCGCACCTATGTCATGGGGCTCAAGCGGGAGTATCTCAAACAGAGCCCGCCCCTGTCCAAGGTCCGCTACTCGGACAAGATCGCCACGCTCAAGCGCGCGCTCGGCACCCACACCTACGCCGTGCGGGTCCAGGGCAACAAGCTCAAGCGCAAGAACGAGCTCCGGGTCGCCAGCCTGTTCAAGACCCTCCCCCCCGAGTTCCTGCGAATGATCGTCGTGCACGAGCTCGCCCACCTCCGCCACAAAGACCACGACAAGGCCTTCTATCGCCTCTGTACCCATATCGAGCCCGACTACCACCGCTACGAGCTCGATCTTCGGCTCTTCCTGTTCAATCAGCAAGCCCCATGAGCCTCCCTCCCCCCATCGACCCGCGTTGGGTGCATCCCGAGCATCGGGACGAGCTCCGCTCACTCACCTTGCGGCTCCCGGTCGAGGGGCGCCCCGGTCAGGTCTTCCAGCTCGGGATCGGTGGCTTCAGCAGCGTCGACCCCTACGCCCCCACCCACATCGCCCACGACCAGATCCACGCCATCGAAGCCCGCTGGGACACCCTCGTCGTGCGAGACCGGAGCGGCGGGGTCCACCAGTTCGAGCTGCGGATGACCGGGCCCGAGATCGCCGAGCTGGTCCAGGCACTCCCGCAGGTCCTCGACCGCGCCCAGCGGCGAATCAGCCCCGTGTGGAGACTCGGTCCCCAGGCCGAACCCGACCCCATCGACCCCAGCGCCCTGATCGACCCCCGCTGGATACCGGACTGGGCACAGCATAGCTATGGCGACCGCCTGCACATCACCTTTCCGTCCTTTGTAGCCGGGCCCGACCACCCACCCGGAAACACCTACCTCCGGCTCCGCGCCGCCGACATCGCCTGGCCCTCTCAGGGGCGGCTGTGGGTCCACTCTCTCAGCGACGTCGAGGGCGTGCGGCAAAGAGGAGAGCAGATCGAGGTGGCGCTCAACAGCGGGGAGGTGTGGTCGCGGACCGCATTGATGGCCGACCGCGATCGCACCGCCCTGGTCGAGGCGATCCGGGCCTTCATCGCCCGTCACGTCGGCCCCGAAGCAGCCCCACCCGCGTCGCTGATGAGGCTGCTCGATACGGAGTGAGCTCGGGAGGAGCTATAGCGGCGTAGCGGGACCCTTGAAGCTGTAGCCCGCGTTGGAGTAGTCCGTTCCGGGAGGACCGGTGCTGACCGAGCCGCGGTAGCTGTACTCCGAGCCCCCTACGCCGATGATGGCGAACTCACCCCAGCGGTATTCCGCCTCCCGGTCCCAATCATCGAGGATCCAACTCTCGACGATACCCTTGATCTCCGGTGTATCCGGCAGGGGGAGCAGACCCGGCCCCACCGCAACCCCCCAATCGGGGGTCGACAGGTCGTCCTGGGGAAGCCCGAAGGAGAGCACCCCATCCAACTCCATCCCGCCGTACGCGATCGTGGCCACCGCCGATCGGGAGATCCGCCCTGGTGCTATTCCGCACTCGGGTGGGTTGGCGGGATCGCTCTCGTGGAGTATCCACACCGAGCCTGGATACCAGTCACCGACCGAGACCTGTACCTCTCCAAGTGCTGGCCCTAGCTCGGGAAACTGATCCCCGGACTCCAGAGCCCAGGTGAGATTGTACAGCTGGAGATCGATCTCCGGCTGCTCAATTGCTGTAGAATCGACCATCGCACACGGAGCATTGCCCGACTGGAAATCGAACTGGCTGCGGCCACAGCCAGTAGCCAGCAACAGGGCCAGGACGGAGTGTAGAGAGGCCTCGGTCATGCTTTCGCCCATAGGCGGAAATTCTTGGGAGCTGAAGCCGATCTGGATCTCGTAGACTTCTACGTGATGAGAGTGGAATGTTGAAGGAGGACATGGCCAGATCGGGT
>Ga0316209_1002125_pt1 | contig 17004 bp, 15 predicted proteins | sample 6monopyrite_MG_FD_204945 | JGI IMG/M metagenome (GOLD analysis project Ga0316209, IMG submission 204945) | Microbial mat bacterial communities from mineral coupon in-situ incubated in ocean water Damariscotta River, Maine, United States -... | ecosystem: Environmental > Aquatic > Marine >...
TAAGAGATATAATGATTAAATCTGGGCTTATGGAGAAAATTGGACATGAGTTTTTCTTTATGAGTATTCAAGAAGCTGTAGATTATTATGAAGCCGGTTTTAAAAAAGGATCAAAATTCGATAAATACATTAATCAAGCAAACCAGTAAAAAAAGTTATATTTATTGTGTAACTCAAGTTACAATAGTTGGCGTGATTTTTGATTAAATTTAGCTATTAAATAATTATGAATCAATAAAATAAAATAATATGAAAGTAGAACAATTGTTTACTGGATGCCTTGCAGAAATGGCTTATTATATAGAGTCTAATGGCGAAGCAGCTGTTATTGATCCTTTAAGAGAAACAGAGCCGTATTTAAGAATGGCAAAAGCCGATGGAGCCAAGATAAAGTATATTTTCTTAACACATTTCCATGCCGATTTTGTCTCTGGACAATACGATCTGGCTCAAAAAACAGGCGCCAAGATTATCTTTGGCCCAAATGCAACTGCAGAGTATGATATTTATAATGCAAAAGATGGCGAAGAGTTTCCTTTAGGTGGAGGTAAAATCACATTACTTCACACTCCTGGACATACCATGGAATCATCTTCATACTTAATTACAGATGAAGAAGGGAATACACCTTACGTATGTACTGGAGACTGTTTGTTTATTGGCGATGTAGGACGACCAGATTTGGCTGTAAAACAAGGAGAATTAACCGAAAAAGATTTAGCAAGTCATTTATTTGATTCTTTAAGAAATAAAATAATGACCTTGCCAGATGATATTATTGTATATCCAAATCATGGAGCAGGATCAGCTTGTGGAAAAAACATGAGCAGCGAAACTTTTGATACTTTAGGAAATCAAAAGAAAACCAATTATGCACTTAGAGCAGATATGACGAGAGAAGAATTTATTGAAGAGGTTACCACAGGTTTAAAACCACCACCACAATATTTCCCAAACAATGTGAGAATGAACAAATCTGTTAACACAAGTATCGATGAGGTTTTACACAGAGGCACAACACCATTAGACCCAGTAACGTTTAAAGAAATGAGCGAGCAAAAAGATGTTTTGGTAGTCGATACACGCTCAAAAGAATCCTACACAGAACAAGGCACAGTCCCTGGTGCTTGGTATATTGGTATTGATGGCAGTTTTGCACCTTGGGTAGGCGCATTAATAAAAAACATCAAACAAAAAATTATATTTATTGCCGATGATGAGTTACGTGTAAACGAAATAGTGACACGCTTTTCAAGAGTGGGATATGATAATACTTTAGGCTATTTAAATGGAGGAATAGAGGATTGGTTGGCTCACGGATTTGAAGTAGATAGGATTGGTTCAATGTCGGCAATTGAATTTGCCAAGAGATTGTCTGAAGGTTCTATGGAAAAACCAGTAGATGTTAGAAAAGAATCAGAATATTTATCTGAACACGTAGAAGGCGTTGAAAATTTCCCTTTGGATAACATCCATCAAAATTTTGCCGAAATTAATCCTGATAAAGAATATTTCTTGCACTGCGCAAGTGGCTACCGTTCGTTAGTGGCTGCTTCAATTTTTAAAGCAAATGGTGTAAAAAACGTGACAGATGTAAGAGGAGGGTTTAATGATATAAAGGAAACTAAAGCTCCTATGACAGATTATGTATGTCCAACTACTTTATTGTAGAATTTAATTACATTCCTTCGAAAGCAGGAATCTATTAGGTTTAATTCTAGACCCTTGGGTCGTTACATATTATGTTTGCAAAGCAAACTCAAATTAATACCTCGCATGCTTGCGTCGAGGTAATTTATTAAATTTTTTTAACAAAAAAAGACAAGTTTTAGCAGTCATGGATGGAATTTTTTTCCGAACATGACTGCTATTTTTAGTTATCCTTTTTATTTTACGTGAGTTCGATATAAAAGTCATTGACTATAAGCTGATTAAAATAAAGACACCCCTAATGAGCTTCGCTCGGTATCTTCAACAAAAGCTGTCGCTTTTATCTCGATAATCCTCAAGGGGACAATGTCATCTTTGGGAATTCCTCCCTTGAGGGAGGAGCAAGGAGGGTGTTTACAATAAATAAACACATATCATACTAACATTCAAGTAAATATATATTGCCTATACTTTTAGCTATATCGAACTCACGTTATTTATTAAAACTTAAATGCAAGAATGCTATCGGGTTTCCTCAAACCTCGCTCTCAACATTTCTTTCCAAAAAAAACATCTTGTTCTTATAAAATTATATTGCATAGAACACACTCTTTATAAACATCAACGTCACTTTAATTGCGTCATTTTATAAAAAGTAGTATTAATAAAGAAAAACGATACACTTTCTATAGATTATATTATAAAAGGAATGAATAACAGCCAAGAAAAATCTTGGAATTTTGATGCTGTTGATGTGTATATTATTGAAGAGAACAATCTTGTTAAGCTTCCAAAATAAATAATTGAAATTTTTGTAACATTTTTATTGATCTTGCGTCCAATAAGTATCAATCAATATTTTAATCATGAGAAAAGAACAATACATAGCAATGAGAGAAGATAGACAGCTTATAGTGCTTACTCATTTAAGTCAGTTGATAACTTTAGTTGTAGGTTTTGGAAGCTTAATACTGCCCTTGATTTTATGGGTTACCAATAAAGAAAAAGTTTACGAAATGGACAATCATGGTAAAAGTATTATCAATTTTCAACTAAGTATTTTAATATATTCTATTATTTGTATTCCATTGATACTGTTATTGGGTTTAGGACTGTTAGGCTTAATAGTATTGGGAATTATATCGTTTATTTTTCCAATTATTAATGCTGTTAAAGCTAGCAATGGAGAGCGACCTAATTATCCAATGTCAATAGAATTTATAAAATAATATAAAAGACGCATTATCTCTTAGTTTTATTAGTTAGTTAGTTTTTACGAGATAGAGATAAGAAGAAGAGGCTGTCTAAAAAGTAGTTTCTAGTGTCATATTGAGCGCAGTCGAAATATCTAACATACTAATATTTAAGATTCTTCGACTGCGCTCAGAATGACAAATTATAGTTCTTCATTACTTTTTAAACAGCCTCTTTTGTTTTATATATTATTCTCTTTTTTTACTGTTTATAGAGTAATTTATTTAATTATTCAGCATTACAGGCATTACAAGCATGGTTACATTTTCACCTTTATCCAAGCCATCAATTGGTGTTAAAATCCCTGCTCTATTTGGTAAACTCATTTCAAGTTGTACCTCACTTGCACTTAAGTTTCCTAACATTTCACTTAAAAAACGAGAGTTAAAACCAATTTGCATATCATCACCTTGATAATCGCATGTTAAGCGTTCTTCGGCTTTGTTGCTGTAATCGATATCTTCGGCAGATATGTTTAATTCGGCACCAGCAATCTTTAATCTAATTTGGTGTGTGGTTTTATTTGAGAAAATAGACACACGTTTTACCGAATTTAAAAACTGTGTTCTGTCTATGGTTAATTTATTAGGGTTTTCTTTTGGTATTACAGCTTCGTAATTTGGGTATTTCCCATCAATTAAACGACAAATTAATACCGAGCCATTAAACGTAAATTTGGCATTCGAATCGTTGTATTCTATTAACACATCTTCGTCGCTTCCTGCTAAAATTCCTTTTAAAAGATTTAAAGGTTTCTTAGGCATAATAAATTCTGCCGTTTCATTGGCAGATACATCACTACGCGTATATTTTACTAATTTATGAGCATCAGTAGCCACAAACGTTAAGCTATCTGTTGAAAACTGAAAGAACACACCACTCATTACTGGTCTTAAATCGTCATTTCCAGCGGCAAAAATTGTTTTTGAAATTGCTGTTGCTAGAACGTCACCTGAAAGTGTTGTAGCACTTGGGTTTTCAAGAGCTACTGCTTTTGGAAACTCTTCACCATTAGCATAAGCTAATGCATATTTACCATGATTGGAACTAATTTCAACCGTATTGTTTTCTTCAACAATAAATGTTAAGGGTTGTTCTGGAAATGTTTTTAATGTATCTAGTAATAATTTTGCTGGTATGGCAACGCTGCCTTCACTATCACTTTCTACGTTTATAGTTGAGGACATTGTCGTTTCCAGATCACTAGCCGAAACTGTTAATTTAGAATTATTAAGTTCAAACAAAAAATTATCTAAAATAGGTAACGTGTTAGAGCTATTAATAACACCTCCTAAAACTTGTAATTGTTTAAGTAAATAGGTACTTGATACTATAAATTTCATGTATATCTTTTGTAAAATTAGTTAATACAAATATATCTTATAGCTACTTAAATAAGAAACAAACTTATTAACAACTAAGCAGCGTATTTTTTCTTTCTTATAAGGTTAAATACTAAGCCAAAAACGGCAAGCAAAACAAGTGGTAATGCGATATTTACAATTTGCCATTGGCGTTTTTGAGTAGTAATTTTTTCAGGATCCATAAATGCAATTGCTATTTCTTTGGATCGAATGTTTATAAGTCCATTATCTTCTAACAAATAGTTAATCGAATTTAACAAAAATTCTTTGTTGCCATATAGACGTCCTGTCCAAGCATCGAACCCTAACTCTAATGGACCGCTACGACGGATTTCGTTTTTAATTATATCGCCATCAGCAATCACTATCATTTTTGTAGGATGGCTTGTAGCTTTATTATCATTTATGCTAAAAGGCTTTACACGGTTATTGTAAACCGATGTAAATTTGCCTTCTAAAAGTACTGCAAGGTTTTGGTTACCGTTTGTATAAGTGTTTCTATCTGGTTGTTGTGTGATAGTTTCTAAACTAATTTCTGTTGGCACACCAATGAGTTTTGACAAAGGCGAACTTTTTAGGAGTACAGTTTTTGTTACTGAATTCTTTAACGTGTCTATTTGATTGGCAAAATCAAACTTCACCAAATTTAAATTATTAACTATTGGATGATTACTATTTCCTGAAGCTAACGGAGAATATTGCCATTGTACAGGTTGAAATTGTGTTTCACTACCTTCACCAACTGCTAACGAAATAGGAGCAGAGTACATATCGTTTACCAAAACAGGGTTAATACGAATACCATATTTGAAAAAGAAATCGGTTAAATTCAAATCTCTTATAGTGGCAAAACTTACACCAGATGCGTTGTAAAGACTGTCTTTATCCATAGCGACTTTATCTACCAACCATAGGCTTTTACCACCTTTCATTGTATATTGGTCCAACACATACTTCTCTTGCTCTGTGAAAGCTTGTGTTGGTTTGGCCGAAACAATTAAGTCGTAATTATTTAAGTCGTTAAGCGTTTTTTGAGGGTTGCTAGCAACACTATCTAAAGTAAAAGGAGCAGTTAGATAATAGTTGCCAATAGTTTTTAAAAAATCGGCTATATAACGGTTATCCAATTGCCCATTGCCTTTTAAAACAGCTACTTTTTTATTCTTAGGATTGATTAGTTTATTAAAGCCATCGGCAAAAGCATATTCTAAATGCTGAATGGAATTGGCCACTTTTTCTTGGGTTGATGCACCAATATTGTTTTTTAATAATGAAATTTTTACTGTTTGGTTATTATAACTCGCTAAAGCCCAAGGAAAAATAACTTCCTGACTTGTTTTGCCGCTTTCCTGTACATTTAATTGCATTGGAGTTAATCCTCTTTCAGATAATTGCTGAATGTTTCTATTTCTTGTTGCTTCGTCCTCAAGAGGGTTTATAAATGCAAAATGGATGTTTTTATTCGTGCTTGAAAATTCTTCTAATAGCTGCTGAGTTTCGTTTTTTAGTCTTCTAAATTCTGAAGGAAAACCTTCGCCTTCTAAAAAAACATCTATTATAATTGGCGAATTTACATCTTCAATCAATTTTTTTGAGGCTTCGCTAAGTGTATAACGTTTATCTGAAGTTAAATCGAAACGCTTAAATACCGAGCTTGAAAAAATATTTATAACTAACAGACCTAATAGTAGAACAGATAATATAATCCGCTCCTTCTTTACAATACTTTTATTACCAACTTTTACAATGGTTAACGCTAGAAAAAATATGGTAACACTTATAAAATACAGCACATCTCTTGTATCAATAACACCACGACCAATGCTTTTAAAGTGATAATTCATGCCTAACTGTTCTACAAAAGTAATTGTAGCAACATCTGCAATGGCGTCAAAACCGTAATAAAAGAAAAAACTAATAGCAATGGCAATAATAAAAGCCACTATTTGGTTGTTTGTTAAAATTGAAGCAAATATGCCAATGGATGTATATGCTGCGATTAGGAACAATAAACCAAAATAAGAGCCAATAGTACTTCCAGAATCTAAATTACCAATAGGGTCCCCTAATTGATACACTGTGTAAACGTAGAGCAGTGTTGGGATTAGGGCAAAAATAATAAGCATAAAAGCACCTAAATATTTCCCCAAAACAATGCTGGTGTGCGAAATGGGTTTGGTAAGCAAAAGCTCCAAAGTGCCTTGTTTTTTTTCGTCGCTAAAACTTCTCATGCAAACCGCAGGAATTAAAAAAAGTAATATCCAAGGCGCTAAAAAGAAAAAGGATGATAAATCGGCAAAGCCATAATCCAATACATTGAATTCGCTTTTAAACACCCATAAAAACAAGCCATTGGTCAATAAAAATATAGCAATAACTAAATAGCCAATTGGAGAGGTGAAAAACGACTGAATTTCTTTTTTTAATACTGCAAACATTCTTTAGTTATCTGTTTTTATTGATACTTTTTTATAAAAATTAATCAAGACACGAATATATAATTTTTATTTATTGCTTACTCAAAACTAAGGCTGTTTACTTTAACGACACAACTTTATTCACACTCCAAGCTTGTGGTTTATCATTAAACAGTATTTTGGTTTTGGACCAAACTTTTTTAAACAATTTAGATGTTCTATAATTTTCTAGATCGGCTTCATCATTCCAGTAACTATAGGTAAAAAAAACGTTTGGGTTTTCTTTGTCTTGATATAATTCCAATAAACAGCAACCTGAAAAATTGCGTATGGATTCTTTGTGTGAATTAAAAAGATTTAAAAAGGTATTAGTCAATTCTTTATCAAAACTCATCTTAACTATTCGTACTAACATAATTAAACGCTTAAAAAGGTTATTGTTACGGTGTCCATCATTGTTAGTCCCATGAGTGTAGAAGCACTTCCAACGGTTGTAGTATTGCTCTTGTATATAGCAATTTCTAAATACTTTGAAGAGTTAAATACTACTAATGCTTTTCCCTCATCGTTACGTTTATCTTCTTCAATGTCAAAATTTACAATATCACTATATTTAGAATGAATGGTTTTAAATTTATAGTTTCTTGCAGATATTTCAAAAGCTCTTCCTTTTTGGATATCTTCAAAAAATTTCTTCCTAATATTTGTCACAACATTGCCATAATTATCAATGTAAATAACATTTCCAATAATTTGGTTTTTTTCGGCATTTACAAACGGAATCAAGTTTTTAATTGGTTTTATATTATCTATCGTTTTACCAATAACTTCAAGAGTTCCACCTCTAGCAATATGGCAGGCTACTTTTACAAATACGTCCAACACAGGGAAACTGGTTTCTATCTTGTCATGAATGTTTATCTCTACAATTTTTTCTGGTGCAATTTCCGAGCAAACCATACTCATAATACCATTATTGGCACAAATAAAATAATGGTCATCTAGTTTTACGGCAATATGTTTGTTTTCTTCATTAATTTCAGAATCTATTCCAATGATATGTATGGTGCCTTTTGGAAAACTGCTATACGCATTTTGAATAATGTAAGCAGCTTCAAGGATGCTAAATGGAGACACAGAATGCGAGATATCAACAATTCTCACCTCTGGTTGCTCACTGTAAATAGCACCTTTAATTGCGCCAGCAAAGTGGTCTTTCTCTCCAAAATCGGTTGTTAATGTAATAATTGCCATTGGCAAATTTGTTGATATTTTTTTTAAGTGTTTTGCTTGTAATTTTTGTACTTTTGAGCCATACAAAACTAATAAATCCAAAGTGATTTATTTTAAAAAATTTTCAGCATTTGAATGAACTAATTATCGAGCTTGAAGAGATAAGCCCAAAAGAATTTTTTGGTGCCCAAAACGCCAATATTGAACTTCTAAAAAAATACTTCCCAAAATTAAAGATTGTTGCACGAGGAAATAAATTAAAAGCATTTGGAGATGAAGAATTGCTGGAAGAATTTGATCGTCGCCTTACAATGCTTATGACGCATTTTGGCAAATACAACAAATTGGACGAAAATGTTATTGAACGCGTACTTACAAGCTTAACAAGTGAGGATTATGCAACATCTGAAGCTAGTGGCGAAGTATTGGTGCATGGTGTTGCTGGAAGACTTATTAAAGCACAAACGGCAAACCAACGCAAGCTGGTTGAGAGTATGCGTAAAAACGATATGGTATTTGCTATTGGTCCAGCTGGAACAGGAAAAACATATACTGGAGTTGCTTTGGCAGTAAAAGCGTTGAAAAATAAAGAAGTTAGACGTATTATATTAACGCGTCCTGCTGTTGAAGCTGGTGAAAATTTGGGCTTTCTTCCTGGTGATTTAAAAGAAAAACTAGACCCTTACATGCAGCCATTATATGATGCTTTGCGTGATATGATTCCTCATGAAAAATTGGATGGATATATAGAAAAAGGGATTATTCAAATAGCGCCTTTGGCATTTATGCGTGGTAGAACATTAGATAATGCTTTTGTAATATTAGACGAAGGTCAAAATACCACACATGCGCAAATGAAAATGTTTTTGACCAGAATGGGGAAAAATGCTAAATTTTTATTGACTGGAGATCCAGGTCAAATAGATTTACCAAGACGTACCATTTCTGGATTAAAAGAAGCCTTGCTAATTTTAAAAGATGTTGACGGTGTTGGTATGATTTTCTTAGATGATAAAGACGTGATTCGTCATAAACTGGTTAAGAAAGTTATTGCAGCTTATAAAAATATTGAGCATAGAGAATAAAAGCCCCTTTGTCCTGCGGACATTTCCCCAAAAGGGAAAATTATTAGTGACTGAATTAATAAAAAGTTTGATGCTTTATATCTGTATCAAAATAAAAACTGAATTATAAATTATGTGTCTTTCCCTTTCGGAAAGATGTATGAAAGACAGAAAGGGCTTATGAGTAATACCATAATAGATACCAATTTCAATTTTCCAAACCAGAAAAGTGTTTATAAAGGAAAAGTTCGTGAAGTTTATAACATTAATGACGAACAATTGGTCATGATTGCTACCGACAGACTCTCTGCTTTTGATGTGGTAATGCCAAAAGGTATTCCGTATAAAGGTCAAATCTTAAATCAGATTGCGACCAAAATGATGAAAGCTACTGAAGATTTGGTACCTAATTGGTTAGTGGCAACACCTGACCCAAATGTGGCCATTGGTTATTTATGTGAACCTTTTAAAGTAGAGATGGTGATTAGAGGTTATATGTCTGGTCATGCAGCTCGTGAATATAAATCTGGGAAGCGTATGTTGTGTGGCGTACCAATGCCTGAAGGTATGAAAGAGAACGATGCTTTTCCACAACCAATCATTACACCAGCAACCAAAGCTGAAATGGGTGACCATGACGAAGATATTTCTCGTGAAGATATTATAAAACGAGGCATCGTCTCTGAAGCAGACTATATAGTGCTCGAAGATTACACGCGTAAATTATTCCAACGAGGAAGTGAAATTGCAGCTTCTAGAGGTTTGATTTTAGTAGATACCAAATACGAATTTGGAAAAACAAAGGATGGTAAAATTGTCTTGATTGACGAAATACACACACCAGATTCCTCACGTTACTTTTATGCTAATGGTTACCAAGAACGACAAGATAGAGGTGAGGCACAAAAGCAACTCTCTAAAGAATTTGTTCGCCAATGGCTTATTGCAAATAATTTTCAAGGATTAGAAGGACAAACTGTTCCTGAAATGAGTGATGACTATATTGAATCTGTTTCTGAACGTTATATTGAGTTATACGAAAACATTACTGGCGAAACTTTTGTAAAAGCAGATGTTAGTAATATTCAAGAGCGTATTGAAAGGAATGTGTTGGCTTATTTGAAATAAATTTTCTTGAAATATTTTGAATTTTGTTTTAATGGTCTCGTATAACTTCTGCTATGATTTTGTATTTATTTACCCGTTGTGCATTTTGACAAAATTCGTCACTTCGAGTGAATTTTACGATTGAAATGAGAAAAATTTGTATCGAGAAATAGAATTTTAATGCTAAATTAGTTCTCGATACGATTTTTCGTGCCTCAAAATCACTCGAACTGACGATAAATCGAATTTTCACTCTCAAAATACACAACGGGTTTATATTATCTTTTTGTATTAATACCGTAATTGTGGCTATAAATTGTTGTGTTAGTTATTTTTCAATTTCTAATTGAATTAAATTATTTATTAAATCAACTTGGTCTAAGATATTGCTTAAAATTTCAAGACGTACTTTTTCGTTTGACCACTTCCAATAATAACTATCCTCAACTATTAAAAGTATTTTTGCCCACATATTATCATCGATAACATCCATTATTTTGGGATTGTTTAAATATCTTCCAATTATTGGACTGTACCCTTGCGTAGTTGCTTTATTTATTGCTTCCATAAAAAAAGAAACATGACGTTTTTCCAATTGACCAATATATAGCATTAACCGCTCCAGTTCAATAAGTTCATTTCTTAATGAAACAGGTATCAGCTTTATTTCGCCTGTCTGTTTTAATGTTTCTAAAGTGTTACTACTTAGAATTAGAGTTTTTGTTTGTGAATTTAATTTGCTTAACTCTTGAAGAATTTCGGTTGTACTCCAATCAGCATTTTTAAAATCATCGACATATGAATCGTAAAGGCTTATATTAGATTCAAGGAAAGCTTTTTGGTCAAGGAGATATTTGTTTTGTTGCTCTAAGTCAATAATAATTTGTTTGAAGTAATTCTGCTTTATACTTTCTAGTTTTTGGTTTTCATTGAAATTATTGACTTGTAACGCAATTAAAATTCCTATAACAACAAGTATAATTTCTCCAATTGCATAAAGCAGATATTTACTGAATTTATTTTCAGTGAGTAGTTTTTGGCGAATTTTTCTAAAGAATTTTATCATTGGTTATTGATTGGTTATATTGAAGAACAACTAAAGGTTAAATGTAGTTCTGTTTTGAGAATGAAAAGATAATAAATTTTTCAGCAATAATTTGAGAAAGGGACTTCCTATTTCTCTCAAATTATTGATTGTCAATTAGGCTTGCGTAGCGAGGTGTAAATTGTATAATTTATTAGATTGGGAATTGTAAAGCAAGATTAAATGCGAAGTATTCATGAATTCGTGTTTAATAAAATGATAGAGATATGAACTAAATTACTTTTAACCGACGATGGAACACGTTTAGGCTAGAAGTCCGTCGAAGGCGAAGACTTATAGGTTTATATGAATTAGTAATTTGGTTTAACCCTTAGATGAAACACATTTACTTTAAGGACGAGAGTGTGACTTTGTTCAACGAAGCTTTAGCGAAGTTGAAAGCACGTAGTAATTAAAGTTCGCCTTCGGCGAATGTGTTTCATTGGTCTTGTGTATGATTTCGTTGCGTATTTCAGCAACTAAATTAGCAAATACAAATCAAGGTGAAAATCCGTAAGGATTTTCAGAAGTAAGCGAGAACAAGCAATTACTTAATAGCCATTGTTGTAGTGCGTTTATTTATTTTTATCTAGGAAATCAAGCATTAGTGCATTTAATTCATTAGGCTTATCAAGCATCATCCAATGACCAGCTCCAATAATTTTTCTAAAAGTGAAGTCAGTCGCTAATTCAGTTGATTGTCGCATTTGAGCCTCTGTTAGATATATGTCCTCATCGCTCCAAATGCCAAGTACAGGTATTTTAACCTTAAAAGTTGACCTTGGAGGTTTATCAGTTACTGGTTGGTAATCAACATCAGGCTGCGAGAGCCTGTCTTGCATGTTACCACGATACCAGTTTAGGGCTGTTGTAAGAGCATCTCCATCTTTCATTCGTTCAATAACCTGTTCTAGTTCTGGATGGCTACTCATGAATTCTCTCGTTAATTCCCAATCATAATCAGTTAGCGTTTTTTCAGCTAGCCCTTCCTGTAGAAACAAATAGAAGTACCATGACTTCTGTCGTTGTTTGATGGTAGACCATCCTGTATTGCCAGGATATCCAACAGACAACACTGTTAGAGAAGCAAAACGATTTTCGTAGTATGTGGCCAGTTGCCAGGATAGGGCTGCTCCCCAATCATGTCCGACTAGGTGTACTTCTTCAAGATTAAGAGTGTCAAGAATTCCAATAATATCATTCATCAAAATTGGAATAGTGTATTCTTCTTTGTCCGTTGGACTTGGGGCATTTCCATATCCTCTCAAATCTGGAGCAATTACTCTGAATCCAGCCTTAACAAATTCTGGAATCTGTTTCTTCCAAACTTCTTTAGAGTCAGGGAAGCCATGGAGCAGAAGAATTGGCGTTCCTATTCCTTGGTCAATAATTGGAAAAGACCCATTCTTGGTTTGAACATATTTATCCTGAGCCTTTGCAAAAGAACAGATGCTTAAGGCTATTAAAATCAAAAGTGCTTTATTCATATGTGATTATTTTACCTTTCGGAATGCACTACAATGTTATAAAATCTTCAGTTTTAATTGATTATTTCAGAAGTTAAACGAAATTAGCCATTTAAAATGATAAAATCAATACGTATAACTACGTATGCTATTTTTTTTGTTTGGGCCTACTCGCTTTAGCCAAAGGATTAAAAGCCATACATAACTCTAAATAATGTGACAAATCATCTTCGCTATCAAAGCCATCAGGTGTTACAAAAATATAACCACGCATTGGTCGCCCTGTAAAATCCATAGGTAAACAATGTTTGCTTTGCATTTCAGTTTCATAGGCATCTTCACCAATACGTGCCATGAGTAGGCTGTCGCCATATTTTTTATCAATATGGATGCCACAAAACATTTTGTTATCTACTTTAAATAATAAGCCTCCCATCATTTTCATATCTGTAAAATGAATGTGCTTTTCTTTTAATTGTCGTCGTATTCTGTCTGCTAAGTATTCGTCGTATGCCATTTTGTTTATTTAAGACTAAATATAAATGATAATAATTTTAAAATCAGTTTTTCATGTATTCCATTGATAAGAAATTATCAACATAGTCATAATTTCATTCATCTTTATTACATTTATAGCCTAAACTAACTAATTTTTATGGAACAATTCAACCAACTAACTGCCGATTTTTCAAGTGCAGTTTGGGGATTACCTTTGCTTATACTTCTTATTGGAGGTGGATTATATTTACTTATTCGTTCTGAATTTGCAGCATTTCGCTTGCTTGGTCACGCTGTTCAGGTGCTTCGAGGAAAATATGACGACCCAAATGACCCAGGACAAATAAGTCATTTTCAAGCCTTAACAACAGCGTTGTCATCAACCATTGGCATGGGGAACGTTGCAGGCGTCGCTGTTGCAATATCCATTGGAGGTCCTGGAGCGGTTTTTTGGATGTGGATAAGTGCAGTAGTTGGTATGTCCACCAAGTTTTTTACATGTACTTTGGCTATTATGTTTAGAGGCAAAGACAGTGCTGGAGAATTGCAAGGTGGTCCCATGTATTTTATTATGGAAGGTTTAGGTAAATCGTGGAAACCCTTAGCAGTTATGTTTAGTATTTGTGGATTAATTGGTGCACTTCCTGTATTTAACGTGAACCAATTAACGCAAGCCATTAATGATATTTTGTTGGCACCTAATGGTGTTGAAGTTGGGTTTACTTCTAATCTAGTCGTTGGACTTGTTCTAGTTGGTATTACTGCTATCGTAATTCTTGGTGGATTGGGCAGAATTAGTAAAACAGCAGCAAAAATGGTACCTTCAATGGTTCTTTTATATTTTGTATCAGTAATGATTATTTTAATAATTAATATTGAAGTCGTTCCAAAGTATTTAGGATTGATGTTTACCGATGCCTTTGCTGCCAACAACTTTAAAGGTGATGCTTTTTTTGGAGGTTTAGTTGGAGGTTTAATTTTATTAGGAATTAAACGTGGTGCCTTTTCAAACGAAGCTGGGATTGGTACTGCACCTTTAGCTCATGGTGCCGCAAAAACGGACGAACCTGTTCGTGAAGGATTAGTGGCAATGCTTGGACCAGCTATAGATACACTTATAGTATGTACACTTACTGCTTTGGCTATTTTGGTTACAGGTGTTTGGGAAACTACTGCAGATAATGGTGTGAGTTTAACAGCTTCTGCTTTTGGAGCAGCAATGCCAGGATTTGGCAAATATTTACTGCTTATTTGTATTGCAGTGTTTAGTATTTCATCGTTATTCTCCTATTCGTATTATGGTACAAAATGTATGTCGTTTTTAATAGGAGCCGATAAAAAACATTACTATAATTACATTTATATAATTAGTATAATTCTTGGCGCTACAACATCGTTAAGCGCCATGATTAATTTGATTGATGGTGTATTTGCACTTATGGCAATTCCAACAATGGTATCTACCATTATACTCGCACCAAAAGTGGTAAAAGAGCTGTCGGCATATAGACAACGTTTAAGGGAAAATAAAGCATGACAAGTCAAGAAAAAGCCAAAGCTTATTGGAAAGAAAACATAAGGTACGTCATAATCTTGCTCGTTATTTGGTTTCTGGTATCTTATGGAGCAGGAATCCTTTTTAAGGATGCTCTTAATACTATTAAAATTGGAGGCTTTAAATTAGGCTTTTGGTTTGCGCAACAAGGCGCTATTTATGTGTTTGTCATTCTCATATTTATATATGTACGATTGATGAACAAGCTTGATAAGAAATATGGTTATGATGAATAATGCGCTATTAATTGATGCCATAAATGTCCAAAACTGGACATATATATTAGTAGGTATCACTTTTGCTATTTACATAAGTATTGCTATTTGGTCCAGAGCCAGTTCTACAAAAGAGTTTTATGTTGCTGGAGGAGGCGTTTCTCCTTGGGCAAATGGCATGGCAACTGCAGCCGATTGGATGAGTGCCGCATCTTTTATAGGTATGGCAGGAATCATTTCCTTTGCTGGTTATGATGGCGCAGTGTATTTAATGGGCTGGACTGGTGGTTACGTATTATTAGCGCTACTATTAGCTCCTTACTTGCGTAAGTTTGGAAAGTTTACAGTGCCTGATTTTATTGGAGACCGTTACTATTCAGATACAGCAAGAATAGTCGCAGTTATTTGTGCATTGTTAGTTTCGTTTACTTATGTGGCTGGACAAATGCGAGGCGTTGGTATTGTGTTTTCCAGATTTCTGGAAGTCGATATTAATACAGGGGTAATTATAGGCATGCTCATCGTTTTGTTTTATGCTGTCCTTGGAGGCATGAAAGGCATTACTTATACTCAAGTGGCGCAATATTGTGTGCTCATTTTTGCTTTTATGGTGCCTGCCATTTTTATTTCTATTCAAATGACAGGAAACCCTGTTCCACAATTTGGTTTTGGTAGCGAACTGGCAGATGGCTCTGGAACGTATTTACTGGATAAATTGGATGGCTTAAGTACAGAACTCGGTTTCGCCGAATATACAAATGGCTCAAAATCTTTAATAGACGTTTTCGCCATTACCTTAGCCTTAATGGTTGGAACTGCTGGTTTGCCTCATGTTATTGTGCGGTTTTTTACAGTGAAGCGTGTTAAAGACGCACGAAAATCTGCTGGAATTGCTTTGCTTTTAATTGCAGTATTATATACAACTGCGCCTGCGGTTGCTGTGTTTGCAAGAACCAATATGATTGAAACGGTTTCCAATCAACCTTATAACAATGTACCACAATGGTTTAAAAAATGGGAAACCACAGGACTCATAACGTTTACAGATAAAAACAACGATGGATTGATTCAGTATGTTGCTGATGAATCTCAAAATGAATTAGTAGTTGACAGAGACATCATGGTATTAGCAAATCCTGAAATTGCCAATTTACCAAACTGGGTCATTGCTTTAGTGGCAGCTGGTGGTTTGGCAGCAGCATTATCTACAGCAGCGGGATTGTTATTAGTGATTTCATCATCTGTTTCTCATGATTTAATCAAGAAAGTTTATAACCCAAATATCTCAGAAAAAGGAGAATTGATTGCTGCTCGAATTTCTGCTGTTGGCGCAGTTTGTATTGCAGGATATTTTGGGATTAATCCACCTGATTTTGTGGCAGCAGTCGTCGCCTTAGCTTTTGGCTTAGCAGCAGCATCGTTTTTTCCAGCCATTGTATTGGGGATTTTCTATAAGCGCATGAATAAAGAAGGTGCAGTAGCTGGAATGGTTGTAGGTATTGCTATTATGCTGTATTACATCGTGAAGTTTAAGTTTGGTTGGTTGAATGATACCATTCCAGACAAGAACGAATGGTGGTTTGGAATTTCCCCTGAAGGTTTTGGAGCTGTTGCAATGGTTGTAAATTTTGTTGTTTCCATAGTTGTGATGAAATTCACGAAAGCACCACCTAGTGTCGTTCAAGACATTGTTGAGAATATTCGCATTCCTAGTGGAGCAGGAGAAGCTTCTAATCATTAGCTTAAAAATTATTATGCTGTCGGAGCTTCGTTTTTATCAGCAGAAAAAAGGCAGCACTTAATCAATAATTTATTAATTTAGTTAGCTCTTAAATCAATGCAAAACTAATTAGTAGGAATGAGCAATTACCATATAAAACATCTCGAAGAGTATTATCAAGTGTATAGAAAATCTGTTAGGAATCCCGAAGTTTTTTGGGAAGAAATAGCCGAAGAACATTTTATTTGGCGAAAAAAATGGGATAAGGTGTTGTCCTGGGATTTTACTAAACCAGAAGTTAAATGGTTTGAAGGTGCACAACTCAATATTACCGAAAACTGTATAGATAGGCATCTTGCTACACGAGGCGATAAAAC
>Ga0316209_1002127_pt1 | contig 16979 bp, 15 predicted proteins | sample 6monopyrite_MG_FD_204945 | JGI IMG/M metagenome (GOLD analysis project Ga0316209, IMG submission 204945) | Microbial mat bacterial communities from mineral coupon in-situ incubated in ocean water Damariscotta River, Maine, United States -... | ecosystem: Environmental > Aquatic > Marine >...
TTAATAAAAAATCGATTGTTCCTCCCTTAATCTCTCCATTATTAAGTGAAGTAAATTTTTTATCTTTAATAACATACCAATCTTGTAAACCTCGATTGATGAATGGGCCTCGAATTTTAAAACTATCAGCTTGTTGCTTTGGCATGTCGTTATAATGAAACTCTCCTGTTCCTGAACCACCCGCAGAGAACAATAAATTCTTACCGACTTGATGAGTATTATTTGCCAAACCATTCTTATGTTTGCTACCAATAGATGATAGTAGTAAACGGGAAGTTTCGATTGCATGACAAGCAACGACAAAAACCTTAGCGGTTATTTTTTTAGTTTCATTTTTAACATCATAATAACGAGCGAGTGTTACTTCGCCTTTAGCATTGGAATCTAATTGATAAACTTTTGCATACGGTATTATTTTACAATTGCCTGTGCGCACTGCATCATCTAACAATGCCGCACGACCACTGCCTTTTGCACCAGAAGAACAACCATAACTACCGCAATAACCAGAGTATTCACAACCACGACGCTTACCAACGGCATAAGGTAAAATAGCACGAGGTGTCGCAAGCGATTGATAATTTAGAGCATCACAGGCTTTATCGAAGTATCCAGAAATAGGATGTTCAACCGTTGGCGGATAAGGGAAATCTTTAGTCGAACGAGGTTCAGAAAATTGATGCTTAACGGCATGGCCAGACACACCAACCAACGATTCAACCTTAGTATAATAAGGTTCAAGAGTACTATACTGAATCGGCCAATCAACAACATTAGCACCTTTAAATTCTCCAAACGCCGAACGCAAATGAAAATCCACCGGTTTTAAACGATAAAAATAACCACTCATAAAATTAGAGGCACCACCAACACAATTACCATTCCAAAAATCCCAGCCGGATTCAGCCGTGGCTTCACTCCCCCATTTATAATTTCCATTACTATCTTTTCCATCATAATCTTCGATAACATGTTGCTCATCTTTTAACTGCGGGGTATAGACACTACGACGGCAACAGGCTAATTCATCCTTGAAAAAATCATCTTCTTTTAACCAAGGCCCTTTTTCTAAAACAACAACGGAAAAACCTGCTTTCGCTAACGTATACGCAACCGGGCTTGCGCCAGCACCACTACCCACAATACATACATCGTAATCAACCATTACGTAGCAACCAATATTTCTTATTTGCAGGCGGTCTTGGGAAACCCGGCTGATGCTCTAACCACTGCCAACCAATTTGATGACTATTCCCCCCATATACAGGGTCAGTTAGCAATGCTTCAAAAATATAACGTAACAATGTAGATAGCCATGATTCACCTGATTCACTCTCAGATATTTTTCTTAAAACGCGTTCACGCTCTTCCTTGTTTAATTTTATAAAGGGCTTACCAATCATGTTATTAGCCATACCATCCAACCATGTTGTTCCTTTTATAACGAACTCACGCTCATCTTGATCAGCGTCGTGTGTATTAAGTATTAATTGTAGATAGCCAATTGCATTAATATCTTTCGCACTCGGAGAACTATCTTTCTCAGTCAAATTGCCTACACGAGGAAATAAATGGTTTTGAACTTCAGAAATGGTTAACCAAGGCTGCTTTAAACTCGATTCATTTTTTGTTGATTTAGCTAAAACAGTTTGAGATAAAGCAAGCGATCCGGCTAGAGCCGTACTTTGGAAAAAAAAGTCACGACGAGATGAACGTTTCTTTTGTTTTGAAATGATATTATGAGGTACATCCTCATTCCAAGCGTGCAGGATTTCCTTTGGAGATAGAGCTAAACCACGCTTGTTTTTGAATTTTTTCACTTGTACTCAATCATTTTAGTTTGATTTCCACCGTTTTAAAAAATCTAAAAAATGCTTCTTTGAATATTTTAAATTAATTAAAAACGCGCCCGTATCCTGTGAATGAACCACACTGCCATCACTTTCAGTAACATACATATGAGGATAGCCTAATGTTTTAGGAAAAGCGGATAAAAAATTTTCATTTGCATTATCATCGCTAACATTCACTTTGAGAACAACAAAAGTGTCATATAAGGCATTCTTAATTTGCTCATCATTTTTGATAAACTTATCAAGAATATGACACCATTTACACCAATCACCTCCCACTTCTATCAAAATCCGGCGATTTGTTCTAGTTGCTAACTCAATCGCTGCTCGCCCATCAGCAAAGGGATCACGCTTGGGATCATACTGTGTACTATATTCAGGTAACGCATACACATTCAGTGTCATTAACGTTACTAATAATAGAGTCAATGTCTTCATCATCAATTTTTCTGACAGCTGTAATTTGAAATAATTCTAATTTTAAAGTCGTTATAGTAAACTAAAATAATTATAACAATAGTTTGAGATACCAACATGAAAATAGGCACCCCACTTTCAAATAATGCAACAAAGGTTATGCTGCTCGGTTGTGGTGAACTCGGCAAAGAAGTCATTATCTCATTGCAACGACTAGGCGTAGAAGTCATTGGTGTCGATCGTTATGAGAATGCTCCAGGCCACCAAGTTGCTCATCGTGCTTATGTTATTGATATGACGAATGCTACCGAATTAAAAGCACTCATCGAAAAAGAAAAACCAGACTTTGTTGTACCGGAAATTGAAGCCATTGCAACCGATATGCTTGCTGAGATTGAAGCTGAAAAATTGGCAACTATTATCCCAACGGCACGCGCGACACAATTAACAATGAATCGTGAAGGTATTCGTACACTTGCCGCAGAAACGTTAGGTATTCCCACATCACAATACGCCTTTGCTGAGTCATACAATGAACTAAAAAAGGCAATTGAGAATGGAATTGGATATCCCTGCATTGTTAAACCGGTTATGTCTTCTTCAGGCAAAGGGCAATCTACCATTAATAACGAAGCTGATATTCAAGTGGCCTGGGACTACGCGCTTAGCGGCGCACGCGTAGCCACCACCCGAATTATTGTTGAACAAATAATTAACTTTAATTATGAAATTACATTACTCACCGTTCGCGCCGTAAATGCTTCGGGTGAGATTGAAACACAATATTGCGAGCCAATTGGCCATATTCAACAACAAGGTGATTATGTAGAGAGTTGGCAGCCACAACAAATGAGTAAAACCGCTTTAGATAAAGCGAAACATATTGCGAAAACCGTTACCGATAATTTAGGCGGTCGTGGTTTATTTGGTGTTGAATTATTTATACAAGGTGATGACGTATTCTTTAGTGAAGTTAGCCCTCGCCCACATGATACCGGCATGGTAACCATGATCACCCAAAACCAAAATGAGTTTGAGCTGCATGCTCGTGCTATTTTAGGTCTACCGGTTTCGACCATCTTACGTTCAGCAGGTGCAAGTGCTGTTATTTATGGTGGCTTAGAAAAACAAGGAATCGAGTTTGAAAATGTTGAAAAAGCTTTATCAATACCACAAACCGATATTCGCCTATTTGGCAAACCGGAGTCATTTGTAAAACGTCGTATGGGTGTTGCTTTAAGCTATTCTGATTCAACTGATACCGCACGAGAAAATGCGAAACAAGCAGCAACACTCATCAACACAAAATAAATTTAATATATTTTCTTAACTTTACTGTTTTCTATATTGAAAAAATTCAACGCATGCTGAATTAAATCTTGTTTCTGATTAAGGGGATTAACAACTGCATAAGCCAGCCTGTCAATAACCGGCGCATCTTTCACATAGTGAAGAGAATTATTTTGAATATATTCATTCACCATCGGCTCGGGCAAATAAGCCGTTCCGCCTTGAGAAAGAATAAAATCCTTAGCTAGACGACCTAGGCTAATTCTAATTGTTGGCGGCGAAGCATCCCGAAAGTGTTTTGCATGACTTGTTGAAAATGAGGTTCCCCAGTCAACCAAAACGTATTCGTTTGTAAAAGCATCCTCAATTTTCAGGCCACGTTGAGATGAGACCATAACAAGAGGAACGTGTGTGACTTCGATAATATCAAGATCAGTTGTTTGCGGTGCATCAAAAATAAAAGCCATATCCATTGTTTGTTCATAGATACGGCGTATAAACACATCCGGCGTTTGTGTTTCAGCATATAGTGCGATATCGGGTAACGTTTCGTGAAGATAATTTAAAAAGTCCTGTAGGTTAATATCCCACATACTTGGTACACCACCAATAATAAAAGGTATTTGCCCCTCATCTTCAGTACCAATTTCAAAACGCGCACGCGTCCAAGAAGTTAAAATTGACTCGGCATACACCATCAATTTCTTGCCCGCACTTGTGAGTTGAATATTGTTTCTTTCGCGACTAAATAGTGAAACCCCTAAACTTTCTTCAAGCTGCCTAATACGCGCACTTACCGTAGATTGGCTCACACATAAATTCTCTGCCGCCTGACCAAAATGTCGCGTGCGGTGTACCTCTAAGAATGTTTTTAATTCATCAATATCCATAATTTGAATAGTAGGATTTTATATTCAAGAAAGCTACTAAATCCTACTCTTTTATCAGTTTGAATATATAAATATATATTTATCATTTTAATCACCTTCAATATTTACCCCAAAATGTAATTAAAGTGAAAGGCCAAATAACTATCCAACCAGATTTCAAGTCCACCTCTATTAACAGATTGAATCCATCGGAAAATTGAATCACTACCATTAAAATAATTCGCTTTACAATTTATTTCAAAATCACTAGTTTTATCTCTCACTAATTTTGTGGAATAAAAATTAATAAGCTTTGGAGTCTCACTTATAAAAATATTATTCTAAATTTCACTTCTAAGTCAGGCGGATACCTGCTTTATATGTAGGCTATCGGTGATATCGAGTAGTGAGTATATTAATACAAATACCGGTGCATCGATAAAATCGATTGATTCCATCAAAAATAATCGTCGATAACAATATTGACATTAGATAATAAAAACCTATATAGAAATATATTACGCTTATAACAACTAAGTACGGATGAAACATGAATAGTATAAATGTAGAAGAAACTAATGAAGTTGATGCCGCTGAGAACTTGTTTTTAGAATTAGAGTTAGACTCAGGAAAATTTAATCTTGAAAAGATCGATGCACGCCGTCGATTAGAGGACTATCTCGATCAAAAAAAATTAGAAAGAGAATTATACGGCTATTAATTAGTTGAGATAGTGATATATGCTTTTAACTTAATTACAAAAGCATTTAAGTGTTACATATTCCTTTTAATTCTTTAAAAACTCAATCTTCTTTATAAACGCAGAGGCTATGCCGTTTTCTTCTGCAAAGCGTGTATCAAAACCTAAACTGATTCCCGTAATAACCGGTGAAGCATTTACTTTGTATAGCTTAACAAACCATTCTTTAAGATTAAGCTCAGTAACAACAACCTGTTCTCTTTCAGGTTTGTTAACACAGACATATCGGCCGCCAACTTTAAAATACTTACCAAAATATGGAGTGTTCACCTGATCATTATCACACAGATAAAAACCTATAAAGTAAGGGCTATTGGGTATTAACATACTTCCACTTTCCATTTTTTCTTTACCAAAAAAGATATATAACATAAGCGCTTCATTGTAGACACCTTTCGAATAAGCCGCTTTTCCAGGAAATTTATTGACTCCCCATTCAATACGAATTTTGTCGTAATCAATAACATCTACTTTTTCATTGATTATTAACCCAAAAGATTTGTTTTTAATATTCAAACGTAAACGATTCGAGCCAATATCCAAATCCAGCATTTCTCGATCGTTTGCATCTTTTGCTAGAACGAATCCTTTTGATAATAGCCATTCATCAATTGAACCTTTACTATAATCAGAAAAATCTATCTTATACACAATCTTTGGATTTGATTTTTCCGCATTCGCATAAGTTACACTGGTATAACTGAAACTAAAAACTAATGTTAAAAAAATAAGGTTTTTGATATATCGAGAATTTACTATCATATAAATACCGTTTAATTATTAATTTCTGGCCACATTAAATGGCGAACATCGTTCTTACCTGATTTTTTTACTTCATACATTAGATCATCAACCATTTTAATCATAACTCTACTTGAGTCCATTGCTTTTAGAAAAGTTATTACTCCAATACTAAACGTTACAGGCCAATTTTCTTCTTTCATACGAGCCAGTAATTCTTGCTGAAGTTTGTCCATTGTTTGCTTAACGGATTCTGTTTCAATAACGGGTAACAGAACAACAAATTCATCCCCCCCCAAACGTGCTACAAAATCTGTCGCTCTAATGTTACTTGTAAGTGTCTCTGCAACACACTGCAGTAATTTGTCACCTTCTTCATGCCCAGATGTATCATTTACGTATTTAAAATTATCTATATCGATAAAGGCAATTGTCAAATGTTCTGATGTACGACATATTCTCGTGTATTCCCTATCAAGTTGCTCTTGAAAAAATCGACGATTAGATAGACCTGTAAGAACATCAGTATCGGCTAAGTTTTCTTCCATCAGAAGTTTGTTATGCACAATGTCAAGCAATCTTAAAATAACAAGGAAAAAGCTAAGTCTTACAAATGTATTCCAGATAGGAATAAATGAGTTAGAATAATTCTGTCCTGAACCAATATCAGCAACAAGCCAAATAACGGATGATAAAATCGCTACAAATATACCCACGAGAGTACCACCATACCAAGTTGCTACCATTATTGGCATGATATAAAAAACAGAAAAAGAATACTCTGCCCCAATAATATAATCTAGCACTCCTAACAAAAGGCTACCGCACAGAGCAATTAAGAAACATTTAAGTTTACTTGCCTTGTTTAGAATATTATCTATGTACTCAAACAATTAAATAATAACCTCACTAGAATATTTATATCTAATACATTAATACCTGAAATATATTCTAGCACTAGATATTGTCAATTTCCGGCTCGCGTTAACCCAGACAAACCTGCGTCAATCAACGCTTGCGTGAATAACGCGTCTATATCTTTATAACTTTCTAACGCTAATGCTTTATTAACCAGTTGTTCTGCTTTATGTTTTGTAAACGATCGAATCGTCCACTTTACACGTAGTAAACTACCTGAGCTCATACTTAAGCTGTCTACTCCCATACCGACAAGTGCTAATGCAGAAGCAGGATTGCCCGCCATTTCACCGCAAACGCTAATGGGTCTGTTGTATTTATGAGATTCGTCAATAATATATTTAATCGAAGTTAAAACAGATGGATGCATACTGTTATACAAACTAGCGACATTCTTGTTGTTTCTGTCAACAGCCAGTAAGTACTGAGTTAAATCATTACTGCCAATTGAAAAGAAATCAACTCGCTTTGAAAAGGCTTTAATTTGGTAAATGGCAGATGGAACTTCTATCATTATCCCTATTGAAGGATATGGTGTATTTATTCCCTCAGAGAGTAACTCGCTGTGCGCTTTTTTAATGAGTTTAATGGCATCATCAACCTCGCTTACATCCGAGATCATCGGGAGCATTAAACGTAAATTATTGTCGTACTGATTTACTTTTAGTATTGCTCTTATTTGTGTTAAAAAAAGTTCAGGATGATCAAGCATTACACGTATGCCACGCCAACCAAGAAATGGATTATCTTCTTCAATTGGAAAATAAGGCAAAGCTTTATCACCACCGATATCTAGAGTTCGAAAGACAACTGGGCGAGGCGCAAAGCGTTGCAGAACCTGTCGATATATTTCTGACTGCTCGTCTTCTCCAGGAAAACCATTGTGGACAAGAAAAGGGATTTCAGTACGATACAAACCGACGCCTTCGGCTCCGGACTGTAGTGATGGCGTTATATCTTCTAACAAACCTGTATTAACATTTAAGGGAATGTGCACATTATCTAGCGTCATTGAAGGCATATCGATTAGCTTTTTAAGTTCAGTGTTTAAGCTTTTTTCTTCCCTGGCTAATCTAAGATATTCCTCACGTATCGCTGGTGTTGGTTTCACATAAATCTGACCGCTATAACCATCTACTGCAATTTCTTCTCCTTTAATATAATTAACAGGTAAATCATCAATCCCCATTACAGAGGGTATTCCTAATGCTCTAGCCAATATTGCAACATGCGATGATCCTGAACCACTTTTTGATACTATTGCAACAAGATCGTGTAATACGACTTCGGCGAATTGAGAAACATTAATCTCTTCACCGACTAACACGACTGGACCTGATGATTGAATCATTGGTGCCTGTTGTGTTTGTAAGTGCATTAAAAGACGACGACCTAAATCTTTGATATCGTTAGCGCGTTCGCGCAAATACGGATCCTCCATTACATCAAATTGTTTAACATGCTCTGTTATCGTTTCACGTAAAGCACCCTGCGCCCACTGTCGTTCTTTAATGCGATTAACAACGGTATCTATTAGTGAATCACTTTTTAACATCAAACCATATACATCAAACAATGCCAATTCTTCGTTAGAAACAACACCTTCCATTTTTTTAGAAAGAAATTTAAATTCCTCAGCAACTTTCAACACTGCATTACTAAAAATAGTTATATTTTCTTCAACTTCATCTTCTGAAATTTCATTGTCAGGGACAGCGTCGAGATTTGCAGGTGGGAAAACGATTTGTGCAGTACCAATAGCAATACCTGGTGAACCACCTAAACCTTTAAGTAAAAAAGACTGATTAACATCTTTTTTAAGATTTATAACTTCACCCATTTTTTCTGCATGCGAGATTGCTCCCGCAAGCTGCGCCGCTAAGGTGACTAAAAATGTTTCTTCATCTGCAGAAAAGCGGCGCTGTCGGGTTTGCCTCACAACTAATACGCCAAGTGCTTTACGATGCTGAATAATGGGCACCCCAAGAAAACCGTGGAAAGCTGATTCATTGGTCTCCGTAATAAAACAATAATCAGGATGAGAATGGGCATCCTCAACATTGATGGGTTCCGTCTGTTTTAAAACTAAACCAACTAATCCTTGTTCAGTTTCAAACTTAATTTTTCCAATTGCCGTACGATTTAGCCCATCGGTCGCCATTAATACAAGTTGCTTTGTATTGCTATTGCGCAGGTAGACTGAAACGGCATCAGCTTTCATTGCTGAGCGAATATGTTCAACAATGATAATGAGAGCCTGTTCTAAACCAGTCGCTGCATTAACGTCTTGGATAATCTGTCTTAAAGTAGAAAATATTTTTTTCTTCATTACTAAAATATCCTTAACAGATATATTTATTTAATTACTATGTATTATCTCAAAATATGATTATATATTAAAAGATACAGCGCCAATTTTAAATTCAACATTAAAAAAGGCTCACTACGTTTCATCATAGTGAACCTTTTTATATATACGAGCAGTAGGAATTATTTACTTAACCTTTCCCTTTTGTCTTTGTTTTATGTGGTTTCGCATTTTTTTCGATGAATTCTATCATCATGCCAGCAACATCCTTACCTGTCGCAGCTTCTATGCCTTTTAATCCCGGAGAAGAGTTAACTTCCATAACAACCGGCCCACGCGATGAACGTAGAAGATCTACACCACAAGCATTTAATCCCATAATATTAGCTGCGCTTACAGCCGTTTTTCGTTCTTCAGGCGTTAATTTAACAATCTCAGCCGAACCACCACGATGTAGGTTAGAACGAAACTCACCTTCAGGGCCTTGTCGCTTCATTGCGGCAACAACTTTACCACCAACGACTAAACAGCGAATATCGGCACCACCGGCTTCTTTTATATATTCTTGAACTAGAATATTAGTATTAAGCCCCATAAAAGCTTGCATAACACTTTCTGCCGCTTTTTGAGTTTCAGCTAACACCACACCAATACCCTGAGTACCCTCAAGTAATTTTATGACCAATGGCGCACCACCCACCATTTTTATTAAATCTTTAATATTATCTGGACGGTTAGCAAAACCTGTTATTGGAATACCAATGCCTTTTCTAGATAACAACTGAATAGAACGTAACTTGTCACGTGAGCGAGAGAGAGCAACCGATTCATTAAGCGGATAAACGCCCATCATTTCAAATTGGCGTAACACTGCACAACCATAAAAAGTTATTGAAGCACCTATTCTGGGAATAACAGCATCAACATTTAAAACATCTTTACCTTTATAATGTATAGATGGCTTTGACGAATTGGAATTCATATAGCAACGTAACGTATCCATAACGACTGGCTCATGCCCACGTTGAGTGGCGGCTTCAACAAGTCGTTCGGTCGAATATAATTTAGGGTTTCTTGATAAAATTGCAATTTTCATTTTTCAATACCTTTCTTGCTATTTATATTTTAGATAAAACATAAGATTTACTGGAATCCACAATAAAATTGTTTTCTAATGCTGTACGGCCTAATAGCATACGAAATTTCATAGTATCACGATCTGTTAACGTTGCTTCGATTGAGAATGTATCATTTCCAATTGTAATAAATGTTTCAATAACAAAGCGTTTTTCGCAATGTCCACCTGAATCTGTTACTTCACGCACATCAATAACAGCCGCTTCACAAATGACGATGAAATCATTATCCTTTTGTAACGGGTGAATTTTAAAACGCACCATGTGCTTACCATTAACATTAAATTCTTCAATATTAAAAGCATGTAAGGCTGAAGTTCTCGCACCAGTATCAACCTTAGCTTTTATTTTATCAATACCAAGATCCGGGAAACTAACCCATTCTCTCCAACCTATAATGGCTTTATCTGGCATTCTATTTTTAGTCATTAATCCGTTACTGTAAATGTTCTACTAGAATCCACTAAAAATTGTGGCCCAAGAAAACTTCTACCGATAAGAAGCTGATATTTAAAATGGCTACGGTCAACTAAATTCACTTTGACTAATTTTGAAATTTTTCCAAGGCGAACCTCGAGCTCAATCACAAAACGCTGCTGTACATTCCCATTTTTCATTTTAATACGTGTTGTTTTAATAACAGGTTTAGTGATGCTATAGTGTTTATTCCATGCGTTTCGCAAGGAAAATTTAACCCACTGTTCACCTTCTTTAGAAAATTCGATCACATCCTCAGCATTTATCGATGAGTTATCTGCACCTGTGTCAATTTTAGCTTTTAATCGATACTCAGAGTCATCAATTCGCACGTTTTCCAACCAGCCTATTGTAATCATTTCTGAGGCAACAGCCTGCCCTGATACCCCTGAAGTAATTAATAGAATAAAGATAAACTGTTTTAATAACATATACATATACCTGAAGCTTAATTATGAGATATATTAGGCACCTATAAAGTAAAATGATTTGTATCACATAAAGTTCATTAGAGCACTATATATATGATTAAAAAACTATTTGGGGAACAAAGAACAAAGCGTATGCTGGTTGTTTTCTTTATTTGTGCCAGTATTTTGCTTATGGGTTTACGTTGGTTTATTTTCGACGCCAATCGGGTTCTACCAGAAGATAGCGCTTGGAAAATTTCATTAATGGGGAAATTTGAGGTCAACAAAGGCATAACTTTAATTTATAGCGCTAAACCTAAAGCGCTTAAAAGTATTCGCATTATTAGTCAAAAGGTTTACCACCCAAATCTAAAAATTCTTCCCACCATCAAATCGACCCCTGGTAAAACACGAGCAAAGGCGACGGAAACGGCTAGAACAGAACTAATTTACGAATACCTCGTCCAGTTAAGCAAAAATCCATTGCCACTAACAACCACCCTCATACCTGAAATGACCTCAGCTCAACGAGAAAATTACTTGTTACCTGTCTCAGGTTTAAACTTATCACTGCCTGATGTCGTATTGTTGAAGGAGTTTTTATCGCGTGATGCAAATAGTAAACCTGAATTAATACATAAAATTTTTCAGCATACGAATAAACTGATCAAAAGTAGTAATTTCTTATACAACGATTTAAACAAGGTTATTACATCCAATAAAGCGACAACCTTGGCGCGCGCGCAACTTATGGTAGCCTTGAGTCGACTGAGTGATATTCCTGCAAGACTTGTTACTGGTTTTATTCTAGAAGAATCAAAGCCACTTCAACCTTATTTTTGGGTTGAGATATATGGTAAGGAAAATACCTGGCAAGCGTATGACCCTGAAAAAGGCTATGAAGCAACCGTCCCAAATACCTATGTTACATTTGGTTATGAAACGCCAAATATTTTCAATATTGAAAATGGAAAAATAATTTCCACTGAGTTTTCAGTATCTGAAGATATTGACCTGCTTAGCGTTTCAAGCCTTGAGCAGGAAAAAGATTTTTTTGATATTTTCGATTTAAGACGACTTGATCTCGAAACCAAAGATGCCCTTAAGAAATTATTACTCCTGCCTTTTTGTGTATTGTTTGTAGCATTTATTAGACATGTACTTGGTTTCTTTCCATATGGCACCTTTACCGCCCCATTATTAGCATTAGCTATGGTATATGCTGAGATGAGCGTAACGTTAGTTATTGCAGGTATCATTATCCTTCTCGCATTAGCAGGTCGAGCAATTCTACCAAAAAGTTTATCCCGCACACCCAGGTTGTCGCTCATTTTTACATTCGTTGCAATGAGCATGGTATTTAGTGTTTCAGCGATGTCTTATTATTCGATAAATATGGGGGGTAACATTATACTACTACCCACGATTATTCTTGTCTCCGTCGTTGACCGATTTTACAGTTATATGGATGAAGCAAGCCCACACGCCGCATTAATACGACTCGGCGTTACCGTTGTTATTGCTATTTTATCTATCCCCATATTAGAATTTGAACGACTTGGTTCTTTAATTTTAATCTACCCTGAAGCACATTTTATTACAGCTGCGCTTGTTTTAACCATTTCAAATTATAAACATAAAAAATTAACAGACTACAAACATCTGAAATTATTTGGGGAAAATAGAAAGGTAAAAAAATCTATTAAAAAAGAGACGCTAGAAGTGTAATTAATTAGAACCTCATTAGTGATGTAATATGTTTATTCAGTAACAATATAATTTTTCGAAAAGAGTGAAAAATGTTATGGCCATAAAAAATAGTAATCCATTGAATTATCTTAACAGACATCTAACAAGGTTGGTTAAAGGCCGATTATGGTTAAAAGTTATTATTGGCATGTTTCTGGGAATAACTGTTGGAATGTTAATTGGCCCAACAACGGGTTGGCTACCAGCAGAAACCGCAACCACCATTGGTAACTGGCTAGCGTTACCAGGACAACTCTTTCTAACACTTATCCAAATGATAGTGATGCCCCTGATATTTGCTTCGGTCGTTCTTGGTTTAACCTCCAGTGAGAGTTTCGAACAACTACGTAAAATGGGGATAGGGGTTGTCGTTTATTTTGTTATAACAACAACCATTGCCATAATTATCGGTATTGGTATTGCATCTGTAATAAAGCCAGGAAGTTTCGTTGATTCGACTAACTTAAAAACTCTGGTGGCTTCAAAATCATCCACAACCATGCCAACACAAGTTACAGCGCCTACTTTGTCTGAGCTCCCGCAAAAAATTATGACTATATTGCCCAGTAACCCACTCACTTCGATGGTTGAAGGTCAAATGCTGCAAGTCGTTATATTTGCGATAGTTTTTGGAGTTGCGCTCGTCATGATGAGTAAAACGCAATCAAAACCTCTGCTGGAGTTAATGTCGTCTCTACAAGAAGTGTGTATGACTGTGGTTGGATGGGCAATGCGTTTAGCACCAATCGCTGTGTTTGGCTTAATGGCACAGTTAACAACCAAAATCGGTTTAAATTCGATTCTGGGAATGGGGGTTTATGTTGGTACCGTTGTTCTTGGCTTGCTAATGCTTACAGCATTATACCTTTTACTTGTTTACACCTTTGCAAGAGAAGCGCCTAAGCATTTTTTAGGCAATACTCGTGATGTATTGTTACTGGCTTTTTCAACCTCTAGTTCTGCAGCAGTTATGCCGCTCTCAATTAAAACCGCTGAAGAAAAACTCGGCATTCACGCTTCTGTTTCTAAATTTGTTATCCCATTAGGTGCAACCATTAACATGAATGGCACCGCTCTTTATCAGGGTGTTGCTACAATGTTTTTAGCACAGGTCTTTGGAGTGGATTTAGGTGTAAGTGCACTACTACTTGTTGTAGTGACTGCGGTTGGAGCATCGATTGGTTCACCAGGTACACCGGGTGTTGGTATCGTTATCCTTGCCATGGTTTTAGAAACAGCAGGAATACCGACTGCAGGAATCGTATTAATTTTAGGAGTAGACCGTATTCTTGATATGTGTCGTACTGCAGTAAATGTTTGTGGTGATCTCGTCGCAGCCAAACTCATGAATCGGTGGATGATCTCAACAGATGGTCTTCAAGCTGTTGTACCCGACGCTTCAAAATTAGCGTAACTAAAATATTAATAATATTGAAATGATTTCCCCTGCGGCAAAAAATCAAAGAGAGCTTCTATTATGCATCTAGACCCTATAATGCCTTATCTAGTTGGAGCATTATTCTCTATTCTTGTATTAGGTATATTTCTACATCGCATTAAATTACCGCATGTTATTGGTTACCTAATCGCTGGAATTATAATGGGGCCACATGGACTTCGTTTAATAACAGATGAACCTACACTTTCACGTTTGGGAGCTTTTGGCGTAGTACTCCTCTTATTTTTTATTGGTATGGAAGTTTCTCCTAAAAGACTTATTTCTGGTTGGCGTATCTCATTAATTGGAACGTTGTTTCAAGTTATTATTAGCACGCTTTCGGTATGGGCTATAGGATACTGGTTAGGTTGGTCAATTGAACGCGTAATATTAATTGGTTTTGTGATTAGCTTAAGTAGTACTGCCATAGTCTTAAAATTATTGCAGGACTGGGACGAACTACAATCTGATACAGGGCAAAATGTTCTAGGGATACTTCTAGTTCAAGACCTTGTTATTATCCCAATGCTCATTGTTATCGGTTTAATGGGCGGTACAAACATAAATACCTCCACTTTAGTCATGCAAATCGTGGGAGCGATATTAATTCTAGCGCTAATCAGCTTTATTTTCTTAAAACAAAACATTCGATTACCTTTTCTTAAATTTATCCGTGATGATCATGAAATGCAGATCTTTGCTGCGCTTGCAATTTGCTTTGGCTTATCACTGATAACCGGTTTATTAGAGTTATCAACGGCACTTGGTGCGTTTACAGCGGGGATGTTGATTTCGGCCGCAAAAGAAACACAATGGGTCCATCAAAGATTAGAACCCTTTCGCGTAGTTTTTGTAGCATTGTTTTTTGTCTCCGTTGGACTATTAGTCGATATTAAATTTTTAATCGACCAGTGGTATCTTATCTTTCTGCTTGTTGTACTCGTTCTATTAACGAATACCTTTATTAATGCATTTGTCTTAAAAGCACTCGGAGTCAACACACGCGATAGTTTATATGCAGGCGCTTTATTAGCACAAATTGGTGAATTTAGTTTCGTGTTGGCTGCGGTAGGAATACAATCTAAAATAATAACCGATTTTGGCTACCAGCTTGTAATAGAAGTCATTTCCATTTCTCTGCTATTTAGTCCAATTTGGATTAAACTTATAAAATTATTTTTAAACACCCATTATATGAGAGATAAAAATTAAATCATGGCCATTTTCACAAAACAATACCATCCGCCAGGCACTGCACCAGGCACTTTATCGGATTTAGAAACGACTGAGAGCATTGAATACAGAATAAGTCTTATTAATTTTTCTGATACTTACTTTGAAGAAATTAAAGTTGATAAAGTTGAAAAATGTCGCGCCTTTCTGAAACAACCAGAAATTACCTGGATACATATCCAAGGACAACCTACGCCACAAATATTACATGAATTTGCAACACTTTTTGAAATTCACCCTTTAGCACTAGAAGATATTCACAATACCGGTCAACGACCCAAGATAGAAAGTTACGACAATCAGTTATTTACCATCATCAATCTACCTATCTTTGTTGACGATAGTATTATAAGCGAACAGATTAGTATTTTCGCTGGTAGTGATTATGTAATTAGCTTTCATATGAGTGAAAAAGATTCTTTTGAACCCATCCGAAAACGACTACGTAAACACAGTGGAAAAATACGATCTCGTAATGTGGATTACTTATTATATTCTTTGTTAGATATTATTATCGACGAAGGATTTCCTGTACTGGAAACCTTTGGTGAAAAAATTGATACTCTGGAAGAAGAGCTACTCGAAAAACCAACCAATAATACTTTAAAAAAACTACATAACCTAAAACGTGAACTTTTAATATTACGTCGTATGTTATGGCCACATCGTGACCTTTTAAATAAACTCTTACGTGACGAAAGTAACTTAATAAATGATGATACAACAATTTATTTACGTGACTGTTATGACCATACCGTACAAATTATGGATTTAATGGAAACATATCGTGATATGACAGCGAGCATGCTTGATCTCTATCTATCAAGTATTAGTTATAAGTTAAATGATGTAATGCGTGTTTTAACCGTAATCTCAACTATTTTTATTCCTCTCACCTTTATTGTTGGTGTTTATGGAATGAACTTTAGTGTCAATACCAAAAGTTCATGGGCTATGCCTGAATTGCATTGGGAGTATGGTTATCCTATTTTATGGATATTTATGTCAGGCATTGCTTTAGGTATGCTTATATTCTTTAAACGTAAAGGTTGGTTCTAATCCTATTGTTCTAAATTAAATAATGATAAACCATATAAATAGTAACATTCATTGCTAAATAAGGAATATTAATGACAACGTCAATATTAAAAAACATATCGATTAAGACAATATTTAATAAAACAACTGATTTTGTCTTTGCAGTCATTTTATTATTTATAACTTTAACAATGATAGTCGGTGTTATCCGTTTATTTAACAGTCTTGGGGTATTATTTCAAAATGAGGGAATTACCGGCAACTATCTCTACATTTTTTCAGATGTGCTCACCCTGTTTATTCTAATAGAACTGTCACGCTCTTTAGTCGAATACTTTGCAA
>Ga0316209_1002129_pt1 | contig 16979 bp, 10 predicted proteins | sample 6monopyrite_MG_FD_204945 | JGI IMG/M metagenome (GOLD analysis project Ga0316209, IMG submission 204945) | Microbial mat bacterial communities from mineral coupon in-situ incubated in ocean water Damariscotta River, Maine, United States -... | ecosystem: Environmental > Aquatic > Marine >...
CCGGGTCTCTTCTGTTCTCCACCAACACTGGAAGTGGGATAACCGAGAAAATGAGAATAAATAGTGCAGGTGTCGTTCAACTCAATGCTTACACCACAAACGGAATTGTTAGAGCAACTGGTGGTAATGGAACGCTTGCTGTGGGTGCGTTAACAGCCTCAGATTTACCTTTCGGGAGTACAAATTATGTTCAGAACCAAAATGCTTCTGCTCAAACAGCCTCAAATTTCTGGATAAGCGGAACTGGAACATACAGCGGTGCAACACCGCTAATTTTTACTGCCACGGGAACTGGTACTTACAATAAGACCGTTGTTTATAGTGATGCTACGAATGGGTTTCTCATAGATCTTCCTCGAACTACGGATGTTGCCTCAGGCGTTCCAAGAGATTTTTCAATTGACGCACGAGGTGGCGGTGAGGATTTCTTTATCCTTAAAGGAGCAACTGGCAATATTGGTATCGGAGCTCCATCACCTAATACGCAATTGCAGCTTTCTAGACCTAGTTCGGGTGGTGTTCTTCAAGATCAATTGTATATAGATAATTCTAGAAGCTACGGTTCTGGTGCTGGAAATTTTGGCTCTGCTGTTGCTTTTACAACTAGCGAGAACCTCGCTATTGCCCCGTCTAGTAGAGTATTAGGAAGGGTTGGTGCTCGCGTAAACAATGAAGGTACTTCAAGTGAAGGCAATTTGGTGTTTGAAACACGAAGTGGAGGTACGGTAGCCGAAAGAATACGGATACTGTACAATGGAAATGTGGGGTTTGGTACTGCAAGTCCATCCATTATCATTGATGCAAAACTTGGCCAAATAATTGGCTCTAGTGCTTCTAACGGAACTCAGCATGCCACAAGTAACCGAGGAACCAAAGTCAGCTTTGGATCTACAAGTGGAGAATTTACAGGAATGAGAGTCTTAGTTGGAGCAGGAACGGCTGCTTGCGGAAATACGGGTGACATCCGTTTTGATACCTGGGAATGTAACACATCTGTTTCGCGAGAGGTTATGCGGATTACTGGAGGCGGAGAGGTCGGTATTGGTACTGCGTCACCGAGAGCCAAGCTTCACGTTGAGGGTAATATTGTAAGCCCAGCTTGGCCAGCGTTTAACGTGTACAACAATAGCGGTGGTAATCAGTCTACTATAGTAACATATAATGCAACCAACGAAGTTTTCGACAATGGCAACAATTTCAATTTAAGCACAGACGAGTTTACCGCTCCAATAGCGGGTATTTATCAGTTTAATTGGACATGTTATTCAAACACACCTGCGGGCAGAACTTTTCTTTATGTAAATGGGAATGCTCAAGTCCAAACAAATAGCAACGACAAGTCTATTTCCATAACTATTAAGTTGAATTCTGGCGACAAAGTAAAACTTGGTGGTAATAATTCGTACGCCATGACCTGGTATGGAGCTGTTGGGCATAACGCCTTTTCAGGTCACCTTGTAATGGGATTGTAAACTTCTGAGCTCGCAGTTGGAACTTAGTTTACAGCCTCAACCGAATAACCGGCTGCTTTAAGTTGTTCTAGTAGTCCTTTTTCTCCTACAAGGTGCATGGCGCCAACCGCATAAAAAGTCGGAGTTGCGGCTAGTTTTGCCTGAATGGCTTTCACCCAGCGGTCGTTGCGTTCGGTAAGTAGTTTGGCTTCCATCTTATCAAAGCTTTCATCGTCTTCGCTTATCTTTTCAAGTTTAGTAAGATTCTGAGCGGTGTAAGCATCAAGCATTTCGTTGTAATCGCTTACCATGCTTGCCGTAGACTCTTTCAGGTCTTGTATTTGGTCTTCTAACGGAATAGAACCCACAATATCCATTTGCTCTTGAAAAGTCTCTAATCCGATGATGGTTTTCTTTTCTTTTTTTGCTAATGAAGTGAGTTCCTTCTCATACATCTTCACCTTTCCAATTAGTTCGGTAAGGATAAGTCCACTCACATAAATTGGTTTAATTTTCGAGTATTTGTCAACTTTCTTTTCCTTGAAACCAAGCGAATCAACAAAGGCAGATTTTACCAATGCATATTCATCAGCAGTCATATAATCAGCCCACGATTTTCCATCAGGCATAATCATCTCTCCAGCTATTTTCATTTGTTCAGCAAGAGGCACATCCATGTCAACTTCTAAGGCCAATACATCACTACTTGTTAAGGCAGCTTGCATCTTATCGGTGAAGAAATATTTGTCTTCTGGCAGCATGTGAATAGTGCCGAAGATGTAAGACGGTTTTCTGATGTCCTTTCCGCTAACTTTCCAAAGCAACGAGTTGGCTTCCTGAGCAAAGCTTCCGAAAACAGAACCGATAACAAGCAAGGATGTGGCAAGAGTTGTGAAAAATCTGTTCATGTTACTTGGTTATAGATTCGTTTATAATGGCGCAAGCCTCTGCAATTTCATCTTCGGTTATCGTTAATGGCGGAGCGATGCGCATTGCGCTATCACAAAAAAGAAACCAATCTGTTACAATGCCATTTTCTATGCATCTATCAATAGCGGGAAACAGTTGTTCGCTGTCGCGTAGTTGAACAGCCAACATCAATCCTTTGCCTCGGATTTCCCTTATTTCGGTATGATTCAACAGTGTTCGGAAGAGTTTTGCTTTTGCCGAAACTGATTCTACCAGCTTTTCTTCTTGTATGACAGATAGGCATGCCTCGCCAGCTGCGCAAGAGACAGGATGACCGCCAAACGTGGAAATATGCCCGAGGATTGGATTATGGCTCAGTGTCGACATCAATTCATTGGAGGCAACGAAAGCCCCGATTGGCATGCCGCCCCCCATTCCTTTTGCAAGCAGCAGAATGTCTGGAACGATGTAAAAATGCTCGAAAGCAAATAGCCGACCTGTTCGTCCAAACCCGCATTGAATTTCATCTAGCACCAGTAAAGCACCAGTTTCTGTACATCGATTGCGTAACGCTTGCATGTATTCCATAGAGGGAACGCGGATGCCAGCTTCGCCTTGGATAGTTTCGAGGAACACAGCCGCAGTTGTTGAGCAGATGTTCTCCAAATCATCAAAATTATTGAGACGAATGATGGAGGTTTCTGGCAGAAGCGGGTAGAAGGGATGCTTGAATTCTTCATTTCCCATCAAGCTCAACGCTCCGTTTGAACTACCGTGGTAGGCATTTTCAAAACTGATGAGTCCTGCACGGCCTGTGGCTTTCTTGGCCAATTTGATGGCGCCTTCCACGGCTTCACTGCCTGAATTCACGAAGTAAACCGAGTCCAAGGAATCGGGCATAGCGGCAGTTAACGCATCAGCAAATTGAATTTGTGGAGATTGCACATATTCGCCATACACCATCAAATGAAGGTGTTTGTCTGCCTGGTCTTTGATGGCCTGAACCACTTTGGGATGCCGATGTCCAACGTTGCTAACCGATATTCCGGCTATCAGATCTAAGTATTTCTTGCCCTTTGGGTCGTACATATAAACACCCTCCGCACGGTCTATTTGCAACCCAATGGGGCTGTCTGATGTAGGGGCAAGATGTCGTAAAAGGCGTTCTCTTTCGGTTAGCATTTCGCAAATGTAGGACAAAAGAAAAGGGAGCAATTGCTCCCTTTTCTTTAAAGAAAAAGACCTTCAAGGTTTTCAAAACCTTGAAGGTCTGATAGACGCTTTTTACTTCGCTCCTTTTAGAGAGATTTTAAATTTAAGGACGTTGTCAATTGCTTTGTTGCCAAGGTTGTCGAAGAAAGAATCTGACCCATAACGAACGTCATATTTTGCTCGGTCAATTTCAATGTTGGCTGTTGCTGTTAGCTGCCCACTGTCGGCAATTACCACTTTAACTGGGAAGACAACCTCATTGGTAATTCCTTTGATAGTGAGATTTGCTTTCACATTATCTGCATCAACGCTTACAATAGCAATGCTAGCGGTTTTGAATTTGTCCACATTGAAGAAATCTTCATGTTTCAAGTGGCCTTCTAATTTCCCTTTCATGGCACCATCAAGGTCGGTTGAATTAATGGAAGTCATATCTATGGTAAATTTTCCACCCGTAATTACCCCATCGGTAAGTTGTAACCCACCTTCTGATAGGTTTACTGTTCCCACGTGGGTTTTTCCTGTAATCTTGGTTCCAGCCCATTCAATCTTGCTGGTTTTTGTGTCAACTCTGTAAAATCCGTCAGAATCTGAAACGGGAGTGAATGCGACAAGAACCATGAATGCCATGATGCTAGAAAGAAATGTAATGTGCTTTTTCATAATCGTTTTTATTTGTTTTAGTTAATCAATGTTTCAACATTAAACTGATGTATTGCGAGAATGTTCATCGGTGTTTACAATAAATCTGCCAATTGAGTTTATTCAATTGAGACGCTTCGTTCCTCAGCGAAGCAAGTAGTAGGTTTCTTACCGTGTCGTCTGCTTTCCTGACGTAGGAAGGGTCTCATTTTTTTCTAAAGTTAGAATACTGATAATAAAGCACGCTTCCGTTCTTAATCTTTTTCTCTTCTAGAACCTTCGTAAATATCGAACCGTGCCAATCGGCAGTCGATAGAACCATTGAAAAGTTCTTTCTTACTGGTAGATTTTAATCCAACCTTTTTCAATGCGCTGAGGTTTCCGGTTATCATAAAGCAAGCGAACCCTTTCCAGTTTTGTTTAAAAGCATCGCCCATTTTTGAGTAAAGTTCATCAATGTCTTCTTTGTTCATTCTATCTCCGTAGGGTGGGTTGAGAATGAGTGTGCCTCGGTTTTCAATCGGTTGTAGTTCGAGAAACTCCTGAACGGAAACCTGAATTTCTTCATCAAGTTCGGCATTGTAGATGTTTTTCTTTGCCTTGGAAACGACATTGGCACTCACATCCGATGCGTAGATTTTTAATGGTGCGTCCGAAATCCGTTCCATAGAACTTTCAATGATGGTGTCGAACAATTGTTGGTCAAAGTCGGGCCATTTCTCAAAGGCGTATCCGAGTTTTCTGAACAGACCTGGAGGCATGTTTAATCCCTTGATGGCCGCTTCCATAGCAATGGTTCCTGAGCCACACATTCCGTCATAGAGTGGAGTAGTGGGATCCCAGCCTGAAAACTCAACGATTCCAGCGGCAAGAACTTCATTTATCGGTGCCTGTCCTGTTATCTGTCGGTAACCACGCATGTGTAACGAGTTCCCCGTGGAGTCTAATGAAATGGTCACAAATTCTTTGTCGATATGAACATGAATTGGCAGGTCGGGATTGTCCTTATCCACATTTGGGCGGTCTCCCGTTTTTTCTCGCATTCGGTCAACAATGGCATCTTTCGCCTTTAGCGACATGTACAACGAGTGTGTAAATGTCTGCGAGTTGAGGGCACATTTAATAGAAAACGTCTTATCGTTTGAGATATACTTTTCCCATGGAAAAGCCTTGATACGTGCGTAATACGCGTTCTCGTCAATAGCAACAAAGGACTTTATTGGCTTGAGAATACGCAGCGCAAAGCGGGATCGGAAGTTGGCTTTGTAAATGAATCCAAGGTCGCCCTTGAAATATACAGCTCGTCTTCCGAGTTCTACATCGCGCGCTCCAAATCCTCGAAGTTCATCAGCTAGAATCTGTTCAAAACCAGCTTGTGTGGTGGCGGTTAGTTGTACAACGTCAGCGCTCAATTCAAATACAGTTTGAGGATAGAAGCATTTTCCAAGCCTCTGTTGTTTTTGCTTCTTCCAACAAACGGTGTGCATTCTTATGTAACATGCGTTCCACTTGTTTTGGGTTTAGGTGATGTTCTTTCAGCAACTCTCTCACATTTGCCTGCTGGTAATAATCTTCAACATCTTTTTGAGAAGGAATAGTTGCTTCCATGGCCAGCCGTCCAAGGTCGTTTCCTGTTAGAATCGTACTATTTCGGATGTTCTGTGGAAGCGCCTCAAAACCCATTCCTAATGCACGACCGGGTTTCGGTACTTCAAACACCGCATCGCCATGGGCGCGGCAATACCAGTTTTGCCCCATACGGGCTACCAAGTCTAGTTTTTGTGGGTCGATGTTGCCGTCTTCTCCAAATACGTCTTCTGAAATGTGCATTCGAACAACTTCAGATATAACCAGATTTCCTGCTCCGCCTTCTTCTCCTAAATGAATTACTTCACGTACTCGGCATTCTAGTTGAACGGGAGCTTCTTTTACTCGTAGTGCTTTTACCACATCCGAAGCAATGCCCGTAAGCCCTGCTTTTTCAAACTCATTTACGCCATCTCCAAACTCGCAGCTTGCCAAGTTCATCTGGTGAAGGATGTCATAACTCACCACATTTATCACACATTCTTTGGTGGTTTCTACGTTATCGAGGGTGTGCTTGGTGGTGTTTCCGCGCACGCGTCTTGCAGGTGAGAAAATGGCAATTGGCGGATTGGCACTAAAAACATTGAAGAAACTGAAAGGAGCCAAGTTGGGTTTTCCATGCGTATCAACCGTGCTTACAAACGCAATGGGACGAGGCGCTACAGCACTCAGTAAAAGGCCGTGCAATTGTGGCGTTTCCATTTCGGATGGCGTGTAACTTCTCATGCTTTTCTGTATTGAGCCGCAAAGCTACAAGTTGCAAGTGATAAAGAGGGGGTTTAACCTTTCTGCTCAACATTAAAGCCTAGTGTTTTTTGTTTTCTTCAACCTCAATTAAATAGGAGTACCTTCGCGCCATCAAATAGAAATGGCCGTTATAACTGATTGCTGTTTCAAATCAATCAAATTATATGTCATTTAAAGAACTCGGGCTATCCCAAGCCCTGCTCAACGCAATTGAGCGAAAGGGATACGAAACACCATCACCTATTCAAGAAAAATGTATTCCAGTAGTACTGGAAGGAAAGGACGTGCTGGCATCAGCACAGACAGGAACGGGAAAAACCGCAGGCTTTGCACTGCCAATGTTGCAACGGTTGTCGCAGAATCCAATAAAACATAACCGTCCCGTGCGGGCACTTATTCTTACCCCGACCCGCGAGTTAGCGGCTCAGGTGCTGGCAGATGTGAACGACTTCGGAAAGGCGGTTGATATGCGCGCTGTCGTCATTTTTGGAGGCGTAAGTCAAGTGCCGCAGGTAAAAGCACTGCGTGCAGGAGTAGATGTGCTGGTTGCCACACCAGGACGATTACTCGACCTGATTGATCAACGCCATGTGTCACTAAAAAATGTGGAGGTTTTGGTCTTGGATGAAGCAGATAGAATGCTCGATATGGGATTCCTCCGCGACATAAAGCGTGTGTTGGCTTTGGTTCCTTCCAGACGACAGAACCTGTTGTTTTCGGCAACATTCAGTAAAGAAATTAAGCAGCTAGCTCAGAGTTTTCTGCATCATCCAGTTATGGTTGAGGCCACACCTGAGAATACCACGGTAGATAAAATTGTACAGCGCACAATTCGTGTTGATAAGGCGCGTAAAACAGCGCTTATTATCAAGCTCATTTCGGAAGGAAACTGGCAACAGGTGCTCGTTTTTACCCGTACCAAGCATGGCGCAAATAGGCTTGCTGAGAAGTTAGATAAAGCGAAGATTTCTTCTGCCGCCATTCATGGCAATAAAACTCAGAATGCCAGAACTAAAGCGTTGGCTGGTTTTAAGGCTGGAAGTGTACGCGTGCTAGTAGCTACAGACATTGCTGCACGTGGATTGGATATTCCATTGCTACCCCATGTTGTCAATTACGAATTGCCAAACATCCCAGAAGATTACGTTCACCGTATTGGACGAACGGGTAGAGCAGGAGCAAGTGGAGAAGCCATTTCTCTAGTTGGTGGTGACGAAGTTGATTATGTAAAAGGCATTGAGAAACTGCTAGGCGAGAAACTCTCTAGAGACATCATTGAGGGTTTTGAGCCATTAGACCCTGAAACGGCACCTGAAAAGAAACAGCAAGGACAACGTCCACAACGCAAGCCAAATCCTAACGGAAACCAACGCAACAAGAATAGCGGTGGAGGCGGAAATAATAAGTGGAGAGGTAGGAGGTAAGCGATTAGGTCATTAGTTTATGTGATTCCCCGCATTATTACCAGTACCGTAATTAACGGAAGAACAAACGGAGACCCTTCGTTCCTCAGGGAAGCAAACGGTTACCTACGAATTCTGCTACCTGCTTCGCTGGAGCCTGCCCTGAGTTTTTACCGAAGGGAAGCGTCTCGGTTGTGAAAGTAATACTCCGGCACAAAGGGATAGAATACATTCAACTGGTAATAAAACGGGGAATCATTTTAGTTTATATGTTTATCCGTCTGTTTCCGCAAGATTGGGATTGCCCGTATCCGTACGGTCAGGCGGGAATTTTTCATCCCAGATTCGTGTTTAAATTTGCCATATACGATTTGCAATTTTCAATATACAATTGGGGTGTAGAGGTAAAAATCACAAATCGTATATCGCATATTGTCTATCGCAAATCCTTTTGGGGAAAGTAGTGGACAAGCGTATTAGTTTATTAGAGAATTAGAAGTAACCACCTTGGTTGTTGTTCATTTTTTTCTTTAGCTAAAACCTAAATTCCTGATTTTCTAATCATCTAATACCCTATTTTCGCAGCGCTTTAGGTTCTCAACCATCCCAACAGATGTGAGAGATTAAAAAGGGAATTCGGTGTAAGTCCGAAACTATTCCCGTAGCTGTAAGCTCGATTAAGACCTGTTATTCTCGGTCACTTTCTTTTGAAGGGAAGGCCAACAGGTTCGAGTAAGTCAGAAGACCTGCCCAAAGCATCATGTTTCCATCGCCTTCGGGAGAAAGGTCGGAAGTAGGATGTAAAGAATGAAAAATATAGGCGTTTGCCTGTTGGTGTTGATGATACATGCTACCTGTTTTGCACAGGTTGGCGATAGCATTGTCTATCCTGAAGTGCAGATAGAGGCACAGCGTATTTCAGAAGCCATCGGTTCATCCGTTTCCGAAACCGACACCCTGCTTTACAAACTGTTGCAATCAAAAGGATTAACACAAGTTTTGGAAGTGGAAAGTTTCATTTCAACGCGTTCGTATCAACCAGGCGGAACAGCCATCTTTTCTGTTCGCGGTAGCGGACCACAACACACGCAAGTAGTTTGGGAGGGCGTTCCCATAAATGACCCAATGCTTGGTCTTACCGACCTTTCCACCATTTCGTTAAGTGGTATTTCTGGTGTGCGGGTTTTATACGGTGGCGCGGGACTCACCAATAATTCGGGAGGAATTGGCGGAACGATTGAACTTTTATCTACCGAACCACGAACAAAGGATGGGGTGGATGTGAACCTGAACGGCTATGCAGGTTCGTTCGCAACGTATGGCGTTTCCTTACAACTGCGTGACCGTTACAAAAAGCTGTTCGGTAGCACATCTGTTGAGTATCAGACATCCAAGAATGATTTCAAATTTAGAAACTTGGCAACGCTTGCCAAGGAGGATAAGGTGCTTGAACATGCCTCGGTCAAACGAATCGGCTTCTCCAAGAGTTTGGGTGTAAACATCAATCAACGGAATACGCTTTCTGCCACTATTTATTATTCGCAAGTGAGTAAAGAATTACCGCCATCCATGCTGATGGTTGCTTCCGTAGAAACGCTCTTCGACAGTGACATTTGGGCATCACTCAATTGGAGAAGGATAGGGCGGAAGTCGGTTGTTTCGGTCACAGCTTCGTACATCTACGGCAATCAGCAGTATTTCGACAATAACCAATACACCTATCATCATCTATATCAGGCCAATAAGAATCTTATTCGTTACAAGCTCAATCTTGGCCATAACCTACATTTTGAAGCGGGTGGCGACATCTTTACCGAGAATGCCAAGTCTGATAGTTCGTACAGTGCACAACCTCATTGGCGTTATTGGCAAGCTGCATTTGCATCCTTAAAGTATGTGCCTAAGAAATGGGTTGCTGCGCAGGTTCTTGTTCGAGAAGATGTGATTGATGGCAAGTTCAGCCCTGTACAAGGATTGGTTGGGGTGGAGGTTAAACCAACCAAATGGTTTTCCATTAAAGGAAACGTATCAAGAAACTTCCGTGCAGCCACCTTAAATGATTTGTATTGGGTTCCTGGAGGAAACCGCGACTTGAAGAACGAAACAGGCTTTAGTGCAGAGGGCGGAATTGGTTTGAAAACCAAGACCAAAGCCTTCGGGTTTAGCTTCGATGCTACCTACTTCCACTCCGAAATAGACAATTGGATTATCTGGTTGCCTCTAGGAAACATCTGGACGCCACAGAACAAACGAGCGGTACGCTCTCGGGGTATTGAAACTAAGCTCAAAACGTCTGTCAACATCGGGAAAGTGTTGCTCAAACTGAACGGTGCTTACACGTGGGTTTCGTCTAAGGTAACGGAGGGCTCTTCGGAGAACGATGCTTCTGTTGGTAATCAACTTATTTACGTGCCGCTTCATCAGGCAAAGGCGCATTTCTCGGTTCATCTCGCCAAGCTGTTCCTACTCTACGGACATCAATATATAGGTCTTCGCTATACCACTTCAGACAATCAAAGTTCATTGCCCGCTTATCAGTTAAGCTATGTTTCGGTTGGCTACGAATACACCATCAAAAAACACACGATTGGTGTAAACCTAACTGTGGATAATCTCTTCAATAAAGACTATCAAAGTATTGCTTGGCGACCAATGCCGGGCCGCTCATTCTTAATTAATCTAAACTATAAATTCCTATGAAAAAATTGTTTCAATCAATTCAATCCTTCGTTCCTTTCCGTTCCGTAAGCTTCACCTTAGGAACACGCCTTTTGAAAGGTCATTTCTTAGGATCTGGCAGTAGAATGGGAGAAAACCACTTTTTACAACTCACCTCCGTTCAGCAAGCTGAACTTTCCCCTCTCTTTTTGAAAGAGAGGGGGTGGCCACGCCTTGGCGTGGCCGGGGGTGAGTTGAAATTGAGCAGCGTGAACTCTTTCTGTCATATCCTAGGAACACCCCTTTTGAAAGGGGGAATGAGCTCCTTCCTCCTTTTTAAAGGAGGTGCCGAGGTACGAGGCGGAGGATTTCTCTTTATTTTGGTTATGGCTCTTTTTGGTTTTTCATCGTGTAACACGGATGATAAAGGCGGAGCCACAAATGTTGATTCATTTACAAACGGTGTTTTTGTAGTACACGAAGGCAATTTCCAAGGCGGAAATGCTGGTCTTTCCTTCTTCAATAAGTATAATAATGAGATGAGCAATGGCGTGTTTACCGCTGTCAATTCTATTCCCTTGGGAGATGTGGGGCAAAGCATGGTTACGTTGGGTGATGTTGGCTATGTGGTGGTCAACAATTCAGGTAAGGTTGAAGTGGTGAATTTGGAAGATTTGAGTTCGAAAGGAACCATTACAGGACTTTCTTCACCACGTTACATCTGCATTGTAAGCAATTCCACGGCTTATGTTTCTGACCTCTTTTCTGGGGCGATTACGGTTTTCAACCCACAAACGTTGGCAACAAGTGGTACAATTACGGTAACAGGTCAAATAGAGGAAATGGTAAAAACATCTAGCGGTGTGATTGCTGCCGGAACGGGGGCAAATCAGGTTTATAAAATCAATACAACTAACAATACGTTAATCGATAGCGTGAATGTGGGAATCGGTCCAAGCAATGTGGTGAGAGATGCCAACGGCAAGGTGTGGGTGATGACCAACGGAGGATTCGGAACAGAAGCACCCAAGCTGGTGCGTATTGACCCCGCTACGCTGAATGTTGAACTTTCCTTGGATTTTGCCTCCACGGATTTTCCTTCGAGTCTGAAAACAAATGCTGCAGGCACATCGCTTTACTGGGCAAATGGAGGTGTCTTCAAAATGGATATTTCGGCATCATCTCTTCCCATAACAGCTTTTCTAAGCACAGCCGTGTATAAGGTGAATGCCGATCCGGAAACGGACATGGTCTATGTTTCTGATGCGGGCGATTTCAACTCAAACGGAAAAGTGTATCGTTACGAATCAGACGGAACGCCTGTTGACACCTTCAATGTTGGGGTGATTCCTGGGGAGTTTGCGTTTACGGAGTAAGTAACCTAAAAGCATATTCAAACGTTGAGTTTTTGGTTGTTCTTCTGAAAACTGGCATGTTGGAGGTTGTAAAGTCGTATGTCAAGTTTTTATATTCCAACCGAAAATACATTGTGTAATGTGTTAAATTAGGCATCACCAAACGACAGCCCTCTATTAAAACCAGGGAGGTGGTCGTTTGGGTATCATATGCTCTAGATTACTTGAATTGGGATTGACATGGAAGGGAAGATTAATAACTTATTCAGAATAGTTGAGCACACGGCTGCACTTACAGCCAAGGTTCATGGGGTGTTCAATAAAGACGAGATATTTAGGATTGTAGTTGACGAGCTGAAGAAAGCGGAAGGCTACGAAATGGCGCTAATGCTACTTAGTGAAGACCGAAAGGAATTCATTCTGGAATTGGTCAGTTTATCTGAAATTCAGATTAAGGCCATTGAAAAGGTAATTGGCACAAAGGTTATCGGATACAGAAGACCTTATGAGCTTGTGAAGGTCTTTCATCGCGCAGTACAAAATCAGGAAACCTATTCCTTGCCTTCCAACCAGTTCATCGAACAGCTTCTAGATGGAGGTTTGGGGAAGACGGTAACCCTTATTACGGGGCATTCTCGAAAAACCAGCGCATTCTCACCCATTGTCATTGGTAATAAAGTGGTTGGTGTGCTTGGTATTGACACCCCGCAGGAAAAGGAATTTCAAGAAACTTTTGAACTCATAGTAAAGAATCTTGCGAAGCATATATCTATGGCTCTCGAGCTGGCGCTGCATCACGAGAAACGAACGTTAGCAGAGGAAAACCTCAAGGGCATTTTTGAGAATACAAAAGATGCCATAGCCAGTATTGACCAAGATGGAAATGTAATTGCTTGGAACCAAGCTGCAGAAGAAATGTTCGGCTATTCTCAAAACGAAATTTTGGGCAAATCGTATGATATTCTGGTGCCTAAAGAGCTTAAAGAAGACCGCACGCAAATGCTTGAGCAAGCCAAAAAGCAAGGGTATGTGGTTAATTACGAAAGCGTGCGTAAGCGGAAGAATGGTAACAGGTTTACTGTTGAAATGACCGTATCGGTTAGCTCAACTTCTAATGGAGCGAATACCTACACCGCAATTATTAGAGATGTTACAGCACGGAAATTGGCGGAGAAGAATCTTTTGGTGCGCAACAGAGCAATGGACGCGGCTAACCAAGGAATTGTGATTACTGATCCAAATCTCAATGACAATCCCATTATTGATTGCAACAAAACCTTTGAAAGGTTGACGGGATATTCTAAGCAAGAGATTCTTGGAAAGAATTGCAGATTGCTTCAAGGCCCTGATAGTAACCCAGTTATCGTACAAGAAATTAAGGATGCCGTACGTAATGAGCAGGATTATGCTTGCGAGATTATCAATTACAAAAAGGACGGCACTCCGTTTTGGAACGAATTAGTTATAACCGGTGTTCGAAATTCAAAGGGAGAACTGCTGAATTACATTGGAATGCAGGCAGACATAACCTCCAGAAAAGAGGCTCGTACGGCTTTAGAGGAAAGCGAGTTTCTATTGAAACAAACACATAGAATTGCTGGAATTGGTTCTTATAAGTTGAATTTTAAAACTGGAGTATGGACAAGTTCTGAGCTTTTGGACGAGATTTTCGGAATTGAAAATATCTACGAAAGGAATGTGGAAGGATGGCTACAACTTGTTCATCCAGATCAACAGAATGAACTCAAAGACTATCTGGAGAACGAGGTTATTGAGAAACAAACCCGTTTTGATAAGGAATATCGCATCGTAAAGAACAATGATAAGCAGCAGCGGTGGGTGCATGGTATTGGAGAACTGGAATTTGATGCAGAAGGGGCGTTAATCGGAATGAAAGGTGTCATCCGCGACATTACCGAAGGCAAGGAGGCAATGAACAGGGTAAACGAAATGGCAGACAAGTTTCGTGCGGTTTTTGAGTCCAGTTCTGCAGGAATGGTTGTGGTTGCAGATAATCAAGGTATCATTCAAGAATGGAACAGCGGTGCTGTAAAGGCCTTTGGATATTCAAAAGAAGAAGCTATAGGACTGGATTTGAAAATAATTGTACCGGAGCGTTTTAGGGCAAGGCACGATGCGGGTTTTAGGCATGCAATTAAAACCAATGCTCTTTTGCATAAAGGACTTCCGTTAGAACTTGTAGGATTGAGAAAAGATGGAAGCGAATTCCCAATTGAGTTTGCCGTCAGTACATGGCAATCAAACGGAAAGACATTATTTAGTGCAAACATGCACGATATAACGGAACGTAAGCGGGCCTCCAATCGATTAAGAGAATTGAGCGTGGCCGTTGAACAGAGCCCTGCTTCTTTGGTAATCACCGATTTGAAAGGAAACATCAAGTACGTTAACCCCAAGTTTGAAGAAGTTACCGGATTTGCGGCTAAAAAGGTAATTGGCAAGAACCCTCGCCTGTTGAAATCAGGCCATACAAGCCCCGAAGAGTACGAAAAACTATGGAAAACCATCTCATCGGGCAAAACTTGGACAGGCGAATTTCACAACAAGAAGCGAGACGGTACGCTCTATTGGGAAAAGGCCTCCATTGGCCCCATTTTTAATGAAGAAGGTGAGATAAAAGAGTACTTAGCTGTAAAAGAAGACATTACTGAAATTAAGGAAACCCAGCACATGTTGCGAGATACGTTGGTGCATCTCGAAGATTTAGTCGATCAAAGAACAAGTGAGTTAACTGCGGCAAAATCTGATTTGGAACGCACCCACCAAGATTTTATGAGCAGTTTGCATTATGCACAACGTATTCAGCAAGCCAGTTTGCCAACCAATGCAGCTTTCAACCAAGCTTTTAGCGATTCATTCGTCTTGTTTCGACCCAAAGACATTGTTTCTGGCGATTTCTATTGGCTTTTTTCTGAAGGAGAAAATGTTATTCTGAGCTTAGTAGATTGTACAGGGCATGGAGTGCCAGGTGCTTTAATGGCCATGGCAGGAAACGAGCATTTAAGTAACGTGGTGATTAAGGAACGCTGTTTCAATCCCAAAGAAATCTTAGAAGAATTAGACCAATCTGTATCTAGATTACTTAAAAAGAGAAACACTTCACATGTAGTGATGGATGGAATGGACCTTTCAGTTGTTTATATTGATAAAGTCAATCATGTACTAGAATATTCCAGCGCTCAAGGGCATGGATTATTAATTAGGGCTGATGAAACCATTATTCTGTCTCCCGATAAACACAGCATAGGCGGATTTACCGAATCTGGGTTTAAGACCTTTACGCTGCAAAAATATGCCTACAGTAAGGGAGACCGATTGTATTTGTTTAGCGATGGAATCTATGACCAGTTCGGAGGGCCAAGAGTAAAGAAATTGCTTCGAAAAAACTTCATAAAAGTTATATTAGACACTTCGAAATTGGATTTGCAACAACAGGCTGCACACCTAGAACAGTTTTTTATAGAATGGTTAGGCGACAATGTTCAGATTGATGATGTAAGCCTTATCGGAGTGGAATTCTAAGGCCGAGTCAGGTTTCTGCATGGCATTGTACAATAAGCCATAAAAACGCCATTTTTCACAACCGTTAAAATCCTGTGGAAAAAAGCAAATTTATCATGCCATTGTTTGGGGTGTGGCTATGTACTTTTGGCCAAACTCAACTCATAGATGAAATATCTAAATCGCACAGACGCCATTTTACTTTTTCAAGACGGAATCGTTTTTAGAGGAAAGGCCGCTGGAAAGATTGGTACCACAACAGGCGAAATCTGCTTCAATACCGGCATGACTGGCTATCAGGAGATTTTTACCGACCCATCTTATTTCGGTCAGATTATGGTTACTGCGCACGTTCATATCGGAAATTATGGCGTGAGCGATGATGAGGTTGAGTCCGATTCAATGAAGATTTCGGGCCTTGTCTGTAAGTATTTTTCTCCGAACTACAGTCGGCCAAGTGCCAATGGAAATATTCAGGATTACTTTGATGAGAACCAAGTGGTTGGCATTTCAGATGTGGATACGCGTGCCATTGTGCAACATATCCGCGACAAGGGAGCGATGAACGCCATTATCTCTTCGGATGAGTTGGATTTAGAAGTGTTGAAGAAAAAACTGGCCGCTGCACCTTCTATGGAAGGATTGGAGCTTTCATCGAAAGTATGCACCAAAGAGCCGTTCTTTTATGGTGATGAAAACGCAGAGCATAAAGTGGCTGTGCTCGATATTGGTGTGAAAAAGAACATTCTCAGATGTCTTTCAGAGCGAGGGTGTTACCTTAAAGTATTTCCGATGGATACTTCGTTTGATGCAATAATGGAGTGGAATCCTGACGGTATCATGATTTCCAACGGACCTGGCGACCCAGCTGCTATGCCGCAGGTGAGTGAGACAGTCACCAAAATGATTGATTCAGGAATTCCGGTTTTCGGAATTTGTCTCGGGCATCAGGTCATGGCCATTAGTCAAGGAATTTCCACATACAAGATGCACAATGGTCATCGTGGTATCAATCATCCAGTTAAGAACCTAATTACTGGTAAATGTGAGGTGACGTCACAAAATCATGGTTTTGTCGTGAAACGTGAAGATTGCGAAGCGAACGATGCAGTTGAGATTAGCCATGTTCACTTAAACGATAATACCGTGGCAGGGCTGAGATACAAAGACCGTCCAGCTTTTAGCGTACAGTATCACCCCGAATCATCTCCAGGGCCGAACGATAGCCGCTATCTATTTGATGAATTTGTGGGCAATATTAAAGCGGTTCACGCGTAAAGCAAGAAACTCGTCATTTAGCAATCTAAAATCCACAATCCCAAATCTACAGTCCAATGACCTACATAACCGACATTTTTGCTAGACAGATACTTGATTCGCGCGGAAACCCTACGGTTGAAGTGGATATTGCTACAGAGAACGGAGTAACCGGGCGTGCTGCCGTTCCTTCAGGAGCCTCAACAGGAGAGCATGAGGCGGTTGAACTGCGCGAT
>Ga0316209_1002134_pt1 | contig 16926 bp, 10 predicted proteins | sample 6monopyrite_MG_FD_204945 | JGI IMG/M metagenome (GOLD analysis project Ga0316209, IMG submission 204945) | Microbial mat bacterial communities from mineral coupon in-situ incubated in ocean water Damariscotta River, Maine, United States -... | ecosystem: Environmental > Aquatic > Marine >...
TTTGGCAAAGCGAGTCGTGATTTCTATATCCCTCTTGCAACACCTGTCGGCAATGGTGATTCTAGTCAAAGGTTTGATATGACTGCACGTGAATCACGCCTGAACTTTAAAGGTAAGTCAACAATAGGTGGTCACAAGGTAGGCATGTATATAGAAATGGATACCCTGACGACAACATTAGGTAATGAAGTTGTCAGCAATAGCTCTGGTTTTCGTATGCGCCACTTCTTCTTAACTTTTGATAACTGGTTGATGGGTCAGACCTGGTCAACCTATATGGACACAACCGCTTTAGCTGAATCCGTTGATTTCCTTGCCGCGGTTGAAGGTACCGTTTTCATCCGCCAACCTCAGATACGATACACGTCAGGTAATTTCCAGATCGCTTTAGAAAACCCTGCAAATTTTGTTACTGGAATAGCAGCTGACCGTCGTGATTTCAGTACAGTGCCCGACCTGGCTGCCAATTACAAATTTAAAGGCGACTGGGGACATGTTCGGCTGAACGGTCTGGCGCGTCAAATTTCTGTAGAAGAGAAATCTAATGGTGGAATAAACGACGATACTCAGGGTTTTGGCATTGGCGTTACAGGAAAAATAAAAGTAGGCGCAGCCGATGATATACGTTTCTCTGTAAACGTTGGTGATGGTATGGGTCGTTACACCAGTGTCGCAATGGTAAAAGACGCCATGATAATCAATGGTAAGCTTGAAACGGTTGAATCCACTGCGGTATACGCGACTTACCGCCATGCGTGGGACGCTAAATCAAGATCAAGCCTTATCTATAGTATGGTAGATATTGACAATCCAACGGGTGCACCAGGTGGTGAGAACAAAAAAGGCAGCAGTATAGCAGTAAACTACTTTTACTCACCCGTTAAGCAGGTTTCATACGGCATAATGTATTTAGCAGGCGAACGAGAAGTAGAAAATGGTGATGAAGGCAAGATCAGTCGCATACAGGCTAGTGCAAAGTATTCTTTCTAGGGAAGAGTGTTCTTTAAGATCATTAACCAGGTGCGGGGATCAGATCTGCTCCAAGAGACATTCCCGCGCCTGATAATGAGCTGTAACTGCAAGCTGGAGAAAAGGAAGACCAGCGTGGCTTGCAACATGGATAGATCGTAGTTTATACAACTAGCTTTCTAGTATAGATATAATGATACATAGCTGTAGGACTCCTTAAGCAGGTGTAACTTTCAAGTTACACCTGTTTTTTTTATTTCCGTTAGTATATAAATTTCGCATCTAACTTGCGCTAATACGGCAGGATTAGATTCAATATTTGTAGGCTAGTCTAACTTTTGTCTGCAATGAATATAAATTCAAAGTAAGAAATTATTGTAAGGCAACATCAATAAAACCGCGCTTTACTTTTTACTTTCTCTAAACTTTTCCTGTAGTGCATTTTCTACTACCTCATGCACAAAAAGAGAAGTATCTCCACCAAACTGAGAGATCTCACGCACCAATGTAGAGGATAAAAATGAATACTTTTCAGTCGGCGTTAAAAAGACGGACTCAATTTCAGGAGCCAAAGAACGATTCATGCTCGCTAGCTGAAATTCAAATTCGAAATCCGAAACAGCTCGCATACCACGAATAAGTACACTCGCCTTTTGTTCTCTGGCAAAGTCTATTAATAAGCCATCAAAACTGAGTACTGTTACATTAGCCTGGTCCGCTAATGACTCCTGAGCAAGGCTGAGCCGTTCTGCTATTGTGAACAAAGTTCGTTTTTTAACATTACTGGCTATGCCAACAATGACATGATCAAACAAGCGAGATGCACGGCAGACCAGATCTGCATGGCCAAGGGTAACGGGATCAAATGTACCCGGATAAATAGCAGTTAAACCCATAATATATTTAATCTCGCGATAAAAGTTTCGCTTATTTCAAGCATTGATATTTGCCATCTATATTAACTACGTTAGCAGTATTATTCAGCAAGTTTCTGTAACGTACTGTTAAATGTTTCACTTGGACGCATCAGTGCTTTCATACTTTCCTTATCAGCAAAAAAATAGCCTTTTATGTCGACGGGGTTGCGATAAGATTCATCCATCTCAGCGTTAATCTTTTTTTCATTATCTGTGAGCACTTGCGCTACATTAGAGAAACGCTGCGCCATATCTACATCATAAGTTTGCTCGGCCAGCGCTTGCGCCCAGTACATCGCCAAATAAAAATGACTACCCCGCGTGTCCATTTCACCCGTTCTAGGAGAAGGCGATTTTTGATTATCCAATAAAACGGATGTCGCTGTACCTAGTGTATCAGCTAAAACTTTTGCTTTAGCATTACCCGTTTTTTTACTAAATTCATCCAGGGAGGAAGCAATAGCCAATAGTTCGCCGAGAGAATCCCAACAGAAATGATTTTCTTCCAGTAGTTGCTTAACTAAAACAGGTGCGGTACCACCAGCGCCTGTTTCAAACATAAAACCACCCTTCATCATTGGTACAATCGATAACATTTTAGAGCTGGTACCAACTTCCATAATCGGAAATAAATCCGTGAGGTAATCACGTAATATATTACCTGTGACTGAAACCGTATCCTTACCCCGAATAATGCGTTCCAGTGAATAGCGCATCGCTCTTAGTGGAGACATCAGTTCTATATTCGTATCAGTAAGATCGTATTCTTTTAAATACGTTTCTACTTTTTTAATAATTTCTCGATCATGAGGCCGATATTTATCAAGCCAGAAAATTGTTGGCGAACCGGTTTCATGCGCTCTTCTCACAGCCAGTTTTACCCAATCACGAATCGCTTCATCCTTGGTTTGACACATGCGCCAAATATCACCTTTCTCAACATTTTGCTCTAGTAATATTGTACCGTCATCTTTAACTATCCGAGCAACACCGTTAAAAGAAATTTCGAAGGTTTTATCATGCGAGCCATACTCTTCGGCCTTTTGCGCCATCAATCCAACATTGGGCACAGTTCCCATCGTAGCGGGATCAAATTTACCGTGTGTTTTACAAAAGCTAATCATCTCCTGATAAATTCTGGCAAATGTACTTTCAGGCATCACCGCTTTTGTATCTTTGAGCTTTCCATGAGGCGAACGCATCTTGCCGCCATTACGAATCATTGCCGGGATAGACGCATCGACGATAACATCATTTGGTGAATGTAAATTGGTGATACCTTCTGTAGGATCGACCATTGCCATTTCGGCCCGCTTGGCATGGCAGGCATGAATATCAAACTCAATCTCTTTACGGCGAGAGCGAGGCAGTGTTTCTATCTTTTCGTAGACACTGCTGATGCCATTATTAGCATTAACACCTAACTCATCAAACAACTCGCCATGTCGTTTAAATAACGCTTTATAAAAAACCTTAACGGCATGCCCAAATACAATGGGATGCGATATTTTCATCATGGTTGCTTTCACATGAAAAGAAAATAACACACCTGTTTTCTTCGCGTCGTCTAATTCATCCTTGAGAAATTCAACTAGTGCCTTTTTACTCATGAACATACTGTCGATAATTTCGCCATCGAGTAAGGATACTTTTTCTTTCAGTACAATCACTTCCCCTTTCTTTTTAACAAGTTCCATCCTCACATCGCATGCTTCTTCGATGGTCATGCATTTTTCACTTGAGTAAAAATCTCCATGCTGCATATGTGCTACATGTGTGCGTGAAGCAGGGCTCCATTTTTTCATGCTATGCGGATTTTTTTGTGCAGATTTTTTTACAGCCAAAGGAACACGTCGATCAGAGTTACCTTGTCTTAAAACAGGATTAACCGCACTACCTAATACTTTTGAATAGCGTAATTGAATTAATTTATCTTCATCTGTTGCTGGTGACTCAGGATAATCAGGAATCGCATAACCTTGTTCCTGAATCTCTTTAATAGCAGCAAGTAATTGCGGAATTGATGCGCTGATGTTAGGTAATTTTATAAGTATGCTATCTGGGTTCTGAACAAGTTGTGCCAATTCATCTAGCATATCTGATGACTTGTCAGCATCAGGTAAATAATCTGATAACTCGCTGAGTATTCTTGCAGACAATGAAATATCTTTGGTTTCTATAGCGATACCAGATGCATTAAAAAACGCACGTAAGATCGGATATAAAGAGTAAGTTGCCAGTAAAGGCGATTCATCTGTCAGTGTATAAATAATTTTTTTATCTGAATCCGATATTGCTGTATTGTTCATTACACTAGCACTTCTTTAGTATTACGCGGCCTATAGGACAGTTCGCGCATAGAACATAACGAACCAGATTGTATGACATTAACTAATTTATAATTTCAATTATTACTTTAAGCAAACTTACCAGCACTGTTAATCGCACAAAGTTTATGCGTCTAACTCGACCAGCCAGTCACCTCTGCAATACCTTTGCCTAACTCTGCTGGCGAACGTACTGTATGTACACCGACCTTTTCAAGCGCAGCAAATTTTTCTGCAGCAGTACCTTTACCGCCAGCAATAATCGCACCAGCATGCCCCATACGTTTACCTTTTGGCGCAGTGCCGCCGGCGATAAATGCAGTAACTGGCTTGCTTACTTCTGACTGAATAAATTCAGCGGCTTCTTCTTCCGCGCTACCACCGATTTCACCTACCATTAAAATCGCTTCGGTCTGCGGATCATTTTCAAATAACTGCAAGCAATCGATAAAACTAGTACCAGGAATTGGATCACCACCAATGCCGATACAGGTGCTCTGGCCAAAACCGGGATCGGTTGTCTGTTTTACTGCTTCATAGGTAAGCGTACCTGAACGAGAGACCACACCGACCTTTCCTGGTAGATGTATTTCACCCGGCATGATGCCAATCTTGCATTCACCTGGTGTAATAATACCGGGACAATTTGGACCAATAATTCTTGCACCTGCGCTATCAGCAACTATCTTTGCCTGCAACATATCCAGTGTCGGAATACCTTCGGTAATACAGACCACCAGTTCTATACCAGCATCAATCGCTTCTAGTATCGAGTCTTTACAGAACGGCGCGGGAACATAAATCACGGTAGCATTGGCGCCCGTTTCATCTACGGCCTGTCTTACGGTATTAAATACCGGAAGATCAAGATGCTTCTGCCCGCCTTTGCCTGGGGTTACTCCACCAACCATATTCGTGCCGTAAGCCAATGCTTGTTCGGAATGAAAAGTCCCTTGTTTACCTGTAAAACCCTGACAAATGACTTTTGTGTTTTTATTAACTAGTACGCTCATAGTATTATTTACTTTTCTGGTAATGTCTTTATGTAGTACGAAATATTTCTGGCTCTTCGCTTGTTGTCTTTTTAACCTTTAACTGCTTTTACAATTTTTTCTGCAGCCTCGGTTAAATCACTTGCAGCGATAATATTAACGCCGCTTTCTGATAATAACTGGCTGCCACGTTCGGCATTATTACCTTCCAGTCTAACAACTACTGGTACATTTACATTCACTTCTTTGACTGCACCAATGATACCTTCAGCAATTAGATCACAGCGTACGATACCGCCAAAAATATTAACCAAAATACCTTTAACATTTTCATCTGACAGAATAATTTTAAATGCCTCACTAACGCGCTCTTTAGTCGCACCACCGCCGACATCTAAAAAATTGGCGGGTTCACCACCACATAACTTAATCAGATCCATGGTCGCCATAGCCAGCCCTGCACCATTAACCATGCAGCCAATATCGCCATCCAGGGATATATAATTAAGTTCCCACTCTTTGGCACGGTTCTCACGCTCATCTTCCTGTGACTCATCGCGCATGGCATAGATATCTTTCTGGCGATACAAGGCGTTATCATCGATGTTAATTTTTCCATCCAGACAGATTAACTGACCCTCTACTGTTACCACCAGTGGATTAATTTCTACCAGACTTAAATCTTTATCAGTAAACATTTTGGCAAAACCGCTTAGCAGGTTTGCAAATTGTTTTATCTGGTCACCTTCAAGACCAAGGCCAAAAGCAAGTTCACGCGACTGGTACGGCTGCAGTCCAGTCAATGGATTGATGATTGCTTTTAAAATTTTCTCTGGTGCTTCTGCAGCAACTTTTTCTATTTCCATGCCGCCTTCTGTTGATGCCATGATTACAACACGTTGTGATGCGCGATCAATGACTGCGCCAAGATATAGCTCTCGGCTAATATTACTAATTTCTTCTATCAACACCTGACTGATTGGCTGCCCCTGCTCATTGGTCTGATAGGTCACCAGATTCGTGCCCAGCATTTCAGACACAGCCTGCTCGACTTCCTCAGCGGAGCCAAGTAATTTCACGCCACCCGCTTTACCGCGGCCACCGGCATGTACCTGTGCCTTGACTACCCAGCGATCTCCAGAAAGATTAGCCAGCGCTTTCGATACTTCATCTACAGATTCGACGACTTCATTATTGGGTACTGGCATACCAAATTGCGCAAATACCTGCTTAGCTTGATACTCATGTAAATTCATTAGTTATCTCATCAGTTCTTAATATGTATTGCCTGGCCATGCACAGATAGAGCAGCTTCGTGCAATGATTCAGACAGTGTTGGGTGAGCAAACATAGTTAACGCTATATCTTCTGATGTAGCCTGCATTTCCATCATTAGAACGGCCTGTGCAATTAGCTCTGATGCCTGTACTGAAAAAATATGCACACCTAAAACACGATCCGTCTCTGCATCAGTAATGATTTTCACCATACCTTCTGCTTCACCCATTGCACGAGCACGACCACTTGCAGCAAGAGGGAAACTACCGGTTTTTATTTTTATATCATCCGCTTTACATTCTTCTTCTGTCTTACCCGCCCAGGCAATCTCTGGATGCGTATAAATGACAGATGGAATTAAATCGTAGTTAACTTCTGCATGATGACCTGTGATGTGCTCTGCCACCATGATGCCTTCTTCAGAGCCCTTATGCGCCAGCATTGGCCCACGTACTACGTCACCAATGGCGTAGATGTGAGGGACGCTTGTTTGACATTTATTATTCACTAGAATAAAACCGCCCGCATCACGCTCAATGCCCAGCTCTTCTCCGAAAACCCGATCACTATTCGGTTTACGACCAACAGCAACAATTAACTTGTCAAAAACTTCTTTTGTCTCAGTTGGTTTTTTCGCATTGGAGCGATCTTCGTAAGCCAGATGTACTTTTTTACTTTTAACGGTGGCACTCAACAAACGTGCATTCAAACGAATATCGAGCTTTTGTTTTGCCAAACTTCGTTTAGCCATACCTGCAAGCTTCTTATCAGCTACAGATAAAAAATCTGGCATCGCTTCTAATATGACAACCTCTGAACCTAAACGCGACCATACACTAGCCAGCTCCAGACCAATAGCGCCTGCGCCAATAACGCCAAGACGTTTAGGTACTTTTGTTAATTCCAATGCACCAGATGAATCAACGATATAGTCTTTTTCAAGCGGTGCTTGCTGTAAGTGAACAGATGACGAACCCGTCGCAATAATTATATTTTTAGCTTTTAACTCATCGATTTTTTTACGGTTTTTTCGACTCGATACTTCTACCGTTTCAAGGTCTGTAATTTTTGCGCGGCCATGCACCAGTGTTACTTTATTTGCTTTGAATAAGGCTTGTATACCTTGCGTTAAATCATGTACCACCTGATCTTTACGTGCTTGCATGGTTTTAATATCAATTTTAAGCGACGAGGTAGTAATACCGTGATGCTCAAACTCAAGGTTTGCTAACTGATATAGATGGGAAGATTCGAGTAACGCTTTTGATGGAATACAACCCACGTTTAAACAAGTACCACCCAGAGATGAATCACCTTTGTGATTTTCCCATTCATCTATACAGGCAGTTTTTAATCCTAGCTGTGCACAACGAATAGCAGCAACATAGCCTGCCGGTCCCGCACCAATAACTACTACATCATATGTTGTCGACATCTTTATACTCCCAGCAACAGACGAGAAGGATCTTCAAGCATCTGTTTTATCGTCACCAAAAATTGAACTGCACTTTTACCATCTATCAGACGGTGGTCATACGACAATGCGATATACATCATCGGTAATACTTGTACCTCACCATCAACTACCATGGCACGCTCGGTGATGTTATGCATACCAAGAATGGCACTTTGCGGAGGATTAATAATAGGTGTAGATAACATGGAACCAAATACACCACCATTGGTAACCGTAAACGTACCACCCGTTATATCGTTTATCGATAAACTGTTGTCTCTGGCTTTTACTGCGTAGTTCACAATAGATTGTTCTATTTCAGCAATTGACTGTATGTCGACGTCTCGCAATATAGGTACAACTAAGCCAGATGGACCCGATACAGCAACACCGATATCGAAATACCCGTGATAGACAATATCGTTACCGTCAATTGACGCGTTCACTTCCGGGAAACGTTTCAACGCTTCCACACTGGCTCGTAAGAAAAATGACATAAAACCTAAACGTACACCAAATTTCTTCTCAAAGGCATCTTTATGTCGTGCACGAAGCTCCATCACTGGCTTCATATTTACTTCGTTAAACGTTGTAAGAATAGCGGACTGTTGTTGCGACTGTAACAATCGCTCAGCAATACGTGCACGCAATCTTGTCATCGGCACACGGCGCTCAAGTCGCTCATCCGAAGCCTGAGGCATTGGTGCAGCCGGCGTATCAGCGGTTTGTTTTACGGCTTTCTCTTCGGCTGGCGCTGCAGGCGTTTCAGCAGTATCTTGTTTAGCAAGAAAGTCCTCCACATCCTGTTTAATGATTCTGCCGTCTTTACCACTACCAGCCAACTGAGATTCATCAAGACCATGTTCAGCAACCAGTTTTCTAACTGAAGGACTCATGGCTGCAGAAGCTTTGCTTACCGATTCTGTGCTTTCTTTGTTTTCAGATACTGCAGCCACAGCACCAGATTCATCAATAACAGCTAATAACTGCCCTGCTGTTACCGTATCACCGACGGTAAATAATAGTTCTTTTACTACACCTTTCTTTACAGCCGGCACTTCTAAAATAACTTTATCCGTCTCCAGATCAACCAGGACTTCATCCATATTAATAACATCACCAACCTGTTTATACCAATTGGCGACAACTGCATCGGCAACGGACTCGGGTAGTTCTGGTACTTTTATTTCTGTATTCATAGTATTTCCAATGTAGGTTTTTCGTTATTATCTGGTTAGGCCAAGCGCCTTGTCTATAATTTCCTGCTGTTCTTTCGCATGCAATTTTGATGAACCACCCGCAGGTGCTGATGAAGGTTCTCGACCAGCATAGCCTAATTCCCAGCGTTCATTAATAAATGCTGGCATTCGTACTTTGCTGAAATCCCATGCGCCCTGATTTTTTGGTTCTTCCTGGCACCAGACTAAATCATTAGTATTAGAATATTGCGCCAATAAATCGTCAAGTTGTTTACCAGGAAAGGGGTAAATTTGCTCGACACGTAAAATTGCAACATTGTTCACCAAGTTTAGTCGACGCGCTTCTAATAGCTCGTAATATATTTTTCCGCTGCAGATAACGACACGTTTTACCTGTTTTGGATCTACTTCGTCAATTTCAGGTATAACCCATTGATAGCCACCCTGGGTTAAATCTTCCAGGGTACTTACACATAATTTATGACGCAGTAAACTTTTCGGCGTCATAATTATTAATGGTTTTCGACAGTTGCGAACCATTTGCCTTCTGATCAAGTGAAACATTTGAGCCGGCGTACTTGGCACACACACCTGCATATTATATTCCGCACATAATTGTAAATACCTTTCCAGTCTTGCAGACGAGTGTTCAGCGCCCTGGCCTTCATAACCATGCGGCAATAACATAACTAAACCACTGGCACGTCCCCACTTGTGCTCACCAGAAGAAATAAACTGATCAATTACAATCTGTGCGCCATTGGCAAAATCACCAAATTGTGCTTCCCACAAAACTAGTGTTTTAGGCTCGGTAGTTGAAAAACCGTACTCAAAACCCAGAACTGCAAGTTCTGATAACAGTGAATCAAACACTCGGAAGTTACTGCTGCCATTACCTAGCTCTCTTAACGGTTCGTAAGAAGAACCATCTTGCTGATTATGCAATACAGCATGCCGGTGGAAGAAGGTACCACGGCCACTATCTTGCCCTGATAGACGAATCGAAAAATCTTCTTTTAACAATGTGCCATAAGCCATCAGCTCAGCACAACCCCAATCAATAGGTAATGCACCAGCAGTCATTTTAATGCGATCTGCAATAATTTTCTCTACGCGCGGTTGTAGATGAAAACCCTCGGGTACATGCTCAAAGACTTCACCAACACTGCGAATTTCTTCTAATGAAACAGCGGTATCAACATCGTCCAATATAGAATCAGTGAGATATTTTTTCCAGTCTACCAGAGTGGAAGCATCTGCCATTTCTGAATCTAGCTTATGCGGAACCATACACTCACCCGATTCCAAAACTGATCTCACGTTTTGTGCCATATCGTCACACTGATCTTGCGTTAACACGCCTTCATGCACCATCTTAGTTGCATAAATAGTTCTTGTACTATCTTGTGCACGAATTTTTTTATACATCATCGGCTGCGTTGCCGATGGCTCATCAGCTTCATTATGACCATGACGGCGATAACAAACCATGTCGATAACCACATCCTTGCCAAACATATTACGGTACTCTAGCGCCATGCGCGTTACCATAATTACCGATTCTGGATCATCGGCATTAACGTGAAATATCGGTGCGCCAACCATTTTTGCAATATCTGTACAGTAATAAGTAGAACGCGCATCTTCTTGTGCACTGGTGGTAAAACCAATTTGATTATTAACAATAATATGCACTGTTCCGTGCGTTGAATAGCCACGTGACTGTGACATTTGCAGGGTTTCCATAACCACGCCCTGACCTGAAAAAGCGGCATCACCATGTATCTGAACAGGAATAACTTCTTTACCGGCTCTATCACCACGTCGCCATTGCCTTGCCCGAACGGAACCTTCTACCACCGGGGATACAATCTCAAGATGTGAAGGATTAAATGCCAACGCCAGATGAACGGGGCCTCCGGGTGTAGTCATATCGGATGAAAAACCTAAATGGTATTTAACGTCACCGGTAAGCTCACTAATTTCTTTTGTATATTCAAATTCACTGAATAACTCACCAGGTGTTTTACCCAGGATATTAACCAGCACATTTAAGCGTCCCCGGTGAGCCATGCCGATAACGACTTCTTTAATACCTTGCGCACCGGCAAATTGAACCATCTCATCGAGCAATGGAATGAGCGATTCACCCCCTTCGAGTGAAAAACGCTTTTGACCAACATATTTTGAGTGCAGATACCGTTCAAGTCCTTCAGCTTCAGTCAACTGCTGAAGGATATTTTCTCTTTCTTTTTCATCGAGATTAGCCTGACCGCAAGTTGTTTCAAGGCGTTGCTGAATCCAGCGTTTTTCTGCTGTCTCCATTATATGCATATATTCAGTACCAATCGTGCCACAGTAGGTCTGCTGAATAATTTGATAGATCTCTCTTAATGGTAAACTTGATGTCGCCGCTAATGAACCGGTTTCGAAATGTGTATCTAAATCATTTCCAGATAAACCATGATAGTCCAACGACAACTCTGGAATTTCATCTTCGTTTTGACTACCGATAGGGTTTAGATTGGCAATCTGGTGACCACGAAAGCGATAAGCATTAATAAGCTGTAAGACCTGAACCTGTTTTTTTTCGTGGTCAAAACCCGACTGCGCCTGATAACCAACAACATGTTTTTGTTGCGCATAATCGACAAAGTAATCTCGGATTTCGCGAGGTGACACTTCTCGCTTAGAACGATCAATGTTTTCGTTTGTTTTGCTATTAGCTGCAGCCTTTATCGTGAGCTTATCGAAATACTCACGCCAGTTCGCTGCCAGCTCATCTGGATTCGATAAATAGGTTTCATACAGCGATTCAAGCCAGGCGGCGTTTTCGCCATAGACAGCAGAACTATCCCATAGCTCTGACATATCGAGCGGGGTTACTTGAGGCACTTTACTTTCTCTCTCATCATGCTCACCTGTTTGTTGATATTAAATCGACATCAGCGTTGAGTATAGCCCGAGCTTAAAGCACTAATAAAGGGTATAAAATTGAATAGTTACTATAGAAAAGAGTAAAAAGTTTAATATTGTGCAGAACCCATTGAAAAATAAGGCCTGAACGAAACTGAAATCATGCTTTAACAAGCATGATTTCAGTTTTTATTATTAAGATAAGTTAAAAACTAATTAGACATGAAAACAGGGGTTGTCATATGTTCCAGTATCGACTTCGTTACGCCTCCGAGTATATGCTCACGCAGTCTGGAAGTGCCGTAACCACCCATCACAAGTAAATCGGCACCTGTATCGACTAACGTATTTAAGATTGTTGAGGCGGTATCGTTTCCTTCACTGGATGCAAATTTAATTTCTGCATTGATACCATGGCGCTCGAGATGATCCACCATTACCTGACAACGTCTGGTTTTTTTATCGACCATTTTAGGATCAGAATCGATAATTAAAACAATAGTCCTATCGACCATCTGAAGTAACGGCAGAGCATCATGGATGGCACGTGTTGATGTACGACTACAGTCCCAGGCTATCAACGCTTTTTTCGGCGGCACCGATTGTGCGCCGACATAAGGGACATAGAGTACAGGGCGCCCTGAAGAGACTAACACCTCTTCACTAACGGCTTTATCCCATTCAGTTTGCTGCTCATCTCGATTTACCTGACGCATTACTGATACATCAAAGTTTCTCGCAAAAGCAGCTAATTTTTCGGCCGCCCTTGAACCTCTGCACTTCATGATTGTTGCTTCAGCGGTAATATCCGATTTCTCCGTGCGTTCTAAAAACGTATCAACTAAATTCTGAGATACGACCCTGGAAGCCTCACGTTGTTGATCAATTGAAAACCCGGGAATGAGGTTAGCAATATGCCGTGGCACATCGATGTCATATGCAATACCAACTAATCGAGCACCATGTGCCGACGCTAAAGCGATTGCTGTACCAACTCTAGCCTCATTTGAGTCTCCATTATCTAGAAACACTAATATATCTTGGTAGTGCATTACTAATCTCCTGAGTGATTCTTACGCCGAATAATAACACCACTATACTCAAGTACAATTTAACTTAGGTCAAAAACTATTAATAATAAGTATAGTTTCGATGCAGGTTACGTTGAAAATCATTTTTACCATTAATTTCATAATACTGTGCAATGAGAATATTTTCTATCAATGCATCGACCCCGTTGTCTACTTAGTCATTAAATTAGAAATTTAAAAACATGTTTCGATGACTACCACGTGGTATGAAACAACAATTGTTATTGATGCTTAGAAATCTATACCGGCCTTCAATTTGTCTAATTTGATTTGGATAAGAGCAAATCGTCTTTAATTTCCCTGCATTATCTTGTCTGTAAAAATACAGGCAATCTATCAACGTCAAAACAAACTCAGCATACCTTTTTCTTGTTGCATAGGTAAGAACTAGGGCAACTCTGATTAATTATCATAAATTCTGGCGCTGCCCTAGATTTAGCTAAACGTGTGAAATACACACTTCAGTTATTTTTGAAGATAAAACCCTCGAAGAGTAATGCCGCTTACTTAAGAGAAGTAGGTTGTTCTGAGTCATTGCGAGGAACGAAGCAATCTCTGTCAGGCAGGCATCCGACACTAATAGATTGCCGCGCTACCGCTCGCAATGACGGGAATTTCGGCTTAAGTAAGCGGCATTACCCTCGAAGAGCGATAAACTCTTGCCAGTTTTCAAGACTGGTGCTTTGTACCGGTCAACCGCCCTTCCGGCCATTCTATTTTTAAAATACATGATCAGAAAGCGGTCATTATGTTATTTCTCCAGGTATTCAATGACCTGCAATAAATTATTGCAGTAATTTCAACGTTATATTTAATGTTGGCATAGCGACTAGATCTAGCCAACATTTTTCTGACAACATACTTTTTTGTCATATCTCCAAAAGGGTAGAAGCCCTCTATAACATATTGATTTGTTGAAAAAAATAGTCTATAGTTTAAACTTTATATGCCATTATGACAGCCTTGGGGGACATTATGCCATATTCCAACCGTATACCCTTTAACCTACAAAGTGTTATCGACGCATCCGAAAATGGCTTTGTCGTCATCGATAAGGATTATAACATCGTAGCGGCTAACAAGGCTTATTGCGATGCTTATGCCATCGACAACGAAGCGATTATTGGGCATAAATGCTATCAGGTTTCTCACCATTCCGATGTCCCCTGCCACTTAAATGGCGAGGACTGTCCACATAAAAAAGTATTTGAAACCAAAACACCGCACCAGGTGTTACATATCCACTACGACCATAATAACGAAGAAGAACATGTTCGCATTAAAGGTTCACCCATCTACGGTACGGACGGTGAATTATTTCTTGGTGAGGCCGTTTTCCCCATTGCCAAATCGGATGATATGGGCTGCGACAAACAGCGTATGCTCGGTACATCGCCCTCATTTCTGGCATGTATTGAAGAGATGTCTGGCGCTGCCACATCAGAAGCTCCAATATTATTAAATGGTGAAAGCGGTGTAGGCAAAGAGCTAGCTGCAAAATTTATCCACCATAAGTCTGATCGAAATGCCCAACCATTTGTATCCATAGACTGCGCGTCCATCTCAGAAGGTATTTTTGAAAGCGAATTATTTGGACACGAGCGCGGTGCGTTTACTGGATGCGTGGGTCGTCGACATGGTTTAATTGAATCGGCGGAAGGCGGGACATTATTCTTAGATGAAATTGGCGAAGTTCCACTCAACTTGCAGGGCCGACTACTTCGCGCTCTGGACACCGGCAATTACCGCCGTCTGGGTGGACGAGAGGATTTTCATGCTGATATACGCGTCATTTGTGCCACACATAATAATTTGCGTCAGATGGTAGAGCAAGGTGTATTCAGAGCGGATTTATACTATCGGATTGCAGGTATCTCTATCACGATTCCACCACTACGAGAACGTCGTAGCGATATTGCGCCACTGGTTAAAGCCATGCTTGAAAAAATAAAAACCAATAGCGGAACAGCAGGCAGAATAACAAGTGAAGCCCTGAACTTAATGCAAAACTATGACTACCCGGGCAATATTCGCGAACTACAGAACATACTGCAAAAAGCTATTACAATATCGTCAACAGGGCTCATCGATGAAAACTGCCTGCAATTAAATAATTTTTCCAATATTTATGTAAACCCGCTTGCAGATCGTCGCCATGAACCACGTGAAACCAAAAACAACAAACCGAGCACCAATCGATCGTTAACTGACGTTGAAGCTACCCATATTGAATCATTGCTGCATCAGCACGACGGGCACCGCGCAAGAGTTGCTGAAGAGCTACATATTAGTGAACGAACACTGTATCGAAAATTGAAACAGTATAACTTGCAAAATGTTGGTAAAAACAGACCTCATCTATAAGCTAAACGTTCTGCGATAAAAAAAGCTCGGTAACAACCGGGCTTTTTTTATACTATTTCCCCACTTTTTCTATACCTAATAATTTGAGGATATATTTTTCGTATATTGGTTCAGATGTTCCTTTTTTCATCTTACGTATAAAGTACTTTTCAAAAGCAATTTTAGCCAGATGCACCCATTTACCTTTTTTAAACCAGGCCACATTTCGGGGAGGTATTTGAGGTATTGCTACAAAAGCGGCGCCAGTATCTCCCATATCAGCCAGACAGATTGCATTCCACGTTGCTGTTGTAGACGGTATTTTTCCCGCTAATTCATCAGTAATATTATGCACAATAGATGCCACCATCGATTCGATCATGTATCCTGTTTTTGGTGTTCCAGTTGGAACAGGCGTCACTTCAACTGGCGGTATTGCAATGCAGACACCTGCCGAAAAAATATTTTTGTAGGTCGGGTTACGGTGCAACTCATCGACAATAACAAAACCACGTGGATTACATAAATCAGGAACCGCACTAACGGCGTCAACACCTAATGCCGCTTACTTAAGAGAAGTAGGTTGTTCTGAGTCATTGCGAGGAACGAAGCAATCTCTGTCAGGCAGGCATCCAACACTAATAGATTGCCGCGCTACCGCTCGCAATGACGGGAATTTCGGCTTAAGTAAGCGGCATTCGCGTCAACACCTTTAAATGCTGGCAGCATCATAGCGAAATCAAAATCCATTTCATGCTGCTTTATCGTTTCACCCGTTTCGTTAAGTTCGTCGGCAAATAATCGTCCCTTTTCAACTTTTGTGGTTTTAGCATTAGTCACCCATTAATATAAAAACTAAAAATTATTCTAATTATAGTAGGAGAAGCACCTGTAACAGGAGCCTAACCAGATGCATTCATACTGACAGATTATAAAGATAGTGTCATATTATTCAGTGATAAATGTCATATTATCGGGTGCCAAATTGGCACACTTGTAAACAGGTTATTTACCCCCATATTGTTGAAACAAATGCATAAAAATGCAACTTTGGTGAGAAATCACCGTCTGATAAGACAGCAATTTATTAAACTGGATATGGAAGTTTTTACTGTCAAATAATGCTAAACTTGTGACAATCTCACATGTAATTGATAACTTAATATTTTTAAAGGTAATAATATGCAATCAATATCTACTGCTCGTTCAGAAACGCAAATCCTGGCGACCAATAAGGTTTTAAAGAATACCTATGCACTGCTTGCGCTGACGCTGTTGTTTAGTGCTGTCACTGCTGGAATTTCAATGACGATGAACATTCCACATTTTGGTCTTCTTACACTTGTCGGCTATTTTGCCTTGTTATTCTTAACCGCAAAATTTCGTGATAGTAGCCTGGGTATCCTTTTTGTCTTTATGCTAACCGGCTTTATGGGAC
>Ga0316209_1002137_pt1 | contig 16909 bp, 9 predicted proteins | sample 6monopyrite_MG_FD_204945 | JGI IMG/M metagenome (GOLD analysis project Ga0316209, IMG submission 204945) | Microbial mat bacterial communities from mineral coupon in-situ incubated in ocean water Damariscotta River, Maine, United States -... | ecosystem: Environmental > Aquatic > Marine > Coastal...
CTCGTTCACCCGGTACTACGAGTTCATGTCCCAGATCGTCGACTACGACAGTCCCGATCTCGAGATGCTCAGTCTCTACGCCCGACATCTCGCCCCACTCCTGCGCGAGAAAACACCCGACGAAGATCCCATCGACCTGAGTTCCGTCGAGTTGACCCACTACCGCTTGTCAAAGCTCAAGCAGCAAGACCTGTTGATGGTGAAAGAGGGCGCCGACACGGGCCTCTACTCAGCGGGTGATCTCGGAACGGGGAAGCCCAGAACGAAGGAAGAAGAGTGGCTCTCCCAGATCATTGCGCGCCTGAACGACCTGTTCGTGACCGACGGACTCTCCTCGGGCGACATGCTGAGTTACGCCTACACGATCCGCGACAAAGTCGGCGAGAATGAGCGCGTGATGAACCAGATCAACAACAATTCGCGGGAGCAGGCGCTTCTTGGGGACTTCGCGGGTGCCCTCGACGAGGCGGTTATGGAGAGTGGCGAGGCGCATCAGAACCAGATGATGCAGTACATGAATAGTAAGGAGATCGCCGCGGGGTTTCAGAGGCTGGTCTTCGATCTGTTGGTGGCGCGTCGTAGCTCTGAAGCGGAATCAACCAGCGACCGAGCATGACCAAGCTCTAGAAGACCAAGGACTATCCATTGCCAGAACAAGCCCTCTCGGATGCCCAGCTTCAGAAGTTCTACCGCGAGCACGGAGAGCTGAATCCGAATCCCGCGTGGAGGGCTCGGTACGAAGAGGCGATTGCGACATATCAAAGGCTCTCCGTGGCAGAATTTGCGAGCCCGGCGAACCAAGAGAGTCTCTGGCGTGAGCGCCGGATCACGCCCGTCGGTCCTGGCGAGGCCGTTCAGACGCAAGGGGCGTATACCGACTCAGAAGTCATTTCCGCACTTGAGGCGCTGCGGACTCGCTCCTGGCCGGTAGAGACTAAGGGGCGTGCCGCAGAGATGCAGGCAGAGTTTGATCGCCTCCTCACGCTTGTTGCGGATCGCCACAGCGGCTCGCGCCCCAGGGCGAAGCTTGGCCGGGTCTTTGCTGCCTTAGTTCCGTCGGAGACGAATAGCTGTCTGAACTGGAAGTCGAATAAGCGCGTAGTTGAACTCGTCTTGGGCGCGGTTGGACCAATTCCTTTTCCGGCGTCAGCCGTCCGAGTTCGCGCGCGGCTTCGCGAGGTCCTCGGCGAGGAGGCCGATCTAACGGAAGGCGTTCGTCGAGCAACGTTTTGTTGGTGGCTACAGGCGAATGCCGAACAGCTGCTGGCCGGGGTCGTGCCGCCTAGGGATGAAGGCGGGCGTGAGGTCGAACCCGTCGAACCCGTTGAGACGGTCACTCTCTGGTCTGCGAACAAGCAACTGCGAGGAATCGGCGCGATTGGCGGTTACGTCGAGACATATCGCGCCGTCGTGAGGGCGGCGGAAGGAGGTGCGACGCCGGATGATATCGCGTCCACTCTTGAGGCGGATACCGAGGGACTGTCGCTTCGTTCGTGTCGCAGCCTATTCAATCGAGTGCGACGTTTCGGATTCTTGGAGAACCGAGACGGTCTCTGGTTCCCATCGGAGGAAGGGCAAGAGTTCGTCGAGGACGATCCCGCCGAGGTGTTTGTCGAGAAGCTCATGGTGAGGATCTTCGGGCCGGCGCATCTTCTGCGATTGCTTAAGGAAGGCTCGCTCCAGAAGCAGGAAGTCTATTCGGCGATGTGCGAAATCTACCCGTCCTGGACGAGTAATATGATGCCCAGCAGCATTGGGGCATGGGCGCGCTCGCTTGACCTCGTCAGAGTCGAGGACTCGGGAAACCTTGCTCTGACAGAATACGGAGTCTCGTGGGAGGCGAGATTACCGGATGACCTGCCCGTTCCTACGGCGTTGTCGATCACTGACGATGAGGTGATGACCGTCGATCGTGAGAGGGTTGAATGGCCGACGCTCGAGAAGGTAGAGCATGCGATCGTCTCAGACTCGATCCTAAAAGACTTCGTCTTTGCTGCCGGCCAGCTCGAGGCACTTCATCGCGCTTGGAATTTTCATAAGACCAAACGCTTCGTGATCCTGTCGGGGCTCTCCGGAACCGGCAAGACCGCGCTGCTCCTCCACTACGCGCGTGTGTTCTGCGAGCTTCTGGACCTGGATCCCGACGTCCATCGAAGTGTCGTTGCGGTCTCACCCGATTGGACGGACCCGTCGGGTCTGCTCGGCTACATGAACGCATTGAGCGCGGATCCGGATTTTCACGCCGAGGATGCGCTTCGATTGGTGATCGAGGCGACGCGTGCGCCCCATCTTCCGTTCTTTCTGATTCTCGATGAGATGAATCTTGCACGTGTCGAGCGCTACCTCGCACCATTTTTATCCTCGATGGAGAGCGGCGAAGACCTGGTCCTCCATACACAAGAGGAAGCCATTAACGGCATCCCGCCGCGCGTGAAATGGCCGAAGAACCTCTTTATCGGAGGGACCGTCAACATGGACGAAACGACCCATCCGTTTAGTGACAAAGTGCTGGATCGTGCGTTCACGCTCGAGTTTTGGGACGTAGACCTACCGGAATTTTTCGAGCGCAAAGCGGCGAGCACGAACGGACCGAGACTTCTGGAAGTAGAAGCGCTTTTGACGGATGTGAACGCAGCCCTTCGAAAGATTCGGCGCCATTTCGGGTATCGCACGGCGGGCGAGGTGCTGGATTTTCTCACGGTCGAGGGATCGGTCGAGAGCGTGAACTGGCCGCTGGTCGATCAGGCGGTCTTCTCGAAGGTGTTGCCGCGTGTTCGCGGAGAGGAGAGCCCAGATCTCCTTGGCGCGATGGAGGGGTTGAGAAAGATCTTCGATGATCGCTCTATGTCTGTGTGTTTGGGGAAACTCGATGAGATGAAGGCTCGCCTGATCTCAACGGGTGTCACTCGCTATTGGTCATGATGCAGATCCGCGTCGTCAACGGACAAGGCGTTGAGGTACCGATCGAGCAGGAGGCAATCGAGCTAGAGGAGGCTCGCGGATACCGGCTGCTGGTTGCATCAGAAGGGACTGTCGCGCGCGTCGACCTCGGCGGAACCCTCGTCGCAGGAGACGAAGCCGGCTTCCCTTTCTCGACGGGGCATTGGGTCGGCGATACGACGCTCTCGATCAGTACGCCTCTAGAACATCGGATCCTCGGCGTTCACGTTCACTCTCGGCAGGACAAGCTGCCGGACGACCTTTGGCTGAACCTCCTCGCGGACCTGGAGACATGGCTGCCTGGGATCTCCACGGGGGCCGAGGGCGGAAGAAAAGGGGAAGTCGGTTCCATCGGAGCGACTCCGCAACTCAGATGCGAAGCGCTTAACCCGCTGGTTCCGATTCTAGAGCGCGCCTTGCGTGCGCTCCTGCAGGCGCCGAGAGAACAGCTCGAGATCGTGGGAGAAGAGGTCCCCCTTCGGCGAGTACGGCGGGTCGATCGTTCAACGATGAAATGGCTCGGGCGGCACCCAGACGCCGCGATATGGCTCGACCCATGGCTTTCGGCTGACCTAACGACAGAGCCGCCGCTCGTGCCGCAGAAGCGCAAGGAAGTTTCTCTTGATCATCCCGCAAACCGCTATATCGCGTGGCTGATCTTCAGGGTGATATCGAACCTTCGTGAAACATCGGCGGAGTTGGAAGCGGTCGTCGGGAAGTCTGGCGTCTCGGACGAAGGGGCCCTTTGGTGTGTGGCGCGTGCGGAAGCGACTGAGCGGTCTGCGTCACGGCTAGAGCGCCTCTGGCGCTCCTGCGAGCTGCGGTCGATCCGGCGAGAACCTATCTCGGAAGCAGCGCTTCAAGTGATTTTGGATGATCCGATCTACTTGAGAGTTCACAGAATCGGCCGAAAGTTCCTCGATCCGCGGTTTCGTCTGTCGGAATCCCCATCTCAGACATCTGCCGCAGTTCGTCCAAGCTATGCGCTCTATGAACTTTGGTGCTTTCTTGAACTCGGTCGTCAATTTAGAGCGAGCCTGCCAGAGTTCGATTGGAAAGAGCTGGGACTCGGAAAGCTTATTCAACTAGCGGGCTCCGGTAGCGGAGCCGTGATCGAGGGTACGGGTCCCGCAGGTAAGCTACGAATCGAGTTCAACGCGAAATTTACTGGCTACATCGTCCGAAAAGGCGATTCGCGATGGAGCCTCTCTCGGGAACGACGCCCAGACTTCGTTGTGACCTGGAAGCCGAAGGATGGGGAAGGGGGTTGGGTAGCGCTCGATGCGAAGTATCGCGCGGGCAAGAGTAACCTCGAACAGGCCTTCGAGTCCGTACATATCTACAAGGACTCGCTTCGATACGACGGATTCGGGGGGAAATGTCAGGCGGCAATGCTGCTCGCTCCGTCAAGAACCGCTGGCTGCGAGGTTTGGTATTCGCCTGACTACTTGCGCGACTTCGATTGTGGAATTTTCGAGCTTCGGCCTCGGACTCGTGGGGGACAGGAGCTATCGGATTTCGTGCTCAGGTATCTCGCGCTAGGCGAGTTCGCAAACTGACGCGTTGGACTTTCGGCCGAACCGTATGCTTGTTCGGTATCGAGAGTCGGAGTATGCCGCGCGGGCCGACAATTCGCGGCGCCGCGAGTTGAAGAGTTTATCTCGATTAGCGTCTGGTTCCTCGTGCCTGGCCCGTTCAAGGAAGTCAAGCGCCATGTTGTGAGTTTCGCGCTAGTCGACGTAGGTCTCTCGGCAGTGGGCTGAGCCTCTGTTCCGACGACGGCACCGGCCCCGAGCTTGGCCCCAATGGGGTGAAATGTTTGCGGCTCACGTCCGGTTTTTGGGACTTTCCAAGCGGCAGTGGATCTGGCTTAATGGACGGCGCAGCTCGATATTTTTGGGCTGCTAGTTCGGGCCACAAATGCGATCTGGCTGCGTTTGTCGCGTGGAACTGGGGCCTAAGCTGGTCTGTAGTCATTCTGCGGGAGATCTCTGGATGAGTGGGAATGCTGTGAGCTGGTCGACGATGGAGTGCGATTTCGGCTCGTTGATCGGTGAGTGCCAGTTAGCCGGTATTCAGCTGGCGGATGATCGAGCGTTGACAGTTCCAGCAGTCGTTGTCGGCCTCGTCGTAGTTGTGATCGCCTTTTTCTTGTACTCGACGGCAAGACTGCTCTGGCGACACGTTCGATATCAGCGCCGACTTCGCGGGTTGGTCAAGACGTTGGCCACAGAGAGGACGTCGCCAGCGATTCTCGACCGTGCGAAGTTGAATCGGGTAGGCGAAAAACTCGGTGCGGATGATCTGTTCCAACACGGTTGGCGAGAGTTTCAGGAAACGATCGTTTCGGAGTCCTCGGGTGACGATGAGCGCATCTACAACACGCGACAGGCTGAAGAGTTCTTTTCAGAGGAGGCCGTGGTTGATGAGTCGATGGATCCGGCGTTCTTTCGATCTGTCCCTGGCGTACTAACAAGTCTGGGACTGCTAGGAACCTTTTTGGCGATACTACTCGGTCTCGCCGTTATCCAGGTTCCGGAAACGGCCGACGGTTCGACAGGGAGCATCGAGGGAATCGAGAGTTTTGTGAACGCTCTCTCCGGGAAGTTTCTGTCGTCTGTTGTCGCTCTGATGTTCGCAATCGTATTCACGTTGCTAGAGACCCGAGTACTTCGCCAGGCGCACCAGACGTATCGGGCATTTTGCCAAAGCTTCGACGCAGTCTTTCCAAGACGCACCGCGGAAGAAGTCTTGATGGCTATGAATCTCGAGATTCAAGGACAGAGAGCTGCATTCGAACATTTCAATACGGACCTATCCGCGAGGTTTCGCGACGGAGTAACAGAGGGGCTCGGCCCCGTACTCGAACGAATCGTCCAAGGTCTCGATTCGATAACCGGCGAGCGTGACTCCAACATCGAGGCGCTGCTTGAGCGGCTTACCGCGGAATTTCGTCAGGCGATGACGCAGTCAGCCGGAGTCGAGTTCGACCAGATCGCATCCGCGATGAACAATGCGTCGGAGCTAATCAATCAGGCGAATGAGCAGTCGGCAGCAGGCCGTGAGTCGTTCGAGGCCCTTGTGAGCGCGATGGAGGAATCGCGCGTCAAGCAATCGGAGATCGCTAGCCAGCAGGGCGCGACGCTCAACTCGATCCTTGAGCGAATGGTTGAAACAGTGAGTAAGACGTCGGAAGCATCTCGCTCTGCCGTTGACGCGACTGTGCGTGATCTAGTCGAACGCACGAGTCAGGAGTCTCGCGAGAGCGCAGCTGCCCTACGCGTTACGCTCGAACAATACAGCGAAGGGATGAAAGAGCAGGTCGACGGACTCTGCGAGCGCGTTGAGAAGGCAGCGGCTGGGATTGAAGCCGCTGGAGTATCCGGAAGCCGCGACCTAAGTGAGTCGATCAAGATGGTTACCGATCGACTTGAGCAAAGTACCGGCCGCGTACTTGAGAAAACGGACGCGACGAACTCTCAGATCGCGACAGAGCTGTCTCGACTGTTCGGTGAGCATAGAGGTTCGGCATCGTCATTGATGGACGCTCGAGAGGCACTTGAGAAGACGCTCGTGGTTTGGAACGAGGGGAGCCAGCAAATGCGAACGATTGTGGCTCCGCTTAGCGAGGCAAGCCAAAGGCTCGACTCTGTGTCCAGCCACGTCGCCGCGATGCTCGATGACGTGGGGCGAGCGCAGAGGAGTGCTGGCGAGTTGGTTGGTCAAGCGCAATCTGAGCTCGAAAAAATCGCGCAAATGGAGACGTCGAGTGCTCGACTGCTTGAGGAGCATCAGCGCGTGTTTCAAACAGTTCAGAGCGGGCTGGCCGGAACGCTTGATGTCCTTTCGGAGAAGCTTGAAACGATCCAGAGCGTGACTGCGCGAGGTTTGACTGGGCAGCTTCAGGAATTCGATAACCATCTCGGGACCGCGACACAGAAACTCGGGTCGGCTGTCGACGATCTCGGCGAAGCGCTTGACGCCGCTGCGGAGAGGATCGCCGGTGCGGGGCCGCAGTAGCGGATGGGATACCGATTCCCATTTGAGGAAGAACTGTAGTGGCTAGGCGAGAGCAGGCAGCTGATGGCGTCGGGAATTCCCTAACCGACCTCATGACGTCCATTGCGGTGATCTTCATTCTCCTTTTCTTGCTGTTCGTCAAGGATGAGCAGGAGGAACGCGCGATCCGAGAGCGCCAGACGAAAACGAATCTGGAGATGCTGTTCGCTCGGTTGGATGGTGAGATGAGTGCCGGCGTTGAGCTGCAACGAGATCCAGACGACCCTCTAACGCTGATGATCGTTCTCCGTGACAATCCCGAACTTCTCAGCTTTAGGTACAACGACGCGTTGGTTCGAGAAAACGGACTTCGTTTCCTTCGAGAGTTCGTTCCCAAGCTCGCTGGGGTGGTGTGTGCTGATGAAGCCGAGAAACTGATAGATTCTTTGATCATCGAGGGGCACACGGATTCGCAGGGGACTCATGACACGAATACTGACCTGAGTGCTAGGCGAGCGACTGCGGTTCTGATCGAATCGCGAAAGATCCTGGCAAACTCGGAGACAGGTTCTGATGGAACTAGTCTGGAATCGTGTTTTCTCGGGTTGTCGCGAGCAACTGGGCGAGGTGAACAAGACCGGATCATGCGAGGCGGAGTGGAGGATTCGGACTCAAGTCGACGTGTTGTGGTGAAAGTCCGCGTGAAATCGCTTGAGCAGCGAGAGAACGTCAGTTCTGTTCCGGAGGGAGCTCTTCGTGAGTAGCGGCGCAAACGGAGGGTCCGAAGCTTCACTTGAACGCGCGTTCTCAAGGCTTAGGCAGCTAGTAGAGCTGCCTGCGACCGAGGCGCCCTATGCGACCGAGCAACGAAATTTCACCACGCTGGCTAAGGCCGTCGAGGCTGTTGCTGCCGGGACTCGAGTTCATGCTCCTAGGTCGTCTCGGCGAGAACGAGCCCTGGAGGCGTGGGATACCTTCATCCAGGGGAACGGAGAGCTGTCGAGGGTGGATTCTCTCGCACTTTGCTGGGAGCCTGAGGTTGCCGTGACTTCGCAGTTTTGCGCGCGACTTCGCAGTCTCCCCAGGTTGAAGGGGGGCTCGTTGCGAGGGCTGATGGCCTCCTATCACGAGGCGTGGCCCGCGGATGACAGCGACATCGACCGCGTACTTCGACGAAACTTGGTCGCGCTGACACGTGTTCGCGGCGCGGTGGAGCAATGGCAGGATCATATGCCGGAGTTGCTCGGGAAGGTGGCGCCAAGGAATTTCGCAAAGGGATGCATGGAGCAAAAGACGTCCGCTTCGAGAAGGTTGGACGAGATGTCCCTCGGCCCATCAACGTCGTTTGCGCAGGCCGCAGCTGAAGAACTGTCCTGTCTATTGGGAGACGACGCTGGAGACCCCGAAGTTGTTCGATACGCCCTCGGCCGGGTTTTCGTCGATGACAATGACCTTCTATCACCGCGCGTATGGGGTGATCTCTTCCATCAGATCGTAAAGGCGAACTCGCGATCGCTTTCCCTAAAGGGCCGTCAGGTCCTGATCGATCTCGCGCTTAAGACCCGCCGGCTTTCGGATCCGAGAATCGAATCGTCAGCGTGGGCGAATGTGCCAACGTCCACGACCCAGGAAATCATGCGTTGGTTGTCAGAGGAGGATCTAAAGTTCTTCTTCGATCTGCTGATGGAGGGACAAGTAGATCCTCAGGGCAGGCACAAATTCTGGATCGACTATGCCAGTAGCGCGTTGCGGTCTTGCGTTGTCGTCGGCGCGGGTGACGAGGCTAGGCTGCGAAAGCAACTTGACGAAATCACCTCTCGTGGCAGGACATACGCACGGTTGAAGGCTGGTGGCGGAGCACAACGATCCGTGAGCGCGTTCATCATGGATTTCGGTGAAGTGACGATCGTCGAGTTCAGCAAGCCGAACTCTGCGTGTTTCATCTACAGCAACGATGAGGACGCCCCATATTTGGACCTCAACGATGCGGAATTTCAGTGGGCCCAGCTCAAGAACACACGCGAAGGGGAGTACCACGCGCATGCGCACGATTGGCCATCGAAGTTTCGTCGAATACTCGCCCAATACGGCATTAGGCCGAGATGAGTGAGAATATGGAGGCACTTGTTGGCGAGGAGTTCGGTTGGCGTCTTTACGTTAGTCAAACGGAACTGGTGCTTCGGCGTTCGCCGACTCGGTCGTTCTCATCGAGGGGGCGACTGGAGGACGACCCTACCGGTGACCGTTTGTTTGCTGAACTTGAGTCGCTCTCAGAGCAGGGTTACGGCGACCTGTCGAGTGGGACCTACCGACTGGAGGTAGACGTCGCCAAGTCTTTGGATCCCGAACAGAGAGAGTTCCTGGGATGGTTCTGCCCATCGCTTCCATGTTCACTCGTCGTTTCACATAGGCATTCGCTCGGGCATCCGGAATTCCAACTCGATCTGGATTTTCGACTAGGCGGGGTACGCTCCTACCCCGAGCTGATCGGCGTCTTCGCTCGTCTGGAAGGAAGCTTCTACATTCTGACGGAAGAGGTCTGGCAACTTCTAGACGAGGTGGCTGCGCTTAACGCGATGACCGCCGAAGAGAAGTCGACGTTGCCAAAGGTCCTTCGGCGTTGGCAGAGCGTCGACAGCGCGGCCGGTGCCGCCGACGCAGAGGTTGACCGATACCTTCGTGAGGAGCGTGTTGTTACGCCATCGTCAGTGCGAATCGACGTCGCGCAGGACGACCACGGCAACGCGTCAATCGTGCCGTCGTTCGAAGGTGTCTCGGCGGATGAGATGCGACATGCCTACCTGATCGAAGACGACATTCAGGATATCTACAATGTGAATGCCGAAGCCGGCGGTCGGGTTCGTGTCGTCATCAGTGAAGATGTGAAGCCTGTGCTTGAAGCGGTTCGGCAGTACCGGCGTTTGCCGCCTGCCGAGCAGGCGGCGGTCTTTAGTCGGCCCGAGGCTCTTTTCCCGGACGAAATTGATGCAGAAGCGGTGGATCTTTCGCTGTTTGGGCCGCGTGTCCGTGAGATCGGCGAGTACCCCGTCAGCGTCCGAGTATTTAGCCGGGCGTCTAGAGATTGGGCACAGACGGGCGACGAAGGACCAGATGATGGGACTGTGGCTGAGGAAGGAAGCGATGAACCGGGGTCCCCAGCGAATGAAATCGGGATCGCGATTGAGGACGCCGCCGGTGATGTTGAGATCGAGGAGTTCGAGAACTCTGACGAGGTAGAGATTCTTTTGCGCGAAGTCGAGCGAGCACTCGCAATGAACGAGCCGATCGTTGCGTTCCGAGGGCGGGCTCTACCGGTATCGGAGCGGCTTCGGGACCAGCTCGCGGTCTGCCTCAGGGATCTTCAGCGGCAGGAGAAGAGGGTCGACGAGCGCGACTCGGGTGATGCCCCCGCGCATTCTGACGAACGTGGAAGCGGCCTTGTCGGCCCGCTGGTTTGGGGCAACGAAGATGCGCCGGAATATGAGGAGGGTGAGCGAGAGGCCTCCGGCGCGTCGGGTTTCGCTATGCCGAACGCGCTGCGGAAGGAAATCGAACTAAAGCCGCACCAGAAGCATGGTGTCAATTGGCTGGCTCGTAACGTTGCAGACGGAAAGAGGGGAGCTCTTCTCGCGGACGACATGGGGCTCGGCAAGACTCTTCAGGTGTTGACCTTCCTCGCATGGCTAATTGAGAACGACGGACTCAAGACCGGACTTGATCGAAAGACAGGACCTTGGGACCCGATTCTTATCGTGTCGCCCGTGATTCTGCTCGAGGTGTGGCGAGACGAACTCGAGAAGTTTTTCGAACCCAGTACGTTTCTCCCATACGAGGTCCTCGATAGCGCGGGACTACGGAAGTTCAAAATTTCCGAAGGACGAGAAGGAAAGCTCGCGAAGTCGGTGCTTGATCTCGAGGGTATTCGACAGCATCGAATCGTGATCTCGAATTACGACGCCGTCGCGAACTATGGCTTCTCGTTTGGGCAAATCCGGTGGAGTGCTGTCGTCACCGACGAATCTCATCACTTTAAAGAGCCGTCTACTCGCGTCTCACAAGTAATGAAGTCGCTCAATACTGAATTTCGTGTCGCCATGACTGGCACCCCCGTCGTAAACCGTCTGATGGACGTGTGGAACATTGTCGACTTCCTTCGGCCACTCTGGCTTGGTAGCCAGAAGGAATTTCGTGACGAATTCGAGCCTCGCGACGACGACGGCGGTCCGATTGAAGGTGCGCGTCGCCTTCAGAGTCGTCTACGGGTTTCAACGAGCCCGCCAATCCCGGCGGACTGCGTCGTTCTTCGACGCGCGAAAGAGCAGGAGCTACCGGGGCTCCCAAGGAAGATTGAACACAGGATTGATTGCCCGATCTCGGAAGAACAACGCTCTGAATACAGACGTATTCAGGCTCTTGCGTCTGCGGGGGCGGGGAAAGGCGTGATGTTCAAAGTGTTAGGGTCAATGAATCAACTCCTGCAACATCCAGCGCTACAGGGGTTGGTTCCGCTTGAGGCGGATCCCTCGGAACTGCTTGCTACGGGTCCCAAATTGAAGGCCCTCGTCGAGCAACTTCGGGTGATTCGAGATCGCGGAGAGAAAGTTCTTGTTTTCGCGATCTTGGTGAAGATGCAGAACGTATTGAAGCGGGTGCTCGATCACGAGTTCGGCTTGAACGTCAAAATCATCAACGGTCAGTCGCAATCGGCCGGCAAGAATGTTCGGCGGAGGCGGCAGGAGCTAATCGAGGACTTCTCGAGTGCCCCCGGTTTCGATGTCATGGTTTTGTCGCCCGATGTCGCCGGGGTGGGGCTTACGATCACTGCTGCGAACAACGTATTTCATTTCGGACGCTGGTGGAATCCTGCGCGTGAGGATCAGGCAACAGACCGGACCCATCGAATTGGTCAAGAGAGGGACGTTCACGTCTACCGCTTGATTTCCGTCGATGAGCGAGGCGCGATCAAGACGTTCGATGAGCATCTGGATGATTTGATCTCTGAGCGCCGGCAGACGTCAGACCATTTCCTGATTCCGTCGATCGACGACGGAGAAGCCACGCAGAATTTGGGTGGAAGAATTTTTGTAGATGAGGACGACGGTGTCGCGGATTCTGCGCTCGTTTCGTCTACGGCCGACCTGGAACGAATGAGTCCGGATCGCTTCGAAGCGTTTGTCGGGGCGTGGCTTGAAAAGCAAGGCTTCGACGTTTTTGTGACTCCGTATACGGGTGATGCAGGTGTGGATGTTGTTGGAATCGACCACGAGGGCCCCGTCTACGTACAGGTAAAGCACGTCCAGAAACGAGCAAGAAAAATTCCAGAGGATGCAGTTCAGCAGGTGCGGAATGGCGCGAGCCACTACCTGTCTTCTGTAATGCCACCTCAATTCGCCTCACAGGCTCCTCGGGAGTGGGTCGTGACGAACGGTCGATTGGCGAGTAGTACGCAGCGACGGTCGCGAGAATTTGGCGTCGCAACTTTCGACGGCCGGTCGTTGATTCGAGACTTGAAGCGCGTCGAGGTCATGGAGCGGGACGTGACGCGTCTCAATTCTCAGCGGAGCGATTCGTTGCAAAAATTGCGCGAACTCCTACTTAGTCGTTACCCGGAAATCTGAGGATTCGGGGGCTTTCCAGATCTCGTACGGTACGCGAAATGCCTCCGTTCAGGCGGAAATCGTCTCGGCGCGCGGCTACTTCTCAGACTCAAGGACAAGTGCACCCGGAGGCGAGTCTCCTCTAGCGATCGCCAGCCGTCGTCATCCAAGGCGGCAGCTCAATCCCCGTCAGCACCCAGCTGATCCCCCGCCGCCGAAACACGAACCGCGCTTCATCCCCGCGATCATTTGGCACCCAGACCGAAAACCGGTCCAGTGTCTCGTGCTCAAGCCGCGAGCCCGCAAAGAGATCGCTCTCTTTCGGCGAGGGCGGTGGTTCTGTGTCTGTCTGCGACGGCCGCCGATCGCTCCCGGGGTCGTTCCGGCGGTCGACTTCGACCGGTCGCGAGTCGCCGCGCGCGATCCGCGCAAGTCCTGCGGGCGTGACGACGGAGTCGATGACGCCGTCGACGAGTTTCGAGGCGAGGCCCAACGCGAGCGCACCGAACGGGTTCCCGTCGAGTTCATCTGTCGAGGCGCCTAACAGCTCGGCATTGATCTCTGCCGCGAGCGACTCACGAAGCGCTGGGAAGTCGACCCGTTCCTCAAGGCTGGCGGAATCGGCCCGGTCGATCGCGCCGCGCAGTCCGGCAAGTGCCCAATAGGGAGACGCAGCGAAGAACAGAACCCCCGCAAGTGCGGCGACGACGACGATCGATACGACCTTCTTCACAGGACGTTCACTCCAGCTGGTGTGGTTTTGTTAGGGAACGTCCCGTGGATAAACGGCCTAGAGCAGTTCGTAATCCCCGGGCTCGACTTCCCGCGTCTGCTTCCAATACTCGAGCAACCCATACGGCCAGTTCTGCGAAACCCGACCGTGCTGGTTCTTGTACCAGGTGCTCACGGTGGCAGCGCCCCAGGCCCGCTTCATGTTGTCCGAGTCGATCCGTTCGTTGTACGCGTCGTGGACTGGCTTCTGGCAATCCATCGCGTTCTTCCCCTCGCGCAGAAGCAGCTCGATCGACCCGAGCAGGTAATCCACCTCGCATTCGGTGAAGAAGATGATGCTGCCGTTCACGACGATGTTTGTATTGGGGCCATACAGGAGGAAAAGGTTCGGAAAATGGGGGAGGGTGATGCCTAAATAAGCGCGGGCGTCGCCGTTCCACTCGTCGTGGAGTTTGCGGCCGTCGCGGCCGACGACTTCGAGGGGCATCAGGAACTCGGAGGCCGTGAAGCCCGTTCCGTAAATGATCACGTCGGCTTCGATCTGGCGGCCGTCCTTCGTGAGGATTCCCTTCTCGTTGATGCGCTCGATGCCCGCGGTTTCGAGCGAAACGTCTTCGCGGGCGAAGGTGCGGGGGAGAATGCCGTTGTCGCGAACGAAGCGTTTCGAGAAGGGCGGATAGTGCGGCGTCATCTTTTCGAGAAGGTCGGCATCGCCTCCGGTCGCCGCTTTCAGATATTCCGTCAGCATTCCGCGAACTTCGTTGTTGAGCGGTCCCACGGATTCGGGGCCGCCCGTCCAGTTGGGATCGACTTCGACGGTTTCGAGGAGTCCTTCAGCCGTGCTCCAGAAGAGCCAGAAGCGATACCACTCGGCATAGAAGGGCACGTGTTGATAGAGCCACTGCAATCCGCTCGGCACCTCTTCGTGATAGTTCTCGGTGGGGAGGAGCCAGGGGGCGGTGCGCTGGAAGACCGCCAGCTCGCTCGCCTGGTCAGCGACGATCGGGATGAACTGACAAGCGGAAGCACCGGTTCCGATCACAGCGACGCGCTTGCCTGTTAGGTCGACGCCCTTGTCCCAGCGGGCCGAGTGGAAGGTCGGGCCGGCGAACTCGTCCATGCCTTCGATGTCGGGCATGTTGGGTCGGTTGAGCTGGCCCATTCCGGAGACGAGGAGTTGTGCGTCGAAGGGCTCGAGGGCAGTCCCGTCTTCGCCCGTGAGTTCGAGGGTCCAGCCGCCGGTCGCTTCATCGAAGACGGCGCGCTTGACCTCGGTCCCGAAGCGAATGTGTTCTTTCAGCCCGAAGCCGTCGGCGACGCGACGAAAATAGTCGAGCAGGACTGGTTGGGGTGAGAAGAGAAAGGGCCATTCGAAACCCTGCGCGAACGAATAGCTGTAGAAGTGATTCGAGACGTCGACGCGGCAGCCGGGATAGACATTGTCATGCCAGGTGCCCCCGACGGATTGGCTCTTCTCGAAGATGACGAAGGGGATGCCCGCTTGTTGCAAGCGAATCGCGGCACATATGCCTGACATGCCCGCTCCGATGATGGCGACCTTGAAGTCGCGATCCGGGGCGAGCTCCGCCTTGTTCCATTTGGGAGCGCGGGTGTCGGTTCCGTCGAGGCTCAGTTCGTCGAGCAGGAAGGGCATGAATTCATCGAGTCGTTCTTCTTCGATGACGAAGGAAAGCCATTCTCGGAGTTCCGGTTGGGTCGTGCGAGCGGGCGCGACGCAGCCTCCGTCTCGATAGTTCTTAAGCGCTTCGAAACATCGCGCGCGGGCGTCCGCGATTTGCGTTTCGTCGTAGCCGCCGTTGGGGCCGGCGAGGAGTCCGCGTACGGGGCGGGGCGCTCCGTCGAGGACCGCGGGATCGCGGCTCAGCATGGCGCAGGCGAGCAACAAGGCGGGTAGGTCCGCGTCTTCGATCTGGCGCGCCAGGAATTCATCGTCCGCGGTCAGCGGTAGAACCGCTCGTTTCAAGGCAGCACCGTTTGATCCGGTACTCGATGCGTTGCTTCCCGACTCGGTCACTCTTCCCACTCCTGTTGTTGCGCGTGTGAATCCTGAGTGAACACTTGCTCGACAGGAACGCCCCGCTGCGAGGGACGATAGCTGCGCGACTGACCGCGCGCCGACCGGGATCCACGCGAGCGTCAGCTTTGCGAAACGCCGAGAGCCCACTCATGACGTCGGAGCGGGAAGCGCAGGACGCGACGATGTTGGCTGCGCGGCGGGGGGCGCCTAACTCTCGTAGCGTTCCTTCGGAACACGGGCGTACGCCGTCTGAGCCGCCGCTTGCGAGCCGAGGAATCCGCCGGGCGAAGCGCCGTCGATGTGACCCATGATGCCGCGGTAGAGGGTGAAACCGCAGAGCTCTTGTAGGCGCTGGGGCATCTCGACAACGTCTTCCGGCTTGATCGCGTAGTACTGATTCTGCTGTTGGCGAATCCAACCCTGGCAATACTGAACGGAAAGGCCAAGGCGCCAATCGTCTTCACTCGTATTGGCACCGCCCGAATGCCAGGTACCGCCATTCACAATGAGCACGGAGCCGGCGGGCATCTCGGCCGCAATGTGCTCGTACTCCTTTGAGTAGTCGGGCTCGTGATCGAATTTGTGGGAGCCCGGAACGAGTCGCGTCGCACCGTTTTCGTCGGTGAAGTCCGTGAGCGCCCAGATCGTCGTGACCATCATGGGCATGCGCGGACGGGGAACCGTGATCAGGCCGTCGTCGCTATGCAGGCCCTGCATGACTTCGCCGGGGCCGATATGCATGCAGGTCGTGCCGGAGAGAATGCACTCCGGATCGAGTAGGCGTTCCGCGAAGGGGAGGATGTCTTCGTGAATTGGGAGCTGCCAGAACACGCGATCCTTGTCGAGAAGGTTGTACATCCGTTTGGTGGAGAAGCCCTCGGCGCGATTGCCGCGGGGCGCGACGCCGAGTTCGTCTTCAAGGCGAGCGACCGCGTCCTTGAGTCCCGTCATGAGTTGGGGGTCGATGGCGTTCTCGATGATGCAGTAGCCCTGCTCTTCGATTGTGGCGAGGTATCCGTCGAGGGTCGATTCGTCCATGGAGATATGATGGCGAGCCTCGGCGGGGCGCGCATCCCGTCGGAATCGGGCGCGCCGCAGGGCTCGCGGACTGGGTTAGTGTCGGGCGATGGCTCAAGATGCTTCTCCCGCGAATACTCCTGTCACTCCCCGTCCCTCTGCGACGGTCATGCTCGTCCGAGATCGCCCGACTGGGGTCGAGGTTTTCCTGATGGAGCGGAGCAATGTCGGTCAGTTCGGCGGCCTGCACGTCTTCCCGGGTGGCAAGGTTGATCAGGCGGATCACGCGGAGGGCTGGGAGGCGTATACGAGCGGAATCGATGACCCGACGGCGAGCCAGATGCTCGGTCTTGGGGTCGGCGGACTCGGTTATTGGGTGGCTTGTCTACGTGAGTGCTTTGAGGAAGCGGGGGTTCTGCTCGCCACCCGTGAGGATGGCGAGATGCTGCCCTTGCATGATCCGGATCGGAGAGCATGTTTCGCCCGCTGGCGGGATCGAGTCAACGGGCAGGAGGAGGGAGCCTTCGAGGCGATGTGTGTCGAGGAAAACCTTCAGCTCGCCACGGATCATCTCGCCTATGTCTCG
>Ga0316209_1002139_pt1 | contig 16887 bp, 19 predicted proteins | sample 6monopyrite_MG_FD_204945 | JGI IMG/M metagenome (GOLD analysis project Ga0316209, IMG submission 204945) | Microbial mat bacterial communities from mineral coupon in-situ incubated in ocean water Damariscotta River, Maine, United States -... | ecosystem: Environmental > Aquatic > Marine >...
TTCTATCGTGCATTGACAAAGGTTTTTTCCATCGCAACTATAACCTTGGGGGCACGGGTTCATTGCAGCAATCAATTGGAAGTTGGCGGGAAACTCGGCTTGTCTTGCGGCTCTTGAAATGGTAATGCGGCCACTTTCTAATGGTTCGCGTAAAACATCGAGTGTATGTCGATCAAATTCGGTTAGCTCATCAAGAAATAAAATACCATTGTGTGCCAATGAAATTTCCCCAGGTTTTGGAATTGACCCGCCTGTAAAAAGCAGAAATATTTGCGACTATTAGCTTTTTATAGGAGAATTAAATGCGACTAGTCACTATGCACTTAAAAAAAGCCCCCACTCCTAATGGCGTCCGCCGCGTCCCTGTCAATGTGCGTAGTCTGACAGGTGAGGTAAATGGACAAGAATTCGAGTCTTCACTCGAACGCGATCTCCTATTGCTTGTACATTGGGATCATGAAGTCGACTGGTACCAGTCTCAACCGATTAAGATTGATTACCAGGATCAGCGAGGTGTCCAAAGGAAGTATACCCCGGACCTCCTTATTTCATATCGAAATGGAGACGGTCATAGGCCTTCGAGGAAGCCTGTTCTCTGTGAAGTTAAATACCGAGAAGACTTCTTTGGACAATGGCGGAAGCTAAAGCCTAAGCTCAAGGCGGCCAGGCGTTATGCTGCTGAGCAAGACTGGGAGTTTATGGTATTCACTGAGCTGGAAATAAGGACAACCTATCTCGAGAACGTGAAGTTTTTGTGGTCCTATCGGTTTGCCTACTTTCATGAGCATCATTATGAGCAACTGCAACTATCTATGAGTGAGTTACACAAATGTAGTGTACAGGAGCTTCTCGAGGTTACATATGGATCAAAAGCACTTCGTAACGAGGCCTTATGGACACTGTGGTGTATGGTGGCCAGAGGCTGGTTGTTGTGTGATATGAATAAAAAATTAACAATGAAATCAACTATTTGGGTTAAAGCATGAGTCTGTTGTCTACCTTAAGGTTGGTACCCGGTATGGTTGTATCGAAAGATGGCCAAGTATATCGGATTGTCGATCTGGCGAATATGACAGAGGTTATTGCTGAATCAGAGGATGGCCGTTGGGACAAGTTCAGTGCAGCTGAATTTACGATGGTAAATGGCGTTGACGCGAAAAAGCAGCTGAATATTTTAGGGGTCAAGAAAAAGCAGTGGTCTCGAGCACTTGAGATTTATGAGGCAATTCAGCCATTGGTTGAAATGGGTGATTTGCGAACCCGCGCTGATGTGATGGTGGTCGCCAAGAAACTCGATAAGCACATTGCAACGGTCTACCGTTGGATCAGTGAGTATGAAAAAACAGGCCTTGTGTCGTCACTTGTCAGGAAGCTAAGAGGAGATATTGGCAGAGGTCGAATAGGTAATGAAAAAGAAGATATCATTGTCCAGTGTATCGATGAGCTGTATATGACGGATCAAAAGCGGACGGTCGCGAAAATCTGTGATGAGGTTGAAAAACGATGCAAAACGCTCGGGTTATCCGTCCCCGCGGATGCCACGATACGGAGGCGAATTGAATCAATAAGTGAAGAGCTTAGGGTGAGGAAGCGTGAGGGCTACAAAGCAGCCAAAGAGCGATTTGAGCCAATTAGAGGGCCTTTTCCAGGAGCTGATTATCCACTTGCAGTTGTGCAGATTGATCATACCCCAATGGACGTGATTGTAGTAGATGACCTGAATAGGGAAGCTATTGGGCGGCCAACCCTGACTATCGCCATAGATGTATTCAGTAAAATGATCGTAGGGTTCTACATAACACTGGAGAGTCCTAGTGCATTTTCTACAGGATTGTGTCTATCAAATGGCATCATTGGCAAAGAAGTCTATCTAAAAGAATTGGAGCTAGAAGATCTATCCTGGCCGTGCTGGGGTGTGATGAGGACAATTCACGCGGATAACGCAAAGGAGTTCAGGGGGACACTACTGGGCAAAGCCGCTGTGGATTATGGAATTATTGTTGAGCGAAGACCTAAAGGCAGTCCAAATTATGGAGGACATGTTGAACGGGCGTTCCGGACGTATATGTCAGAGGTTCACAATGAGCTACCGGGTACAACTTTTTCAAATGTGCAGGCCAAGGGTGATTATGATGCTGAAGGAAATGCAGTCATGACAATGGATGCGTTGGAAAAGTGGTTTACGATTTTTATCGTGGGTGTTTATCATCAAAAACCGCATAAGGGAAATGAGGGATTGCCACCGATTGTTAAGTGGCAGGAAGGAATTGAGGGAACGGATGATAAGCCAGGAACCGGCATACCAATGAGGGTGCCCAATGAGGATAAGCTTCGACTGGACTTCTTACCCTATTTTGAGCGCTCTGTTCAAGAATATGGAATTCGATTTGAAGGAATATATTATTGGGCAGATGCGTTAAAACATTATATTCATGCGAAAGACCCATCAATTAAAAAATTAAAGCGTAAATTTATCTGTCGATATAACCCAAGTAGTCTCAAAAAGTTATGGATGTATATCGAGGAAATAGATGAGTACGTTGAGATGCCCTACAGAGATATTACACGGCCTGATATCAGTTTATGGGAATTAAAGCAGGTGAAAAAACGTCTGAAGGAAAAATCTTTGTCATCAGTCAATGAGGAGTTGATCTTTAAGTGTATTGATACGATGAGAGAAATCGTTGAAGAAGAAGTAACCAAAACAAAGGCGGCTAGGAAACAAAAGCAGCGTCAGAGACAGTGGAAAAAATCGTCAATATTACAGTCTGATAATAACAGTGGTTTGGCTGATAGCAATTCTGGTCCGGTTGCTGTGACTAATGATCTAGATTCCGAGGAAGAAATCGTACCATTTGATGGGATACGGGAGTCAGAATAATGAGTAGTGCAAGGAAGCTATCAGACAAAGCCATAGAGTTACTAAACGGCTCTGTTGAAAATAGAATTGAACATATCAATAAGTCCATATTCATCCCATATCCACGTGCTGTAGATATATTAGATGAAATGGAGGATTTATTGGATGCGCCTAAGGTTAATCGAATGCCGAATATGCTTGTACTCGGACGTTCAGATAATGGAAAAACTGAGATATTACGTGAGTTTTTAAGAAGGCATCCTGCTGAAGATAGGGTGGAGCTTGATCGTGCCTATGCACCTGTAATATATGTCCAATCACCGCCAGGTCCGACTGAGCATATCTTTCTTGATAAGGTTTTGATGATGCTGGGCGTATCAGTAAATCAAAATGAAGCTTCAGATAAGAAGCTAATGCGAGTGATGGATCTATTGCAAGGTGTTCAGACAAAAGTGCTGATGATAGATGAGTTGAATGCGCTGTTAGCTGGGAGCGTGACTAAGCAACGATTTTTTCTCAATATGATTAAATATATTAGTAATGAGCTGAGAATATCTATTGTTGCAGCAGGTACTGTAGAGGCAGAAATTGCAGTAGGAAGTGAAAAACAGATTCAGAGTCGATTTCCATCTCGAAAGCTACCTGTTTGGAAAGAAGACAAACTATTTAAACAGATGTTGTATAGCTTTGAGTATGTGTTGCCACTTAAAGAGGGATCGGATATTTATCGAGGCGAAATAGCTTCAAAGATATATGGGTTGAGTGATGGAACTATTGGTGGGGCAGCTAAGGTAATACGAAGTGCTGCTATTGAAGCTATAGAGTCTGGGACTGAAAAAATCACAATGGACGTGATTAGGTCATGTAAATATGTCACACGAAAAGAAGCTTCTGACGACGAAGTCATCTAAAAATGATCAATTATTTAGTGATGGGTTGTGGCCTATTCATCTTAAGCCATTGCCTGATGAGTTACTTAGCTCATGGATTATTAGACTTGCGCATGCACACCACTACAAAGTACAGACGTTTTCGAAACTAGTTTTTGGGTGTGATGAAAACCTTTGGAATAGAGATATAGATCGATGTAAAAATGAGGAGATACTTGTAAGACTTGAGCGCATAACAGGCGCGAGACATGAAGAGGTCGTTGAGACAACATTTAATGCTTATGAAGGATTGATATATGAAGGAGTTTCCACCGGAGGCATAAGCCAATGGTTAATGCCTTTGGGCATACATGGCAGAACAAGAACACTTCCCGGGTTATGTTATTGTCCAGTCTGTCTTTCATTAGATAGTCATCCATATTTTAGAAAGGAATGGCGACTAGCATATAAAACAATATGTACAAAACATCATGTGTATTTGATAGAGGAATGTCCAAAATGCCATGAAGTTATTATCCCTCACAGATCAGATGTGAAGCTTCGTGGCATTTATCCAATCGAAAATCAGTCGGTTTATTGTTGGAAGTGTGGGTATAACCTAATGCAATCGCCAATAGAGCTCTGTCACAATGAAGAGTTATTAAGTATTGATAGCATGATAGAAAATGGATTGTGTGAAGGCTATGTATACGTTAGTGGTGAAAACATCAAGACGCTTGCATTTATGATTGGCCTAAGAGAAATCATTACAGGGTTATATGGAAATGAATCTCTCAGACGGATGAGGTATAAATGTAAAAAAGAGAATATTTCTAATGTGCAGTTCGAATGTATGAGGCTTAGAAATAGATGTGAAGTGATGAAAAGTATCAGTCGTTTGTTATGTAGCTGGCCCTACAAGTTTAATGAAATGATAAAAAATAAAAATATTAGATATTCTGATCTTGTAAAAAGCGGACACACACTACCCTACTGGTATCAGAAAGTTGTGAATAAAGTAAAATCAGATAATTATGTAGTATCAAGGCAAGAGAAAGATGCATTGATTGAATTTGTAGAGCGGAAGCGTGGGATATATACGAATCATTCGGCTAAAGAAATCACGAAGAGAGATATATCGGAATATGCAAATATTAAGTTATCAAGAAATGTGAAAATTGATGTTTTTGAAGATCTTATGGTGAGTTATGATCATAGAATTGCCTCTACTATAGACACAGAAAAGCGAATAAGTCTATTACGTGAAAAGATTATGTGGGCAACAGGAAAAGTATTAAGTCTGTCGCAGAAGTCACTAGTTGGCTTAAAGGTAGATACAATTAATATACATAGTGAAGGAGAATCTAGGGCAGATTTCTTTGGGCTTCCACTAACGAAGGATGATGTAATAGAATGGTTGAACTGGTATGTCAAAAATGCGCGCTCTAAACTTAAACCAATAGAATCATGTGATTATATATTCACATCAGTAAAAAACAGGGGTCAACTGAATGTTAAAGTAGTTAGCCAATTATTTAGGTGCGCTATTGCTTCAGCAGGGTTAAAGAGAGAAATTAAAAGCTATAAAGACTGGGTTAGAGGTGAATATTGATTAAAATTTAATATGCATATAGTATTCTTAAATAGAAGATGGTCAATAGCGATATAAAATATAACAAAATCTAAAGGGTTAGGGATGAGCAGGGAATTTGATTTGCGTTCGGCTGTTAATGCAGTGTCAGATGTAGTGGCAAATAGGCCGCCACCGTTGAGAGAGTTTGATCAGATATATATGAAAGTGGCGGACATGGTCATACAGGCGCACTTTATTTCTGATAGGTTCAAAGATAAGGATGTAGTTTTTATTGGTGATGGAGATGCAATAGGTCTGTCTGTAATGCATTTGACCAAGCAGGGCACTTTTAATGAAGGGCCTCGAAGTATAACTGTACTGGATTTCGATGAAAGGATAGTGAATTCAATTAATCGGTTTGCAGAAAAGTATGACTTCGCTGATTCAATGAAAGCGCAACTTTATAACGTAATTGAGCCTTTGCCGAACGGTTTGCAAGGGGAGTTTGATGCTTTTTATTCTAATCCTCCTTGGGGACAATCAAATGGCGGAGAGAGTGTCATGATTTTTCTAGAGCGAGGGATAGAGGCGACAGCCAAGAAGTCAGAAGGAGCAATTGTAATTGCAGATGACCAAACTCTACCTTGGACACAAGAGGTTTTATTAGCCTGTCAGAAGCATGCGTCAAGTTATGGATATATTGTTTCTGAAATGTTGCCAGAGTTGCATCTATATCATTTGGATGACAATCCAAATTTACGCTCATGTACGTGTGTGTTTAGATCCGTTGAATTTGAAAAAAGTGTGCCTGTATCTAAACCCTTAGATATGACAAGGATAGAAAATTTTTATGGTAGGAATAATCCCTTGAAAGTTAAGTATGTAAGAGAAAATGAAACGCTGAATTATGGAAAAGCATACGATAATTCTTATCATTATGAAAAACTGGGGGAAGAGTATGAATAGCTCATTAAACAATGGATCAGGTCTGATTTTTATGAAGGTTGGAATTCATGCAAATGAGAGTATTGAGGATATTATAAAAAGAAAGCAAGATGAGTTCGCAGCAGCTGGCAAGATATTCTGGGGGTACGGTGGTAATACCTGTCACCCTACAAAACATGTTCAGCCTTTTGCTAGAGAGTATGCCGAAAGTGGCAATAATGTTCAGCTTGTAATGCATAAAATGGTATCCAAGCATTTCACAGAAACTTTAGCTAAAGAGTACTCTGATGATGGCTTGGAGTGGCAGCCCATACCAAAAGGGATAAATGTCAAAGGGTCGAGATATGGAATGGTAATAGGTGGTATCAATGAAGAGGAATTTGATCTGAACTTGAGGAGTCTGATAGTAGGTGTTGGGCCATCCAGAGGTAAAATTGGAGCTGACTATATCAAAGGGCAGAATGATAAGGGCGTCTTTGTATATCAAGATTCAGAAAATGAGCCTGAGGAAAAAGAAGTGAAGCATATTGATTTAGTAGCACCTTTACTACCACCATATGCAGTTTTTTTACGTTAAATAGGGAATGGTGCTAGTATGCTATTCGATTCTGTGGCCAAACTATTATAGTAGCTTTGAAGGCAATCAAGCATGTTGTTTATATCGCCGCTTGAACAAATTCGTAGTGTTTGGTCCCAAGGTTGGCCTTTGATGAGTTGAAGCGCCTCATCAGTGTCTGAATTGACAAGCATTTCGGCAACAGATTGTTCCAGGCATTTAACTTTACCTGCTATTGAATCATAGAGATTAGCGTCATTTATTTTTGAAAGTGCAATAATTGATCTTTTATCTCCAGTAAAAGTAATTGATTCATTGTTCTGTGCAGCCAATGCAAATAAAATAGCCTCTCCAGCATCTATTTGATCGATTTCCTGTAGTAGATCTAAATAATGATCAGAAACAAGAGCTTCATCAGCTTCTCTGATTTTATCAACAAACATATTCAGCCGTTGTAAATTGTCTTCAGATTTGGCGTATTTAATGGCTTTAGATGGGTTGTTAAGTGAAAACTTGAATTTGAGTGTTGGTAAAATTCTAATGCTTTCCAAAGAGGCACAGTTGGCACAAAATAGTGTCTCTAACTGATATTGGCAAACTTTTAACACAACATCATTATCAATAAAATTTAGTGAATTATCCCTGGTCATTATTAGTTGCTGATTCCTGTCATCTTCAATAAAAACTTCATCGATGATTCGCTGGTTAGGCTATCGTCTAGATAATTCATCTGGCCATTTCGCACTTCATCTATTGGGTGAATTTTTTGATCAAGTAGTTTTAATGCTGCTAGTGGTGTTTGCCAGTCTCCAGATGAAAAAGCGTGTCTAAGTAAAATATGGCCTGCATCGATGCTGGTACTACGCTGATATTCCATTGCGGTTTTTGCCATTTGAGTTGGCTTCATATCAGGTGAAATAATGTCAGAAAGATCTTGATCACCGCTAAGTAGAGAAAGCGCATATTGATCTGCCGCAGCTTCATCATCATCTATTGCTTCGTTATTAATTTTCGAAAATTCCATATCTTCATCAACTAATAACTCTCCAGATTGGCAATGCCCGTATGCCAAATGCCCTATTTCATGAGCAAGAATAAAGCTCATCCAGGCGTTGAAAGGGGTGTTCTTGGCTAAGACGATTGCTGGTCGTTTGTCGATAACTGTAAGCATGCCGTCCATTTTGGGCATGCCGTCGGGATAGTGCGTAATGTGAATGACTGGGACGCCATGATGCCAACAGGCCATTAGAAGGCTCTTGAAGGAGACATAATTTGCTCCGAGGTCCTCCAAGATATATTTTCGGAGTGTTAATGCATCAGGTAGTGTTGACGCTTGAACCGGACACGCAGAGATAGCGATCCTTGCGCACGAAAGCCCGATAGACATTGCTGGTGCTAATTCCATGTCATTATAACGAACCCCACGTTTTAGCTTGCGATCATGAGGTAACTTGAATTGGAGATCCAGCTGTTCGTCCGCAGCTGACAATGAGTTAATGTCTAACCCTAAATTACGAGATAGCATGAGTTTAAACTCTGCAAGTCCGACCGGGTTATCTGTTGCGGCTTGATCCCACCAATCAGGTAATACAGAGCTTATGTAGTCTGATGAGAAACCAGATTTTTCGAGTGCACGAAGGATATTATTGGAGTTGTTATTTGTCATACCATATCCCTCGTGTATTCATTCGTACAAATGATCTAATGCATTATAAATGATTATAAGCTTTTAAGCTGCCTAATAATTTTGGCCAAGCGTCTTGCGTGAGAAGGTGTTCCATCCCAGGTGGATTCAAGTGCGTCCATTAATGTCTTATTGCTAGCAGGATTGCTAGTTGTCGTTAAATATATGTCTATTTTTGCATAATTGCATAGCTTAGACAATGCCTGAGTAACATGCTTGCGAGGGGTGTTTGGGCTTAAAAGGCGGCTTACCGTAGATTGGTTTACCTTGGTGAGACGGGAAAGTTCCGCTTGTGAGTGACCAGAATGCTTGTACCAGGACAATAATTCGGCGATTATCTCATGTATGGGGCGTTGCACTTTCTTCATAAAGTGCTATATTATTGCATAATTGCATAGGTTGTCTATAGGAGATGTGTTATGCGCATTAGAGAGATACCAGACATGTTCTGCTGGAGTAAAATGGGTACTGAAGCAGGGGAAGGTCTTGATGATATTTTGCGCAGAAAGGAAATCGAGCGTTTAGCCAACGGCGGCGACTTCACGTGGGGTGTAGGTAACCCACTAGGCGAAAGTATCTTACAACTTGTAAAAGATGTCCGTGACCCGATGGTTATTTTTACCAAAATGAAATCAAAGCCTAAGCTAATTGATGAGAAGCCAGATTCATTGCTCTTATGGCTAACATATATAGATGCTAATGGTATAGAGCGTCCGTTACCTAAATACTCACTATTAACAAGTCGTGGACATACAGATACTTCGAAATCAAAACGTGCACATTATGCCTTGCTATGTGCACACAAAACACCTTTAAAGCAAATGAAAGATACGTTGCTGAACTCGACAGAGTTACGTAACTTAATTACAGGCAAACCTGTAGGTTATTCTCAAGTAACTTCAGTTGTAAAAAGGGTCAATGAGAGTAAGGATGAAGAAAAAAATTACAGTATAGGCTTTAAGGCGTATCTTCAAAATGAGGGGCAAGTAAAGTTGGCCTCAGCAGTTAGAATTAGCAGTGACAGTCTGAAGCCAGTTTTAGAAGCTGCGAATAATGGCAGCGTATATTTATGGAAGAGAGAGCTTAATAAGCTTAAAGAATGTTATAAGCCTGAAAGCAGCACATCAATAGAATTAAGTCCGCAGTTGTCGATGGCATTTTAATAAGTATTCATGTATTTATTTTACAACGATTAGCGACGATTGATACTAGCTCGCTCAGCGACTGATCACTATCAATTAAATAAACTGGGCTGTCAGTAATTATTCCATATGTCATAGATAGATTTATCTGAGACTGTATATGAATGTTTACATCGAATAGGCTAGGTATAAGACGGCCATCTGAATCAGATATAATGCGATTTAAAATGATGGTGGGGTCTGCATATAAACAAATGATAATGTCAGGTGATATTTCTCTGAGAATATCAACATTAAATCCAGTCACTCGAAATCCATAATCTTCTTTTGTTATTGGATGGCTATCAATAATTAAGTTTTTTGTGAGACGTGTATGCCTGCATTTTTCTTCGATTATTTTATCAACAGAATCAACATCATCTTTAGTGATGACAGAAGATGATTTTTCTCTAAGGGTTTTATGATCTAGCCCAGTCTGATGTGGCTTGTTTTTAATATAGTCAAGTAGCTCGCCACTATACGAAATATATTCAATGTTACTATGTTCGTTAAGTAGCTGGTTGCATAATGTTGATTTGCCAGTTGCTGGTGCCCCTGTAAGGTAAATCACTTTTCCCATAGCATGGTCTCCCCTTATATTCTCAGATTACAGTAAGTGTGGTTTAATAATGATTAACGGCGTATTGTTTATTGGTGGCAGTTGAAACTAAGTAATTATAGGAATTAGTGTTACTGTTGAATGTCTTTTTGTTGTTTAATAAAGTCTCGTACCATTTCGTCTGAAATATCAGATTTATAACATAATGGCGAGTATCCTCCATAACGGCTCCACGCACTACGCTTCCCGCATCGACTACCATTGATGGTTAGATTATATGGACAAGGACAGTTACCTTGATATCTAGCGATTGAATCGTTGATCATAATCTGACGTATACGATCGTGCTGATTATTAGCGATTGCTGAAAAAGAAAAAGCTAATGAGCTAATTATGCAGAAATAAAAGCTAAATGTTATTCTTGAAGTCATAATTTTAATACATTAATGTTTATTATTTGGTATTCATATTTCTTTTAAGAAGGTCAAGAACTCGAGATGTCATGTCATTGATCGATTGTGCACCACGCCCATGCACAGTTGTATCACGTAGTAAATCGTGCAGCTCCTCTACGAGTGGCCAGGTTCTGCGGATCACCGTTTGGTGTAGCATAGAAAGGAAATCATCTGGTATGCAGCGTTGAAAGCCGGTTTTGCGTATGAGTAAAATTGGATAGTGGTCTCGCGGTTCGAGTTGTTTTTTATGATTTTGTTTAAAACGACGTTCGCACTCGAATAGATAGATGTATTTTGTACCTGCTAATATCTCGACACAAATAAAACGTCTGTAGAGCGATCTTGAACTGTTTAGATAAGAGAACTGCCTCATAGTAGATGTGCGCTTTTGACAAGGTACAAGTGGAAAGAATGAATAATTAATCGATTTATCGCTGTAGCCCTTGCCTACTATCAATGTCTTATAAGAGTAATCTGGATTGATTCGTTTTAGAGACTCAATAATTTGTATGAACGAATCAAGGTTCGGTGAAACAGTTGATGCTTTATAGTGTCTGGCCGTGATTGTTTGTGGGATGCTTTGGCCGCTGCTTTTAGCGTTTCCCGTGCTTGCATCGCTGAGACTACCATCAATTTCATAAGTCTTTTTGCTACTGGTATACGTGCTATCACGAGCTTTATTGTATTTTAGGTTGATTGAGTTTGATTGTGTAAATACTCTCTCACCCAGCTGGGCATGTAAACGTTCTGCACGGCTATTGGGAGAGGCGTCGGTTATAGATTGCCCAGCCCGGCTAGAATGCCCGGGTCCTTTGAGCACGGTATTTTGCCCAGGGAATGCGGCTGGTGAGCCTGCAGGTGCTGCTTCGCCGCCTTGTGATATTTCATCGCAGAAACTTAGATTTCTAAAAGGGAAAGGTCCTGAGCAGGACTGTATCTTAGATACAAGAAAACAGTAACCATAGCCGTTGGCCTTTTTTAAGCGTCTACCTTGTAATGTAAGTGTTGTATTCGCTAGAAAAGGAAAATGTGTCCGAGGGTAGCCTAAAGTATCAAGCTTGTGATTAATTCTATCCGCATCAATTAGTTTTTTAATGCGCTGGACCGACTTTAGTGCATGCTCTTCAGGTTCAAAGAGTATCCTCCCTAGAGCCAGGGCATCAGTTTGTTTGTAACCGTGTCTATAGACAAAACGATGTGTATCAGTTTCGGGTATGTGGCGAGGTGTTTCATGTATAGTATTAATGACATCGACTTCTAGTTTGTCATTTGCGTAGGCATCAGTAAGCACGGATTTGTAAGAGTACTCGGATGATGTGTAATAAAATCGTATTAGTTCAGTTTCTGGTATGATGATATCAAATGGATCGGGATGGCTTTTGATATGATGTGTCCATTTTGGGTGGTCTGAGTAAAGTAACTTAGATGATATGATCTTTAAGGTCGTTTGGCTTGCAGGTCTAAAGAGTTTTCTATTAACAATCCAGGAGCCTGTATCTAACTTAAGATCAGCTAAAGTTTTCTCGTTTAATGGTGTTAATTGACTTGTGTCACAGTTGATTTGTACGGTTTCTAACTGGGGCCATTCGTGAATATCTGCTAGTCTTCCGTTTCGAAAGCATTGGCCTATGTAGGTGTTTACCATATACCCTGTAGTTAGACCGGCTCTAAACTGTTTGCTGCGTATTCGGCGTAGCATAGGAGGAGACGATGTTGTATCAAGTGTAAGTGGAGTGAAATAGCAATCAAATAATGGATTGTTATTCTCGTCGAGATTTACTGTGATACCTCCGATCCAGTCTATTACAACCAGATCTTCCGAGTGTTGTAAGTTTTTAAAAGGTTTGAGTGTGCCAATATCCATTTGCACCAATATTAAGGTAAGTTAAAAAATATTACATTTAGTTTTGAGAGAAAACTTTAATAATAGATATATCAGTGAGCGAGCTCTATATAATTTATAATCATCATCGTTTAAAGATGCTTTGGGCATAGTTCGTTGGAAAAGAGCAAGCCAGATAGCTTATGCTTTTCAACAAGAAGTTTGAATCTGTCGCCGCAGAATATAGTAGTTCCGTAGTCGTAATGTGTTTTAAACAGTAATAGTTCATCTGGAATCTGGTCATGATGGAAGGCAAGTTTTTTAGCGCCCATTTCATGGCCATCAACGAAGCGTTTCTCGCTGTTGTTTTCATCGATGATTTGATTATCAATAAAAGTTGTTAAATTCACCAGGTAGTAGTTGTTGCCTTCGATTGTTACAGGTAGAAACTCGGCGTCTTCTTTAAGTAAATCATAAAAGATGTCGTATGCCATTTGATTGAATACGGGAACGTGTTCCATCCATTGTGAAATATCTGGTATTTTGACCGAGCCTGTGTCAGATAAATTGAATAAGCCGTTAGGGGTTTTCCATATATCCATCATGGGTTCGCCAAAGCCATGTATATTGAAGTCATCACCCATGAGTGTTATTAGTTCATAGTCATCAAGGGCGAACTTCATGTAGTCATCAATGTTGTAAGTCAGTCTGTAAACGTTTTTCATGGCATATTATTGTTTAGTGTTTTTCTTGAAATCAGCTTGACCATTTTTGGTCAGTAGCGCTTTGCTCAATTCAGGCGAGAAGCTTTGTAGTTTCTGTCGAATTTGGTTCAATTGAGTCTGAACAGCTTGCAGATTACGAGCTAAACTTAGTTCCTGATTGATCCAGTTTGCGTATCTTGCGGTATGAATGTACTTATGGCCTACCGCACGGGGGTATTGTGTGTTCAGGGCATTATAATGGTAATCTGGTAGCCAACAGCCGTTGTCAGGGTCATTAATACCATACCGCATATTGTCTGAGAAATGACGATTATTAGCTGAACACGGAGCTCTTGGGTCAATGCGTGCAGTGAATAGTATATAGCGGTTGGCTGTATGATTTGTGTGCTTAGAGCAGACAATATGATGGGCCTCCCAGTTTGGTCCTGGTTTAAATTGACCCGCTGCTGTTAGGTTTTTGGATAGCTTTCCAGAATCGCCTATAATCGATTTGTCTTTGGCTTCTTCAATTTTCTTTAGAGTGGGTTTCTGAGCACTTCGTTCACGGTAGGCATTTAGACGGTCTTGAAGCGCTGACATATTATTGAGCTTTGCGATTTCTATAACTCTGAAACGAAAAAGATCGCTTGTCACGTCTTCACCTTTTTCCATGGCTTCATTATTGAGACGTAAAAACTCTGCAGCTCTATCGACTGCTTGCTCTAAAGCGATATCGAGTGAGGATTTAAGGTGTGTAGATTTTACGTGTTCTGATGGTTCTAAAACTTGTTTCATAAGGCCTCCAGATGTCGAGTCGACAGGAGGGCCATATAGTTGGAGTAATTTACTCTAAGTGAATTAGCGTCCATGTTTCTCCCTGTGTCCCTGTTTGCGCTTTAGTGTAATAAAAAAGATCAATATTATTCTATGGATAATGAAATAACTATAGGCAAAGTGCCTAGTAATGTCCTTGGTCTGTATTATGATACGGCTAAAGCTAGGGTGCAATATTCATGTGTACGAAACCATTGTTTGGCGGCTTTGGTCAGTTTATGGTTATTTGAAAGCCCAAACTGACCACTATCACCACAAAGCGGACGCTCACTGATACTATGAACATTATCATTAAAAGCGGACATTGGGTTCTTATCTGGTTGGATTACAGGTATCTGTTAAACTGGAAACAGGTTAAATCATCAATAGGCAGGTAAAAGAATATTGATAGAATTAGTTAAAAAATAATCACTCCGGCACCTTTTTACCTTAGCACAATCAGATATGACTGGTAATATGTTTATCATTTTAAACAAGCATACATTTTGTTATGCTGCACGTGACTACTTTTTCACAAGCTCCAGTTAAGCTACAACAGTAGCTATCATCTCTGACAAAGAAAGCTGTTTTGATTATTTCAACTGCAAGGAATATGAATGCGTCAGGCGCAAAAAACCAGAAATGAACTGCTGGGAGATTGACAGCGTATGCTGTAAATCACATAGTGAACAATTTAAAAACTCAAGATTATGCTCGGAAGCAAAATAGAAGCCTGTAAATTATGCATCTATTATCATATACACCATTAATTAGGTACGTGTTTTTCAATTTAAGGAAGTTAATCTCATGCGTAGCCGAAGTGTTCGACATTTTTCCCCAGCCAGACCCAGTGATATGCACCAGATAGTTAAGAAGCCATCATTGAAATGAAAATCATTCTGGAAAACAGCTCAGAATTAGAACGTCATGCTGCTCTATTAGTCGACGTTTTCAGCCAGAAACCCTGGTGTGAAAAATGGGAAGTAGATCATGCTTATGACAGGTTAGTATACTATGTAAACACACCTCACTTCCTTGGACTCTCAGCCATTGAAGATGACGAACTCATTGGTTTCTTATTCGGCAATTTCGAACCTTACCAGGCATCTTCGCATTTCATAATAAAGGAAATGTGCGTTAAAACTGATCAGCAGAGAAAAGGCATTGGAAAGCAACTTTTAAGTGAACTATATCCACATTTAAAAAAGAACAAGGCTGCCAGCTGCTTTCTTCTTACACGCAGAGACAGCCCGGCAGAGACATTCTACTTAGACAATGGCTACACACTTTCGGAATCCATGAGGGTTTATTTTAAATAACACCAGGATATAACACATCTTATTAAAAGCGACATGAATCTAATAAGTCAGATCACAAGGAGACGCAGTGAAAATTTTGGCAATTTCAGGAAGTACACGAGAAGCTTCAACCAATACGGCAATGCTAAAGGCAATAAAAGCCCTTTCACCTCCCGGTATAGAAATATCCGTTTTTCACACCCTTAATACGCTACCCATTTTCTCACCCGATAATGAAGCAGAGAAAACGCCCGAAGCCGTAAATGAGTTCATGCATTTAATTTATGAACATAATGGCGTTATCATTTCCAGTCCTGAATATGTCCGCGCCATTCCCGGTGGCCTGAAAAATGCCATCGACTGGATGGTTTCACGCTTTGAAATTATCGACAAACCCATTGCCCTGATACACGCGTCTCATCGAGGAGACGATATGCTACAGTCACTTAGATTAGTCCTTTCAACAGTGAGCAATAGCTTTCTGGAAGAGCTTTTTTTTCGCATCTCACTGATAGATGTTCCAGCGAATGAGATCGAAGAATTACTACGCAAACCTGAATATAATACGCAAATAACTTCGTTTCTACTTGACTTTGTAAGTGCCATTCATCAAAGCCAGTTGCAAACCAAACAGGAGAACATTCAGTTAGACGGCAATACTCATTGAAAAAACAGTATTTTAAAAGCAGCATGATCCTGAACTAGAGATCGATGACGCATTTAGAAGTGACATCAAACAAGCAGAAGCTTTTCATATGGCACGATTACGCATACATACACAAGCTGCCTGATCAGGCTATTACGTTGTCAAATCAGCTAAATAGCATTAATATTCTTTTCAACAAGAAAGCTGACATGCTTCATAATATGGAACGCGACTCAGGCAATATATGCCTGGTGCTTAAGGAATCATCAACCACATGAGAACAGGTAGTGCACAGCATGCATTGTCAACACTCTGCATCAGGGCATGCGCGGTCTGTGTGGTCTTCCTGTTTTCCACCTTCTTCCACTCGTATGACACACTCGCTGCTGAAACCTCATTGGCCATACCCACTACCGAGACACATGCATCACTCAGGTCAAAACTGAAAGCACTGGATACCTCTCTGGCTCTGGACGATTTCGGCACCGGATTTTCTTCACTCGATTACCTGAGACGTTACTCATTTAACACGCTCAAAGTTGACCGGTCATTTATACAGGATTACCTGCATTCAATGGAGAACGAAGGACTAATCAAGGCTATCATCGCCATGGGTGAGGCATTAGGTTTGAAGGTGATTGCCGAAGGCGTTGAAACGTCTGTTCAAGTTGAATTCATGCTTAACTCAGGATGCAGTTATTTCCAGGGTTATTACTTTAGCAAACCTTTGACATTCACCGATTTTAAGAACTGGCTGGGCAAACAGTAAAATTGAATAAATCATTAATACCAATTCAAACAATATCAACACCTGTTTCTACTGCGACATTTTCTAATACTTTCAAACGGCGTATTACTCAACATTTAAGACGACACATCAGTCACTTCATAAATTGTTTTCTCTGCCTGCCCTATTTTATTT
>Ga0316209_1002140_pt1 | contig 16881 bp, 18 predicted proteins | sample 6monopyrite_MG_FD_204945 | JGI IMG/M metagenome (GOLD analysis project Ga0316209, IMG submission 204945) | Microbial mat bacterial communities from mineral coupon in-situ incubated in ocean water Damariscotta River, Maine, United States -... | ecosystem: Environmental > Aquatic > Marine >...
TTCTTCTTTTTGTTGCCCCTGGTGCCATTCCTTATAGTCAGCTTCTGCAGTCTCAACATTGGGATAGGTCCAGACAGAAGTGCCATTCTCTAGCATTAATGTCGCTGTTTTATTTGGCCAAACTTGAATGTAAAAATTCATCTTTTTCTCCTTTGTGTAATATGAGGTTGAGAGATTAAAGCGTGACTGTGACGGTTCTATGAAGAAAAGATGATTGTTTAATGAAACCGGGATTCGGGTGGGTGAGTGGATTAATGCCTAGCTGTAATGCCAGTTGAATAAGAGGAAGATGATTATGGGGGAAGGAATGCATCATAAAGTTGTGATCATTGGAGGTGGTACCGGTGGTATCGCAGTAGCAGCCCATCTGCTTAAGGAGGTCGAAAGCCTAGATATTGCGATTGTCGAGCCTGCGGATACCCATTATTACCAGCCTGGCTGGACCTTTGTGGGTGCCGGTATTACCAGGGCTGAGAAGACAGCGCGCAGTATGCGTTCAGTGATCCCAGACGATGTTAAGTGGATTCAGGGTGGCGTTGCTAGTGTGGACCCTGAAGGGCGTGCGCTGACGCTGGCCTCCGGTGGTCAACTGGGTTTTGATTTTCTGATTGTCGCGGCGGGTATCAAAATCGATTGGGACGGTATTCCCGGCTTAAAAGAGAGTCTCGGTAAAGATGGCGTTGTCAGTAATTACGACTACCAGCAGGCATCGAAGACCTGGCAGACGATTCAGGACTTCAAGGGTGGCACGGCGATCTTTACCCAGCCGCCACCGCCATTCAAGTGCCCGGGCGCAGCGCAAAAAATCTTATACCTTGCTGATGACGCCTTCCGAAAATCTAATGTGCGAGAGAAGAGCCAGTTGATCTTCTGCTCCGCAGCACCCGGTATTTTTCCGGTGAAGAAATACGCAGCAGCGCTCAATAAGGTGATCGCACGTAAAGAACTGGATATGCGTTATCAAACCAGGCTCGTTGAAATTCGGGCTGAGACAAAAGAGGCGGTGTTTGATAAAGGTGGCGAGCAGGAAGTGATCAAGTACGACATGATTCATGTCACCCCGCCAATGAGTGCGCCCGATTTTCTTAAGGATAGTGCGATCAGCGATGCCGCTGGTTGGGTGGATGTCGATATGCATACCTTGCAGCATAAAAAATATGCCCATATTTTTGGACTTGGTGATTGTACCAATACACCAAACTCGAAGACCGCTGCTGCGATTAAAGGCCAGACCCCAGTTGTTGCGAGTAATGTCGTCGCGGCGATCAATGATCAGGTGGGTAAGGCGGCTTACGACGGTTACGCCTCATGCCCATTGGTGACCGGGTACGGCAAGCTGGTATTGGCGGAGTTCGATTACAACATGCTGCCTAAAGAGACCTTTCCGTTTGACCAGGGACAAGAGCGCCGTAGTATGTATTATCTTAAGAAATACGCGTTGCCAAAGTTCTATTGGGATGTGCTGCTTAAGGGCGGTGACCTGAATGTGGGTGGAAGCTAGCAAAGCCTGGTTTTAACGCCGCTACTAACAAAGGTGCTCAATTCAATTTGAGCGCCTTTTTTATTGTTCGGAAAGCGTGCGAGCACCTTCTTTGGTGATGATGTTGCAATACGCTTCGTCGTGATTATAGGCAATCACCACATCACCGTTTTTTAGCTGTCGCATCACCTGCTTGATTTTGGTTTCCAGCGAAACCTCAATGTCGCCGTAATCAGTGCCGTTGCGGGTCACGAAATCCTCAATCAGGCCGCGTAGGGCATCAGGGCTGAGTTGTTCGAAGGGAATGAGCATGGGCTAGCCATTATAGGGTAGTTACCCGCTGAATAGTGCTTATTACGCACAATTATCCTGCTTTGTCGGATGTGCGCTTGGGTGCGACAATTTGTCACTTCCCGCGCCGCAGGGTAATTATTAAGCTATTCCCCAGGGTTTAAAAGGCTATTTCAGGTGCATGAATGGGGGCGGTGATGTTAAGAGAAAGAAATTGGGGCAAGTTACGTTGGTTGGCGGTTCCACTGGCGGCGGCACTGCTGACCGGCTGTGGTGACAGCGCAGAGCAGGCTGATACTTCCGGTGGTGTTACCGGGACGACCTTAAGTGGTTCAGTCTTTGCCTCCTACGTGGATGGCGCGAGCTGTAATGTGCTGGACATCAACGGCAACGTGATTGCTGGCCCTTTTACCACCTCTGCTAGCGGCGGTTACAACGTGGCGCTGCCGGACTCGCATCTGGCAGAGAATCTCGTGGTTGAATGTACCGGTGGTACCTTTATCGATGAAGCAACTGGTTTGCCGCAAACCGCTGGCACCATGAGTGCCTTTATCGCGGGTGGTACCGCGAGCGTAGGCACCTCGGTTCACGTGACCCCATCAACCACCATCATTAACGAACTGGTTTCACGCCACGACATGTCGGCGGCTGATGCAATCGCTGCCTTTGTCGCGGCGTTTGGTTTTACTCCCGATTTCTCGGTAGCCCCAACCGATGCAACCAGTCCTGAGGCGGGTGTTAGTATCGAGCGCCTGTTGGCGGGTTTGAGGGCCGCGATCTTTAGTCAACTGGCCGCTGACCTTGGGCAGGATCAATTTGCACTGCTCACGGCGCTGGTGGATGATCTGGCCGATGGCACCCTGGATGGTGATGGAACACTGCCAGCCGATATTCGAAACCTTTTTAATCAGGCGTTAGTGAATTTCAGAAATGGAAATGATGCCACTGGGCTGGCGAATAGCCAGCTTGGTGTGTTGCCATTTGCCAAGGTCGCAACCACTGCCAATTACAGAATGACCTATGTTGAGGGAATGCATAGCGCGATCAATGGAAAAACAGCCTTCTCCATTAATGTGGCTAATCTCAGTGATAGTACGCCTGCAACTGGCCTGGCGGTTTCGATTGAACCAGAAATGCAGATGGATGGTCGTGTGCATAGCACCCCATATGAAGCTAGTTGTAATGAGATGGGAACGGGTGAATACCACTGTACTGTCTATTACGTAATGCCCTCTGTGATGGGGATGGGTGAGATGGCGATGTCAATGGGCTATTGGCAGTTGGCTGTGACGGCTGGTGAGAGAAAAACGGTTGGCGCGGAAACGGCTAATTTCTATCCGGCGGTCACGATGGCAATGGGCGATACCGCACAGGTTAGGATGACGGCTAGAAAGGGTGATGGCGATAATGTGATGGCGATGGGTGGTGTCATGGAAGAGCGCACTTACTATCTGTTTAAGGAAGGACTTAGTGGCGGAACAGGCAATCATGATCTTGAACTCTTTATTGCGACCAGAGAGAGCATGGTGAGCTTTCCGGCGATTACAACCTTACTTGATGTGCCTGCAACAAAATCATTTGGGAGCATCTTAGTTAGCGTCTCTACCGATGGCGGTGGTGAATGGTTTGATCTTACTCCGGGCGCTGCTGGCCACTGGTCAATCACTGGTCTTACTGGCCTGGAAAATGGCGTGCAGGCAACAGTCCTTGTGAAATTAACGGTGGATGATCTGCCTAAGGTTGCTAATGACGTTGAACATGCAGTATTCACACTGACCCCCGGTGGCGGTATGATGCCAATGCCGATGTAACAAGCGGGTAGTGTAATGAAGTTTGTAGTTCTAAAGGCGGCCCTGCTGATGGGGGCCGCCGTTTTGTTTTCTCCCCAGGCCCATGCCGCCTCCTGTTGTGGCGGTGGCTCTTCCAGTTCTCTGGTGTTGCCAAAATTTTCGCGTGCGATGGTTGATGTCTCGTTTGATATTGAGCAGTACGACGGCTTCTGGAACAGACAGGGCGAGCATGTGTCAGATCCGCCCGGTTCCGATCTGAACCAGTATCGACTGAATGTCGGCTATGCACATCGCCTCGCCTCGCGCTGGCAGACGAGCGTGATCATGCCTTATGTCTGGAATGACAACAGTTATAGTGGCCTGGATACCCAGACCGATGGACTGGGTGATACCAAAATTAACCTGTGGTACGAGGCGTTTGATGGCGTCACCTGTGTATGGAAGGTGAGAAAGCCATCTGACCTGAAACCCGCCGCTTATTTTGGTGCCACGTTGACTGTGCCGACTGGTGTTTCACCGTATGACGATGTCGACAATAATTTCGATATTACCGGGCGCGGCTTTTACCGCCTCGATGGAACGATGCTATTGGAGAAGACCATCTATCCGTGGAGTGCTTCGCTGCTGCTGTCGTACGGAAAATACCTTGAACGCGCGGTCAATCGTGAATACGGCAAGCATGTTGAGCCCTATGATAAAAATCTCGGTGATCGCCTGCTGGTGACTGTATCGACAGGTTATACGGTGTTCCTCGATTCGATGGACACAGTCACCTACACGCTGGCGCTGTCGGAGCTGCAGGAAGACGAGGCCACTATTAATGGCAGCATCGATTCCACTAGTGGTTTTAAAAAACGTTCGGCAGCATTAACCGCTGCATATGCGACCATGGACCGTGACTGGGTCTATAAGGTAACCTGGAACCATGCTTTGGACCGCGATGGCTGGGGTGAGAACTTCCCAACCACGGATGTGTTAACGCTGGGGGTAAGCCATGTACTACGCTAAAAACTGGCTGTTTTCCTGCGGTTTGGTTGTGTTGTTGGGGCTTGGCGGCTGTCAGGATGTGACCGACGATCTCTCGCCATCAGGTTCAGACCAACGCCCTGCGGTGACTGCCGGTTCCACTGGTTCTCAGACAAATCAGCAGGCACCTTCATTTACCGCAGTGGACTCACTTGGCGCTACGCGCACGCTGGCGGCTGAGTTGGCAATGGCCGACGGTGTGGTGCTCTACTTTACAATGTGGTGCCCGGTTTGCGATAGCCACATGAACCATATCCGTTCGTCGCTGGTGGCGGATTTTCCCAATGTCACCTTTTTGATTGTCGATTATGTCACCGGTTCGGTGGTTGCCTCGCGTGCGGCGCAGTTGAACAATGGCTATGCAAGTTTTACTGTGTTGGCTGACGTTGACCATGCGTTGTTCAACGCCTTTAACGGCAGCATGGGGACGACGGTGGTGATTGATAGCAGCGGGATGATCACGCTCAACGAAGATTATAAAGATGGTGTTAAGGTACGAGCAACGCTGGAGGCCCTGCCGTGAAGATCATTTCTGTCGTGATGCTGTTGTCGGTTTTTGCTACGCCATTGATGGCAGCAGAAGCGAACCAGGATGCCGCGCTGTTTGAACAGCGTTGTGGTAACGGTTGTCATCAGTTGCCCGATCCCGGCATGTTAAAGGCGAAGCAGTGGCAGCGTGTGCTAATCACCATGGAAAAACGGATGGCACATGCTGGAATGGATGCGCTGACTGCCGATGAGCGTGAACGCCTGCTGGCATACCTAACAAAACATGCACGAAAATAGGGCGTTTTAGATGAGGTCACTATTTGCAGCGCTGCTCCTGTTTGGAACGCTGATTTGCGCACCCGCTAGTCACGCCAGCCCCTTTGCCGCGATGGAGATCACGCCGCTGTCAGAAAAAATAGTCGCGCCTGGTTTTACACTGGCTGCGCTTGATGGCCGTGAATCAAACCTTTCCGATTATAAAGGCAAGGTGATGCTGCTTAATTTCTGGGCGACATGGTGTGCCCCCTGCCTGCGTGAAATGCCCGGCATGGAAAATCTATCGCAGAAATTTCGTGACGATGAGTTTGTTGTGCTTGGTATATCGAATGATCAACCCCGTTATAAAAAACGCGTTGCGACCTTTATTAAAAGGCTGAACCTTACCTTTCCGGTATTGCTCGACTCAGATGGCAAGGTGAGTGACGACTTTTCGGTGGCCGGTATTCCGGTGAGTTTTTTGATTGCCCGCGATGGCACTGTGCTTGCTCATGTTGTGGGTGAGCGAGAGTGGGATAGCGTCGAGGCATTTGAGTTGATTGAGTATCTGCTACGGCAGCCGTAGCAAGGAGGAACAGGATCTCTTTGATCTCAACGATAGTGATGTGTGGGCAAATGCCAACCATCACACGCTGTGCAGGTAGATGCCCGCACAGCCATGATAATGGCTTAAGTCAATATTTCCATTGATAGCCTGCGCTAACGATAAAGCGATCATAGTTGTATCTAAGATCATTAGTATCGGTGTTGTGATAGGCGACCTTTCCCCATAACGAACGATGTTGGGTCTGTTCGATCTCTCTGGAGAGAGACCAACCAAAGGTGTCATAGGTTTTGTTGATATTGACGCCGTTCACTGGATCATCGAATGCCAGTGCATTGGGATAATCTCGCATCTGTGTGCTCAGTGACAGTTTTGTCCGAGTGTTGTCGCGCTTGTGGATCGCGCGCAGTTTGAATTTGTGCGCGGTATAGCCATTGTAGTTTACCCAGCTATCATCTCGTTCGATGTTTTTGTAATCGCCATACAGCACCCAGTTGTCATTCAGTCGATGCCTGATTCCGAAAGAGAGGGTCAGGTAGGTATATTCCAGTGCAGGATTGCTGAGGAATAAACTTCCCGCGAGATTGCGTGATGGGCGTTCATCATAGTCCTGAACCTCTCTTTCTATGCCGGCAGAGAGTGTGGTGGCCTTCTGTAACTGGTAATCAATATCGGCTTCAAGGCTGGTGTAGTCGTAATCCATTTGCGAATTGGCGATGGTGTCTGTGTAATCTCTTGAGCCAATCGTTATCCCACCACCATACTTAAACGTCTGATCGGTTTTGTTTTTGTATAGTAGCTGAACGCCGTGGCCACGGTACGAGTAGCGATCAGCGACATCGGTAATCCCTGCTATCTTCTCCAGTCCTGTATCCCGGTCATAGTAGGTCTTGTTGACTGAATCGATAAACAGATTGCCGTGTATTGTGCTGATGCGGCGTTTTTTCCCTGCCAGCGTGTGCATGGCACCAAAATCAAGTTTGTACTTTGATTCGTTGGCGTTGGTCAGGTCAGAGCCAAGGTAGAGCTTTTCTTTAATGTTTGCGCCGCCCAGAAGAGTGGTTTTATCGTTCAACCCATAGCTTCCGCCCAGGCTATATTGGAGTGGGATAAAAAAACCTGATTGAACATTGGGGTTGACTATCGGTGTGGCATTATCTGCCCAGTCGGTATAAGTACCGTCGTGAGTACGATAAACATTACTGTTATAGCCTATTCCAACTTTCGCGCTGTGGTTGAATGTGAACTCTTGTGCCTGTGCTGTATTGAGTGTGAATAATGTAAGCAAGCCACAGCTCAGAAGGGTGCTTATTTTTTTTGTCATGATGCTCTCCTTATATTGTGTTTAGTATTTATGGCGTCTTTTTAGATGTCAGACGCCTGCTTTTGGAAAATTCCTCACGCGCCTCTTTGATGTAGCCACCTTTGCGCAGTGCGCGTCCCAGCTCTCGATGAAGACGGGCATTACCCGGCTCGCTATCAACAGCCTCTTTAAGCAGCTGGATCCCTTCATCAATCTTCTGCTGATTGAGCAGCGCGGTTGATAGCAGGCGTAAGGTGCGGGTATCACTGGGATCGAGTGCCAGCAGGCGGCGGAAGGTACTTTCGGCGGCGCTGTGATTATTGGTTTTACTGTAAGCCAGCCCAAGGTTGAACCATGCCTTGGCATAACTGCTATCCGATTCGATAACGCTTTTATAAAGAGAGATGGCTTCTTCATAACGCGCTGACTGGCTATAACGAATGGCCAGATTGATACGAGCCGTCTGGTAGTCCGGGCGCAGTTTTAATGCGTTTTGATAGGCTTCAATAGCCGCATCATTCTGATCGATACGTGTATAAATTAATCCAAGATTAAACCACGCCTGGTGATAAGTGGGTGAGTGCTCTAATGCTGACTTAAATGATGCAATCGCTTCATCATTACGCTCACTACGCATAAAGTTAATCCCCTGATTGTACCAGGCCTCATGGTAGTCCGGGCGCAGTCGGATCGCTTCCTTATAGCCTTGAGAGGCCAGTTCGTAATTTTTCTGTGCGGCATGGATAAGGCCTATGTTTAAGTAGGCCTCTGGATAGTTGCCTTCCATGATATAAATCGCGTTGTAGTATTGCTGAAGAGCAAGAGGATAGTCTTTATGGCCATATGCTGCTCTTCCCAGGTTGAAGATGCTGCGCACGTGGGTTGGATTTCGTTTCAATATCCATTCAAATTGTTGCTGAGCATCAATCCACTGTTCACTGGCGAGCAGTAAAAGACCTAGATTGTAGTGTGCTTTACTATATTCGGGATTAAACTGAATCGCTTTACGATAGGCGGCCATCGCCTTTCTGGTTTTCTTCTGGTCATTATAGATAAGGCCCTTTTGAAAGTAGGCGCGTGAATAACTGGGTTTCAGGCTGATGATTTTATCTAACTCAGCTAGCGCGAGCTGCTGATTTTCATCATCCTTAGGGAGTAGCGAGACGAGTGCAATGCGAGCATCAAGATAATCTGGCTTGATGCGAACTGCAGCAACCAATGCTTCTTCTGCCTGAGTGGTATGGCCACCTAATGCGCGAAAGGCGATGCCTTTGTTGTAAAGCGCCTTCGCTTTGCGTGAGCCGCCTGTTAGCTGGCTTGCTCGGTCAAATGCTGCAGTTGCTTTTAAGTGCTTATTCAGGCGTAGATATGTGACGCCAATATTATACTGTGCCTCAAAATGCCCGCTGATGAGCGTTAACATTTTTTGATAGTCTTCAATCGATTTTTGATACTCACCATTGGCAGCTCGAACAACACCACGGTTAAAGTATGCGCTAGCATAGACAGGGGGCGTTTTAATGGCGAGATCTAGCTGTATCAATGCACGCCTGTTTTCTCCCATTTTGAAATAGAGTACCCCAAGGTCATTCAATGTTTCTGAGGTGACTTTTTCTGCCAGGGCTTCGCGGAATAGTTTTTCGGCAGCAGACAGTTGGCCGCTGGTGACTAATGCCTGGGCTTTTACATAGAGCGGGTCATTAACGCGGTTGGTACTAATCAGCTTACCTAATTCGGCGCCTGCTTCTTCTAATGGTCCATCAAGGCTAAGCGTGGGTGAACTATGCTCAATTTCGATCAACGTAACGTGGTTGGCATCAATGGCTGATTTATACTGTACGTAAAGTAATAATACAAAAATCAGCACGATCACCATCGTAACGGGAATGAAACTTTCACGTAGTAGCTGATTGATCCCCTGTCTCATTGCTGCTCACCCTTTAAACGAGTCACTTCAAGGATGTCGCGCATCCCTTTCTGATTCGCATTTTGAATCTGCAGGCCTGGGCGTACGTTTATTTCTAGTAATACAGGCCCGCTGTCCGAGATTGATATATCAATTCCGAGATATTTAAGCGGTGCTTTACGAGCAGCAATGGAACTCATTTCAATTACTCTGTCCCAGTGTGGTATCTGTTGATTGATGAGTGCTTCGTTGGTATCTGGATGATGGCTAATATCACTATCAATCAGGATTGCATGCTGGCTAACGCCACTCTTGATATCAATGCCCAGGCCAATTGCGCCTTGATGCAAGTTTGCTTTACCATCTGAGGCGAGCGTTGGAATACGTGCCATGCACATGATTGGCTGGTGTTGATAGACAATCAGTCTCACGTCTGCAAGGCCATAGGGGCTTAGACGAGTGATCTCCGGGTGTTGTGTGATCCGTTGCTCGATAATGGCATCATCACTTAAGCCAAATGAGTAGACGCCAAAGATAATATCGGTGATGTGCTTTTTAATATCAGCCAGCGTAAAACGTTTTCCGCCGGGGGTGATCCAGTGTTCTGCTTCTTTATTTACGAAAACCAGAATCCCACCGCCGCCACTGCCGCTGGCAGGTTTGATGACAAAGTCATTATGGCAGGCTAGATCATCTGCCAGTGTACTCAGTTCATAAAATGAACTGTATGACAGCAGTGTGTTGGGCACCGTGACATCGCAATCTTCAAGCATTTTCTTTGTTAGCAGTTTGTTGTCAGCGCATGGAAAGTCCGGCCGAAGGTTGCTGGGGTAGATATAGTTAAGATTGCGCTTATTCATCGTGAGCACATTCGCTGTTCTTGCGCGTATCATCTTTAAGCGTGTGATTAATTTTGCCAGCATGCGCTTAGCCCTTGGCAAAAATCAGTTTGCGAAAGCGAAAAAACTCGGTGACACGCATGCCGATCCATTTGCCTAGCCAGAGGTTGAGCGCAATGATGACCAGCAGCATTTCTGGAAATGCGAGAATCATGCTTTGTAGAAAAAGTGAATCCATTACGATGTAACAGGCGCTGATCACAATCAGTGTGGTGAAGGTGATCTTAAATGCTTTGAGTGAGCCTTGTTCTAATTCAATAATCGAAAATCGCTCTGCCGTGATCGCTAATACTGCGATTGGAAAGAGTGTGACGTGAGCCAGTTCGAACATATTAAAGTGCACGCTGAGCACTGTGACACTCATCATCACAATCACGACGGTGCTTAACATGATCGCCATTTTTGGTGAGTGAAGGAGTTGCATCCAGTCGAGTACTTTACGTACTGATGATGAAATCAGGATGATCAATACAAAGCCGATTAGCCCCCACAACAGGCCGGTTTCTCTTGCGGCGGCGGCAATCAGTGCGGGCAAAAAGGTGCCAAAGGTTTCAAGCCCGATGACGTTGCGGAAGATCACGACAACCAGTGCGCCGAGCGGAATCATCAAAATGATTTTGAGCAGGTTCTGCGAGATACCAACCTGTTCAAAGACGCTATAGAGGTTGAAGATGTTGAAGCCGGATTGATCGAGGCTATCCAGCGCATCACGTTGCGGTACTAGCCGTTTGATCATATTAAATGAATAGTTAAAGTTCACATTCGAGGTGCGTTTGAACAGCGATAAATCCCCATAATAGAGGGTGAGGAAATTGGCGGGGATATCCGCGAAGTGATCGTTGATGGTATCGAATGGCACCCAGTGACCCGCGATATAAATTTCAACCCACTGGTGTGAGGTTCGCTTGTTTCCGGATTTCATAATTAAACCGCCGACAAGGCGCGCTGGAATGCCGAGCTTTCGGGCGAAGGCAGCAAATAGGCGGCTCTTGCCATTGCAGCTCGCTTCACCCAGTTTCAGTGCTGTAATCGCATCGGTAAAGCCGGAAAAGTTTTTGTTGGCGAAATTATCCTGCAGGTGGCGATGAATAGTGGTGACTGCATTCAGGATAGTGAGCGGCCCGTCAGGAAAGAGTTTTTGCAGTGCCTCCTCAATGTCAGGGTCATTTACCTGTATGCCCGCTGTTTCAGCCAGGTATGGCTGGATGTCTTCCGGATAGCTGTGAGGAATGGCCATGTCCGATGGGATCGCATAACGAATGTGTTTTGCTTCTACCGAGTAGGAGTAACGAATGTTTTGCAGTCCCTGACTATTTTCGGTGTTCCAGTGGGCGATGCGATTGAGCTCATCATTTTCAATGCTGATATTAAATCGACCGGATGAATTACCTTCGGCAGAGATGTGCTGGCGGCTATCGCTGCGTGGCAGGTAGGTCTGTATCGAGATGTCATCGCCGTGGCCAGTGGTGTCGATATTGACATCGACCTGATAGCTGGTGGCCGGAATCAACCCTGCCAGTGGGTAATCAAGCACGTAAAGTTTGTACGCCATGATGCCCCAGGCAGAGGCGAGCAGTGAGATAATCAAAACGACGAAGGCGTAGTGCCTGACGTCGTATCGATCCTGGAATTTGATTTTCTTCATGGCTAGCGTTGGCCGCTCAGTGTGTTATCGACACTGTTGACTCTAACGAGGGAAGCTGAATTCAAACTTAAAAATGGGAAATTTAAATGGTGTGTTTTGGTGGGGCTTTAGCGTGCCATGTTTAGCGTGCCATGTGTTGACCGCTTGCTGAGGCAACTTATTGTTTGAGTGGGCTAGGCATGTTTAGCCAGAAAGCGGTCTAGCTGATTTGCAAATGCCAGCCGGTCGCTCTGGCTAAGTGCGGGCGGGCCGCCGGTATCGATGCCGCTGCCGCGCATGGTGTCGAGAAAATCACGCATGTTCAGGCGTGCTTTTATGTTGTCGGTGGTGTGTCGTTCACCGCGTGGACTGAGCGCATGGCCACCTTTCTCAATCGCCTCAGCCGCGAGCGGAATATCACTGGTGATAACGAGGTCGCCCGCGTCGAGCCGTTTCACGATCTCATCGTCAGCGACATCGAAGCCCTGAGGTACCTGGACCATTTTGATGTAGGGCGACGGTGGGGTGCGGATTGGCTGATTTGCAATCAGGATGGTCTCGACCTTTTTGCGTGTGGCAGCCCGGAATAGAATTTCCTTGATCACCACTGGACAGGCGTCCGCATCTACCCAAATTTTCATCTTGCTGAATTCTACTGCTTAGCTGATTATGTGCTGCGATGTTAGCAATGAAACCGAGGTTTACCTAGTGCTAACGATAGCGGGTGATCAGAGTTGTGGCGGTGTCGATTTTATCTTTGATAGTGGTTGGTTACGTTGTTTTAATTCTCCGGCGTCAAAATTACGTTGCTGGTGTGTTGCGATGGGCGCTCTGAGAGAGAAGATCGAGGCGCTTCAATAAAGTGAGCACCTGTGCGCTCTGTTTTACCTGCTTTTGCCCCTGCAGGCTCTGACCTTGCTGCTGGATAAGGGTTTCCCATTCGACGATCATGTCTCGTGGCATCTGCGGAGATAGTGGCTTGTTGCTGGCGATATTGGGCTCAAAATAGAGTGCCGCGTGCTCATTGAATGAGAGCACCTTGAGGGAGTAAAGCTCACTGCTCATTTTGGCCATATTAGCCGGTGTAATGGCCCTGAGGTTGTAGCGGGACATCACCTCTCTGGCCGCAGCCGCGAAATAATGCGCTTTATTTGCGCCTGGGCGGTGAGGATACGGCAGGAACTTTCCGGCGACGCGGCCAGAAAACCTGAGATTCGCGGTGTGACGCGCATTGTTGGGTAAATAAGGTGCTGCTTGTGTTGCATTCATCATTCTGGTGTAACCTTTTGTCGCTAGTTACGAATCATTGGAGCAAATTTGATGCCAAATATCTTTGGTTTGGCCAGGGTGTTTGCGTTAACCCGTTTTATGGACTCCTGACACCATGCTGTCAGGAGTCCTGGATTAGAATTCCTGGATCAGTATCATCTATTTCTAAACTGAGCCTTATGATGAGTAAAACAGAACCGACATTGATGCGTGATGGAATTAACGAGAAGAGTGTGCATGCGCTGGCATTGCGCCTGAAAGCTAACTGGAAGCCGTTTAATACGCGTAAATTCGAACAACTGATCTTTGCTGAGTTGCCCGCGCTGGGGCTGGGGGAGCGCATTCAGCTGGTGCGACGAGCATTAAAAGCGGTGCTGCCGGATGATTTCCGCAAGGCAGTGCCGATTATGATCGATTCCCTCGGGCCTGAGATTCCTGAAGATGGCCTTGAAAATGTTGATCTGGCCGGCCCGACCGGCTTTATCGTGATGTCGCAGACTGCCTATGTGGCGCGTTATGGGCTCGATCACTTTGATCTTTCGATGAGCGCCTTTTATGAAATGACCAGGCGCTTTTCAGCGGAGGGGTCGATTCGCTATTTTATCTTGCAGCATGAGCAGCAGACCTTAAAGCAGCTTGATGAATGGTCGCAGGATGATAATTTTCATGTGCGGCGGCTGGTGTCGGAATGTACGCGGCCACGTCTGCCGTGGATGATTCGTCTACCAAAATATGTGCAGAACCCAGCGCCGGTGATAAAGCTGATCGATAAGTTGAAACATGACTCTTCACTTTATGTACGACGATCTGTCGCGAATAATCTCAATGACATCGCCAAAGACAATCCCGATATTGTCACCACGACACTACAGCGTTGGAATAAAAAGCATCCGAGTGAGGAAATGCAGTGGTTGACGCGCCATGCGCTGCGTACACTGGTGAAACAGGGTAACCCTGAGGCATTAACCTTGCTGGGATACCCGCAGTCGTTAAGGTTAACGGTGGAGCAGTTTAAGGTGGGGCCGAAGCGTTTATCGTTAGGCGGTGAGCTTAAACTGAAGATTCAATTAACTTCTGCTGAAAAAGAACCGGTACCGTTGATGATCGATTTTGTGCTGTATCACATGAAGGCGAACGGGCAGCTACGCCCCAAGGTCTTTAAGTTGGCGAAAAAAATGATCTCCCCGGGTGAGCTGTTAGTCATCGAAAAAAATCATCCGATGCGCCCGATTACCACGCGCAAATATTACACCGGTCGCCATGAGGTTGAGTTGCAGATTAATGGCAGGATTATCGCTAGCGATAATTTTCACCTTCAGATTTGAAAATTTCAGCACTGATGGTGGTATCCTCCGCCGCATGAATAATGATGACTATCTATTTGTCTATGGGACATTGCGGCGTAATGCGCTGCGTACTGATGGGGGCGAGCGCGCCTTTGTGCAACTTAACGCTGCGGCCTCGTTTGTTGAGCGGGCATCAATGGATGGGCGGCTGTTTGAGGTGGATGGTTACCCCGGTGGCTGTTATCAGTTTGCGGTTGGTTCTCGTGTTATTGGTGAGCTTTACGAGGTGGATGACGTCGCCGGTCTGTTTGCCGCGCTGGATGCTTATGAAGAGTGCGGTTCGGACGTTGCCGAGCCTCACGAATATCAGCGCCAACGAGTGCCGATCGCATTAGATAGTGGCTCGGTGGTCTATGCCTGGGTCTATCTTTATAATTGTTCTATTGATGGATTACCGCTAATTGAATCGGGCGATTACCTGTTATGGCAGGATGAGCAGGAGGCGCAACTAAGTAATATTAAACCTGACTATTTTACTCAGTCTTTAGGTGGTTTGTTCAGTAAGTTGTTGTTTTGGCTAATCGTTGTCGTTGTTATCGTATTGGCTGCTTTTTGGTTCTTTGGCCATACCGATTTCCTTGTTCATATCAACGCGATGGACTGGCGCGCAATGTTTGAAATGTAGTAGACGATAAGCCTCAATGGTTAAATGACAGCGATTGCATCTGTTCAGTTTTGGCAAAGTGATTGAATGTTAAATTTTACAACTAATCGTTTATTTTTTTATACATAAAAGCTGTACTGCCTTAGTCTTTTTTGGTTAGAATAGCTGCACTTGGTCGGGCATAGCTTGGGAATTGGTTGAGGGGGAGCGATTTTCAAGCTGTGTTTGACTTAGTCTTGAGCTGAGTCAGATGTTTCTTCCATCTGCATTGTCACCATCTTCAATGGTCGACGTTTACAAATAAAAATTATTCCCATTTTTTAAGTTCAATTCAGTTGATGCTTTGCTGCGTCCGTCATTCTTCATTTTTATCACAATGTGTTTTTGTTACTGACACCATGCTGTCAGTAGTGGCTAGCTATGCTGTGATCTCCAGAATATTTTTAATTAAAAGGAGATTAAAATGTTAGAGGCGCAGAAAGAAGCGGGTCGTTTTTGCTGGAATGAATTACTAACCAGTGATGTTGCGAGTGCAAAGCAGTTTTATGGCGAGCTGTTTGGGTGGCAGATGGAAGACATTGTCTGTGGTGGTATGGATTACACCACGGTGAAGGTCAATGGTGACGACATCGGCGGCATGATGAAAACACCTGCAGAGGCGGGAGAGATGCCGCCGATGTGGGGCAGCTACGTCACCGTTGAAGATGTTGATGCCAGTGCTGCCAGGGCAGTGGAGATGGGCGGTGCGATCTGTGTGCCGGCACAAGACATTCCCGATACAGGTCGTTTTTGTGTGATTAAAGACCCACAAGGCGCTATGCTATCACTTTTTTCACATAGCAAATAAGGGTAGGGGCATGGTCGGCGCATACTTCAACGAAGGCACCTTTGATTTTCTTGATCGACTGGCGGATAACAACCAGCGCGAGTGGTTTCACGAACATAAGGCGTTTTATGAAGGGTGCGTGCGCGAGCCTGCCCTGCGTTTGATTACAGATGTGGCGGAAGAGTTGCCACATCTGTCACCCCACTTTGTAGCGATCCCTAAAAAGGTGGGTGGCTCGCTAATGCGCGTACATCGCGATACCCGTTTTGGTAAAGATAAAACACCGTACAAAACTAATATCGGTATTCAGTTTCGTCATGCGCTGGGTAAAGATGTACATGCACCCGGTTACTATTTACATATCTCATCACATGAATGCTTTTTCGGTGCCGGTATCTGGCGACCAGATGCACCATCGCTCGCTAAAATCCGTGCGCGTATTATTGAAAAAGAGGCCGAGTGGATTAAAGCGCGAGATCACAAGCCATTTCAGAAACAGTATCGCATCAGTGGTGAATCGCTAAAGACATCGCCGCGTGGTTTTAGCAAAGACCATCCGATGATCGAAGATATCCGCCGTAAAGACTTTATTGCGATTCATGACTTTTCGCCCCAGCTTGCCTGCTCAACAAAACTAAAATCGACGATGATGAAACGCTTCGCCGATGCAACGCCTTACATGCGGTTTCTTTGCAATGCATTAGAGTTGCAGTTTGATTAATGGTTTCTCTGGGAGAGTTAAAATGACTCTGGTTCAGTGTCATTGCGAGGAACTTGTGACGAAGCAATCTCCTAACTCGATGATACTTAAAGGACGAGATTACGTTGCTCTGCTCGTGATGACAAAGCTGTTCTTTAAGTGGCGTAGTAAAAACTAATGCGTCGCGCCGATCGCCTTTTTCAAATCATCCAATTACTGCGTAAAGACCGCGTCGTCACCGCACGCGAGATTGCAGGAAAACTCGAGGTCTCCGAGCGCACCATCTACCGCGACATGCAGGATCTGTCACTATCCGGCGTGCCGATCTCAAGCGAGGCGGGTAGCGGATATAGATTACTGCCCGGTTTTCACCTGCCGCCGTTGATGTTTAATGCAGAAGAGCTATCCGCACTGTTGATTGGCGCACGCATGGTGCAGGTCTGGACAGATAAGGGCCTGGCAAGCGCTGCTACACAGGCGATGATTAAAATCGAATCTGCCGTACCGG
>Ga0316209_1002144_pt1 | contig 16866 bp, 13 predicted proteins | sample 6monopyrite_MG_FD_204945 | JGI IMG/M metagenome (GOLD analysis project Ga0316209, IMG submission 204945) | Microbial mat bacterial communities from mineral coupon in-situ incubated in ocean water Damariscotta River, Maine, United States -... | ecosystem: Environmental > Aquatic > Marine >...
GCGATCCTTCGTCTTACCTTGAAATGGTGTTAATTTTGAATCGAGGCGAGGAAATTGGCCAGCGAAAAATTTTACAAAAACTAACCGCCTTGCAATACACGCGCAATGATACCGAATTAAAACGGGGCACGTTCCGTGTACGTGGTGAAGTGATTGATATTTTTCCGGCAGACTCAGAAAAAGATGCGGTTCGTGTTGAAATGTTCGATGATGAAGTTGAAAAAATCAGTTACTTCGATCCGCTTACTGGCGAGGTGATACAGACCGTCCCACGAACCACCGTCTATCCCAAAACACATTACGTTACACCACGTGAAAATATCTTAAATGCGGTAGAACAAATTAAATCAGAGTTAAAAGACCGTCTCGGTTATCTTCGCGATAATAATAAATTGGTTGAGGCGCAACGTTTAGAGCAGCGCTGTCAATTTGATATCGAAATGATGTTGGAGCTGGGTTATTGTAACGGTATAGAGAACTATTCACGTTACTTATCTGGTCGTCAACCAGGCGATCCACCGCCGACCTTTATTGATTATTTACCCGATGAAGCCTTATTAATTATTGATGAGTCACATGTTTCGGTTCCTCAAGTAGGTGCAATGTACAAAGGTGATCGATCGCGTAAAGAAAATTTGGTGAATTATGGCTTCCGTTTGCCTTCAGCATTAGATAATCGTCCATTAAAATTTGATGAGTTTGAAAAACTGATTCCACAAACTATTTTTGTTTCTGCCACGCCATCTGATTATGAAGCAGAACATTCGGGAGAGGTCGTTGAACAGGTTGTGCGGCCAACAGGTTTACTCGATCCTATAATTGAAGTTCGGCCAGCAACAACACAGGTTGATGATTTACTCTCTGAAATCAATAAACGTGTTGAACTGAAAGAACGGGTACTGGTGACGACGTTAACTAAACGTATGGCTGAAGATCTCACCGATTATTTTGGGGATCATGGTGTACGCGTGCGCTACATGCATTCGGATATTGATACGGTTGAGCGTATCGAAATTCTACGTGATTTACGCCTAGGCCATTTTGATGTTTTGGTTGGGATTAATTTGCTAAGGGAAGGTTTGGATATCCCCGAAGTGACTTTAGTTGCTATACTTGATGCCGACAAAGAAGGTTTTCTTCGTTCAGAACGTTCACTGATCCAAACCATTGGCCGCGCCGCTCGGAATTCCAAAGGCATGGCAATTTTATATGCCGATAAAATAACCAAATCCATGAAAAAAGCCATGGACGAAACAGAACGCCGCCGTGAAAAACAAATTGTGTTTAATAAAGAGCATGGAATTACACCGACAACAATAAATAAAAAAGTCGCAGATATCATGGAAGGTGCCTACAGCAATTCAGCTAAAAGATATGCTAAAATCGCGGAAGAGCAGGCTGAATATGAAGGTTTAACGACGAAAGAGTTCAAAAAGAAAGTGGCTGAACTTGAACAAGAAATGTACAAACATGCACAAAACTTAGAGTTTGAGGAAGCCGCCAATATTCGTGATAAAATCAAAAAGTTTGAAGAAGGGCAGTTAGGCTTGAATTAATAATAACTTCACTCATTATACCTATTACGCAAAGCATGAACTCGAACCTATAGTTTACAATATTCTATGTTGGCCGAACATCAAGTCATTAGAAGTAATTTTTGACTTTATATACGTTTGTACGATAACGTTTACCAATTCGAGTTATAAAAATTTACTCTAAAGAGATACTAAATGAATACCGATTCGCAAGCTCCAAATCCCACAGTCTACCAATCACAGTCACCATATGGAGATGAAATCAGTTTAGTTGATATTATTAATGTGCTTTTGCGCAGAAAAAAAATTATTTTAGGTATAATGGTGATCACCGTTGTGGTTGGGCTGTTCAATGCTTTTAATCAAAAACGGGTTTATCAGGTAGAAACTATTTTGTTTCCGCCATTGTATGAAAATATTCAACCATTGAATGTATTAAACAGCAATAATGTAAATAGTAATAATGTTATTGCAACTTTCATCGGGAATATAAATTCGAGAAAGTTAAAAAAAACATTTATTGAAAAATTTAAAGTATTAGAAACCCTTTTAGTGGATTCTACTCAGGCTCTAACAGAAAAAGACAGCAACACAGTTTTCGAGGGTTTTTCAAATGCCGTTAAAGTGAGGGCAGGTAAAACGGCCGGTGGTACTGTGATTACCCTAGAGGGCTCTCATAAAGAAAAAATAGGGCCTTGGCTAGATAGTTTGGTTGCAATGGCGAATCAGGAGACTATAAATCAACTAGTAAGAAATTTACAGTTGGAAATAGACTCCAAAATCAAAAGCCTAAAAATAGAAATTTCAAGTAAACGATCTATTTACAAACAAAGACGTGAAGATGAATTAGGGCGTTTAGAAGAAGCCTATCAGATAGCAAAAGAGTTAGGGATTCGTGAACATTTATTTGTTCCAAATGTTGAAGGTCCATTTAATCGAGCAGTTTCAGAAGAATTAAATAGTATTTCTAAAAGCTTATCAAATGAGAATCACTTATCGGTTTATATGAAAGGTACTAAAGTACTTCAAGCTGAAATAAATGCATTAAAAAATAGAAAGTCGGATGATCTTCATATAACGGGATTAAGAGATGTACAAGAACAACTCACAAAGCTTGAAGCAATCGTGATCGAAAAAGATAAGTTGCAATCAGTTGTTGTTGACAAAAAAGCCGCTATTAATGTCAAACCAATTCGTCCAAATAGAAAGTTGATAGTGATGCTTTCACTTATATTAGGTGGTGTGTTAGGAATCTTTGCCGTCTTTATTCTTGAATTTGTGAATAATTTTAATAAACAAAGAGATAAAATGGGTGCGGTTTAGAACAATTGTATGCTCAGACTTTAATCTTAAAAATCATGCGCGTTACCTTTATACGTGTTGTTCTGTGTTTTTTCGTATCAAAAAATATATTAAAGACTAAGCACGGAATTTCATAATGGATTTACGGTTGATTATAATGGTTCACGATAGCCTGCTATCTCCCCCTGTCAATTGTCACATACTGTTAAATCTAAAATTATATCAATAAATCCTTGAATTTTAATGGTTATCTTTGCTATTGTTCAATCATTGAACGTAAAAGGACAGTGCTTAGTTGAAGGACGAAATTGCTTATAAATTGCTCAAGATCATAGAGGCTGAGCCTCATTTGAGTCAGCGAGATATTGCACAAAAAATGGGTGTTAGTCTGGGTAAAACAAACTATTGTCTAAAGGCCTTAGTCGACAAGGGATTTATAAAGCTACAAAACTTTTACAAGAATAAAAAGAAAAGTGCATATATCTACTTCCTTACCCCAAAAGGAATAGAAGAAAAGACGGCGGTGACATACCGATTTTTACAAAGAAAAATAAAAGAATATGAAAACGTCAAAGTTGAGATTGAAAGTTTAAAAAGTGAAACTGCATTGAGAAAAAAATTAGGGAAAGAAGAAAGTGATTAATAAGACGAATACCCAAAATCGTTCCTGGTATTTGCTTGTAACAAAACCACAGTCCGAATTTAAAGCACAGGCTAATCTATTACGTCAGGGCTACAAAACCTATTTACCTCTTGTACAAACATCACGCCGTCGTAATGGCAAAAATATAAAACGCACCGAAGCCTTTTTCCCCCGTTACCTTTTTATAAATCTTGATAAAGAAACTGATAACTGGTCACCAATACGATCAACCATTGGTGTGGCTGGCATGGTGCGTTTTGGTGGTATGCCCGCTGTTGTACCTGAAAATATGATTACAAATTTAAAACGTAATGAAAATGAGTTTGGTCTTCAATCATTAGAAAAGAAAGAATTAGAACTCGGTGATACTGTAGATATTATTGGTGGCCCATTTGAGGGATGTAAAGCGGTTTATCAGAAATTGAAAAGCACAGAACGTGTTTCTGTCTTATTAGATATTATCGGTAAAAATACTCAAGTTATCTTGAGTATTCATGAGCTGGAAATAGCTTAATTAAAACACTAGCAATTATTCCCTTCCGTTAATGGAAAGGTGACAGCTAGATAGAAAAGACTAATAACGAAAGCCTCTCACTAAAATGAGCCGGAAGTATAGAATATTAGCTTCATAATACTGAAATGATATTTGTTTTAGTGTTTGATCTTATACTTGCATTTTTAGCACGGTAGGGCGGTAGCGTATTTAAAATTTAACTATTACATTTAAAAGTAAATAATAATGAATATAACAGTTTTTGGAATTGGCTATGTCGGCGCTAAGTTCAGGCAACTGTATTAACTTATGCCGGTCATCCCATCCGATGAAGATGGTACGCTGATCTTAAATATATTTTAGATGTAGTTGAAACGACAGTTGTACACATGATTAATCCAAAAATTATTGTAGACAAAAGTACAGTGTCTCTAGGAATATAAACATACTTTAAAATAAAGTGTCAGATATTTTAAAAGAACGCTCAGCAGTATAGGATTGTCTGAAACCAGATCACATCATTATTGGGGCTGACGTTGCTGGTGCACGAGTGTTGAGGTCACGAAGTTGCTGTAATTGTTACTTGCTACCAAGATTAGTTTTATGAAAAAGATGGAAAATTTGGGAAAAAATTGGGAGCAGATACCGAAACTGTTCGGCATGGTATAGGTTCGGATCGCCGTATCGGTTATGCTGGATCGTGTTTCCCAAAAGATGTACAAGTATTAATCAAAAATAGAGCACGTAGTTGGTTACAATGCAGAAATCCTTAAATCAGTTGAAGCTGTTAACTACTGTTAAAAAGAAAAGTTATTTTACAATCAGCAAACATTATAATAACAATATTAAAAGAAAAAACTTTTGCATATAGGATTGAGTTTTAAATCTAACATAGACGATATGTGCGATGTACTCGAGCCTAGTCGTGATGGAATTACTTGAATAGTCGGAGCAAAAGTGCAAGCTTATGATCCGTAAGCAATGGGAGAGCGTCAGCGTATCTATGGGAAAGGTGATGTTCTTATTTTTAATGGTAACACAAGAATTAACATTTAAAGACTCGGTTATTTTTATGGACGTAATTTATTTGAAACTGAAAGGCTGGTAAAACAAGGTATTGCTTACTATTGAATTGGACGAAACTGGTAAATAAATTTAAGCTAGAATATTATTATATGAATAATCAAACAAAAATATATATTGCGGGTCATCGGGGGATGGTGGGTTCTGCAATTATGAGAAACCTGAAGGCTCAAGGCCATACAAATTTTGTTACACGCACTCACTCTGAACTCGATCTTACTAATCAAGCAGCAGTTCGTTCATTTTTTGAATCTGAAAAGCCCGAACAGGTTTATCTTGCTGCAGCTAAGGTAGGAGGTATTCATGCTAATAATACTTACCCTGCTGAATTTATTTATCAAAATATGATGATCGAAGCAAACATTGTTGATGCAGCTTTTAAAAATGGAGTTAAAAAACTTTTGTTTCTCGGTTCAAGTTGCATATATCCAAGACTTGCACCGCAGCCTATGAGTGAAGATTCATTATTAACAGGTACCCTTGAACCAACTAATGAACCTTATGCGATAGCAAAAATTGCGGGTATTAAACTTTGTGAAAGTTACAATCGTCAATACGGTGAAAGTCATGGTGTAGATTATCGAAGTGTTATGCCAACAAATCTCTATGGCCAAGGCGATAATTACCATCCTGTAAATTCACATGTTATTCCTGCATTAATACGACGATTTCATGAGTCGAAAATAAATTCTACTCATAGTATTTCTATTTGGGGAACAGGAATACCACGAAGAGAATTTCTTTATGTTGATGATATGGCTGCAGCTTCAATATATGTTATGAATATAGAAAAAAACATCTATGATAAACATACCTTACCTATGTTAAGCCATATAAATGTGGGTACTGGTTATGATGTAACTATCGCTGAATTAGCAAAAACTATTAGTAAAGTAATTGGATATAAAGGAAAAATTGAATTTGATAGCTCTGAACCAGATGGTGCCCCTCGTAAGTTAATGGATAGTACACGTTTGAATAATCTCGGCTGGGAAGCGAAAGTCTCATTGGAAGATGGGCTTATTCTCGCTTATCAGGACTTTTTGAATAATAACAGTAGAAAACAATGACAAATATATCAAGAAAATCAAAAGTTGCACTTATAACGGGAATTACTGGACAGGATGGTTCTTATCTTGCAGAATTTCTTCTAGAAAAAGGCTATATTGTTCATGGCATCAAACGACGTGCCAGCTCATTTAATACAGAGCGAGTCGATCATATATATCAGGATCCACATCTTAAAAATGCACATTTTAAACTTCACTATGGAGACTTAACAGACACAAGTAATCTTGTGAGAATTCTTCAGGAGACTCAACCAGATGAAATTTATAATCTTGCTGCTCAAAGTCATGTAGCAGTTAGTTTTGAAAGTCCAGAATACACAGCTGATGTTGTTGCTAATGGTACTTTGAGGCTACTCGAAGCAATCAGAATTTTAGGTTTAGAAAAGAAAACACGATTTTATCAAGCTAGTACTTCAGAGCTTTTTGGACTAGTACAAGAGACACCACAAAAAGAAACGACACCTTTTTATCCTCGTAGTCCATATGCAGTTGCTAAACAATATGCATATTGGATTGTTGTTAATTATCGAGAAGCTTATGGTATGTATGCCTGTAACGGTATTCTCTTTAATCATGAAAGCCCACGTCGTGGCGAAACTTTTGTGACACGTAAAATTACACGTGGCCTTGCCAATATTAGTCAGGGATTAGAAGAGTGCCTTTACATGGGTAACATCGATGCACTACGTGATTGGGGGCATGCTAAAGACTATGTTCGTATGCAATGGATGATGCTTCAACAAGAGCAACCTGATGATTTTGTTATCGCTACTGGCAAACAATATAGTGTACGTCAATTTATTGAAATGTCAGCGGATGAATTGGGTATTAAAATAAAATGGAAGGGTGAAGGTGTTGATGAAATAGGTTTAATTGATTCATCTTCAACAATTCTAACTTCAGAATCTACAATACTTAAAGCAAATGACATCATTTTTCGTATTGATCCACGTTACTTTCGTCCAACTGAAGTTGAAACACTTCTTGGTGATCCAACTAAAGCGAAAGAAAGACTTGGCTGGGTACCAGAAATGACTGTTCAAGAAATGTGTAAAGAAATGGTGGAGCATGATCTTGAACAAGCAAAACAGTACGCCCTATTAAAGAAACATGGTTATGCAGTAACTCTAAGCAGTGAATGATTTGTTGAGATATATGAAATATCTCGTTTTTAAATTTAAGGTATAGAATAATATGAAGGCTGTTATTTTAGCTGGTGGGTTAGGTACTCGCATAAGTGAAGAGACTGATTTAAAACCCAAACCAATGATTGAAATAGGTGGGAAGCCTATTCTTTGGCATATTATGAAAATGTACTCAGTACATAATGTGCATGAATTTATTATATGCTGTGGTTATAAAGGATATGTAATAAAAGAGTATTTTGCTAACTATTTCTTACATCAATCAGATGTGACATTTGATATGAGTAATAATACTATGGAAGTTCATCACGAAAGAGCAGAGCCATGGAAAGTAACACTAGTTGATACTGGTGAGGACTCCATGACCGGCGGTCGGCTAAAGCATATAGAAAAATATATTGAAAATGAAGAAGAATTTTTCTTTACATATGGGGACGGTGTCAGTGATCTTAATATTACCGAAAGTTTGAACTTTCATCGTTCACATAATAAGTTAGCGACATTAACTGCAACTTACCCTCCTGGTCGCTTTGGTGCTTTAGATATAATTGAGGGCCAGATAAGTCGATTCAAGGAGAAACCTAAAGGTGATGGTGCACTTATTAATGGAGGATTTTTTGTTCTATCTCCTAAAGTACTCGAATACATAGAAAATCATTCAACTATTTGGGAACAACATCCTATTAATCAACTTGCAGAAGATGGGGAGTTAATGGCTTTCGAGCATCATGGCTTTTGGCAACCAATGGACACATTAAGAGACAAAAATTATCTGGAAGAATTATGGTCTAAACAAAAAGCTCCGTGGAAGGTTTGGTAGTGAATAAGGAGTTTTGGAATAGAAAAAAAGTTCTTGTCACTGGACATACAGGTTTTAAAGGGAGTTGGTTATCACTTTGGTTACAAGAAATGGGTGCTCAAGTTGTTGGTATTGCTTTAGCCCCCCCTACAAGACCCAGCTTATATCTACAAGCGAGAGTAGCCGAAAATATGGAGAGTCTCCGTGTGGATATACGAGATTTAGATAGCATAAAAAATATTTTTAAAGAGTATCAACCCGAAGTCATTTTTCATTTAGCAGCACAACCTCTTGTTCGCTATTCTTATCAAGAACCAGTTGAAACATACCAAACTAATGTTATGGGTACACTTAATATCCTTGAAGCAATTCGGAATGTAGATTCAGTACGTGCCGCAGTAATGATTACGACAGATAAATGTTATGAGAATCGTGAATGGGATTGGGGTTATCGTGAGAATGAAGCTATGGGTGGTCATGATCCATATAGTAGTAGTAAAGGATGCGCAGAACTTTTAATTGCTTCTTATCGAGAATCGTATTATCCAGCAGATAAATATAATGAACATAATATGGCTATTGCTTCTGTACGGGCTGGTAATGTGATAGGTGGTGGTGATTGGGCTGAAGACAGGCTAATCCCAGATATTATTCGTGCAGTTCAAACTAATGCTACTGTTCATATACGTAATCCAAATTCGATTCGCCCATGGCAACATGTTCTCGAACCTCTAGGTGGTTATATCGAACTAGCAGAAAAATTATTTGTTTCCGGTGAACACTATGCGGAAGCATGGAACTTTGGTCCAAAAGAAGAAGATGCAAAACCAGTAAAATGGATTGTTGAAAAAACGACAAAGTTGTGGGACGAACATGCAAGCTGGGTTGTTGATGAAGGTGAGCATCCTCATGAAGCAAATTATCTTAAGTTAGATTGTTCAAAGGCCCATGCAAAATTAAATTGGTGGCCAAAATGGCCACTAGAAAGTGCACTTGAAAAAATTGTTGACTGGCATAAAAAAGAGAAAAATGGTGCAGATATGAAATTATTTACACTAGAACAAATTAAAGATTATATGCAAATGAAAGAGAATGATGATGTCGCAAGATAAATTAAGAAATGAAATTCTGGAACTGGTTGGGAAGTATGCTGAAGAAAAATACAAACCAAAGAAGTTTCAGGTGGGTGAATCAGTTATTCCCCCTTCAGGTAAAGTAATTGATGCAGAAGAGCTTAAAAATATGGTTGATGCATCACTTGATGGCTGGTTGACCACAGGTAGATATAACGATTTATTTGAGAAAAGGCTGGCTGACTTTATAGGTGTAAAGCATGCTCTAACCACAAACTCAGGTTCTTCTGCAGATCTTCTTGCCTTTGCGACTTTGACATCGCCTAAGCTTGGAGAAAGAGCACTTAAACCTGGGGATGAAGTCATTACAGTTGCAGCAGGCTTTCCGACAACGGTAAATCCTATGCTACTTTATGGCATGGTTCCAGTTTTTGTTGATGTCGATTTACCTACATATAATATAGATCCAGCTCAAATCGAATCTGCTATAAGTGATAAAACAAAAGCTATCATGATTGCTCATACTCTAGGTAATCCATTTAACCTGAATGAGGTCATGCGTATAGCGAAGAAATATGACCTATGGGTTGTTGAAGATTGCTGTGATGCATTAGGTTCAACTTATAACGGACAACTTGTTGGTACTTTTGGCGATATTAGCACAGTGAGCTTTTATCCTGCACACCACATTACGATGGGGGAAGGTGGTGCTGTTTTTACTAATAATGGAAAACTGAAAAAAATTATTGAATCTATTCGTGATTGGGGGCGTGATTGTTATTGTGAACCTGGTAAAGATAATACATGTCGAAAACGATTCGGTTGGCAGCTTGGTGATTTACCTCAAGGATATGACCATAAATATACCTATTCACATATTGGTTATAATTTAAAAATTACCGATATGCAAGCTGCTTGTGCTCTTGCTCAGATGGACAAGTTACCTAGCTTCATTAAACAAAGAAAAGATAACTTTAACTATCTTAAAGATAAACTTAAATCCTTAGATGAATTTCTTATACTTCCTGAGGCAACGATAAACAGTGAACCATCATGGTTTGGTTTTCCAATCACACTTCGAGAAGACGCCCCAACTTCACGAGTAGATCTACTTAAGTTCTTGGATCAAAAGAAAATTGGGAGTCGTTTATTATTTGCAGGAAACCTTACAAAACAGCCTTACTTTAAAGATCAAAAGTATAGAATTGCTAATGATTTGAAAAATACTGATTTAATTATGAATAATACATTTTGGTTAGGTATTTATCCTGGGCTTGATACAGAAATGCTTGATTTTATAGTTAAAACACTAGAAACATATTTCGGTATGAATTTTTAAGGCTTTATACACCCTCTAGAATGTCGGCTAATGAATCGAGGAGTAAATTGATGTTAAATCTTTCAGATGCAGCATATCAAATTGATGGGCAGCCCATGTTTAAAGTGCTTGATAAAGTTCAGGCATTAGAAAGACAAGGAAGAAAAATACTTCATTTTGAATTAGGCGAGCCAGACTTCGATACTCCTAGTAATATTATTGACGCTTGCGTTGATTCACTTCAATCAAGTAATACTCATTATGCAAATTCAATGGGATTGTATGAATTGAGGGAAGCTGTTGCAAATGCCACATTACATTCGCGAGGATTTGAGCCTGATATAGACCAAGTTCTTATTACACCAGGGGCGAATGCAATCATCTATTATGCTATTCGTTGTCTTGTTAATCAAGGTGAAGAAATAATAGTACCTGATCCCGGTTTCCCTACATATTTTTCAGCAATTAAATTTTGTGGGGCAAAAGCAGTTCGAGCTCCATTAAGAGAAGAGAATAATCATAGTTTAAAAGCTAGTGATGTAGAAAAGTTAATAACAAAAAATACAAAACTTATAATTATAAATTCACCCAGTAACCCAACGGGTGCGGTGATGAGTAAAGCTGATATTAGAGAAATTTATGAGCTTTGTGTTAAGAACGGTATATATATACTGTCGGACGAAATTTATTCAAGATTATCCTTTTCAGAAGATAACGAATTTTTTAGTCCATCTATGATTGATCACTGTAAAAAAAATACTATCGTATTAAATGGATTTAGTAAGGCTTTTGCAATGACGGGCTGGAGGTTGGGAGCTGCATTAGGACCCAAAAAATTAATTGATAAAATGGGATTGCTCTTGCAAACGGTTAACTCATGTGTACCTCCCTTTATACAAATAGCTGGTATCGAAGCAATTAATGGTGACCAGACAGTAATTAAAGCAATGAAAAAAGAATATGCTAAAAGACGTGAAGTATTAGTTGATGGATTAAACTCTATTGATGGTATTCGTTGTGCTATGCCTAAGGGAGCAATTTACGCCTTTCCAAATGTATCAGGCTTAGGTATGACGGGTGAGGAGTTTAGTGACTTTTCATTAGAGTATGCTGGTGTAGCTATATTACCGGGTAGTAGTTTTGGTGAATATGCTGATGATTTTGTAAGGATTTGCTATGTGAATTCGATAGAAAATATCAAGTTAGCAATTGAAAAATTAAAAGTAGCTTTAAAAAATAGAGGTTAATGAAATGACGCAAAGGGTAGCCGATTTAGTTGCAACATTTCTTGTTGAGAAAGGTATCAAAGATATTTTCACTCTAACCGGTGGTGGTGCCATGTTCCTAAATGATGGAATTGCTTCAAATTTAGATATTAATGTGATCTGTAATCATCACGAACAAGCGTGTGCTATGGGCGCTGTAGGATATGCAAAATATAAAAATGGATTAGCTGCGGTAATGGTTACTACAGGCTGTGGTGCGACAAATGCCATTACTGGGTTACTCGATGCATGGCAGGATAATACACCAATTATCTTTATTTCAGGTCAGATAAAAAGAAAAGAGACATCGAGAAATGCAACAACAAGTTTAAGACAGTTTGGTGTACAAGAGGCTGATATTATTTCCGTTGTTGAATCGCTTACTAAATATTCAGTAATGGTTAATGAACCTGAAACAATTCTATATCATTTAGAAAAGGCGGCTCATTTGGCATTATCTGGACGTCCAGGTCCTGTTTGGATTGATATCCCTCTTGATGTTCAAGGCTTCTCGCCAGAAGAAAATGAATTAACACATTTTATACCTGAAGAAATAGTTACTGAAAATATCGATGGTATAGATAAATTTCTTGAAATGTATCAACAAGCCGAACGCCCAATTATTTTGGCAGGTAATGGTGTTCGTCTTTCTGGCGCAGTAGATGATTTAAGAATATTTGCTAAAAATAATAATATACCATGTGCAGTATCATATTTAGCTGTTGATTATTTTGAACAGGATAATCCTAATTATGTGGGGCGCTTAGGCATAAAAGGCGACAGAGCCGGTAACTTTGCAATTCAAAATAGCGATCTAATTATTTGTTTAGGTTCAAGGTTAAGCGTTACATTAACTGGTTTTGAATATGATTTGTTTGGAAGGGAATCTAAACTGGTCGTAGTTGATATAGATGAAGCAGAACACAAAAAAAATACAGTTAAAATCGATCATTTTATCAAATCAGACGTCAGTCATTTCTTGAATAAGATTACAGAGAAGATTGAAGCAAAGCATCAAGGGTCATGGCAGGAAAAATGTATTCATTGGAAAAACAAGTGGCCTGTATCACAAGATAATTATGATACGGATACAGTAAATATGTATGAATTTACTAAAGCTTTATCTGAGTTGGCAGATGAGGATGCAATTGTTGTGTCTGATGCTGGTTCATCATATTACGTCACATCGCAGTCTTTTACGCTAAAGAATATTAAGCAACGTTATATTACTTCTGGTGCACAAGCAGACATGGGGTTTACATTACCTGCAGCAATAGGTGCCTGTGTAGCTGCAGGCGGAAAATCGGTTGTGGGAATAACCGGTGATGGATCTTTCCAATTAAATATTCAAGAATTACAAACAATCAAACATCATAACTATCCTGTAAAATTAATAGTCTGGAATAATAGTGGCTATTTATCTATTCGTGCCACACAAAATAAATTTTTTAATGGTCGAAGAATTGGAACAGATGCGGAATCTGGCGTTTCATTTCCAGAAGTTGGACGTATTGCATATGCATATGACTTACCCTATGTAAAAATAGAAAACGCAATTGAGTTACGAGAAAAATTACATAATGTTCTTAATGCTGAAGGACCAGTTATCTGTGAGGTTATATGTCCTGAGAATCAAGAGATCATTCCCGCAGTCAGTGCAGTTAAAAACCCAGATGGAAGTATGAGTTCTAAACCAATAGAAGATATGTATCCATTTTTATCAAGGGAAGAATTTTATAACGAAATGATTATTAAACCTATAAATGAATAATATTATAATACAAGATCTTGAGTATATAACCGAACAAGATATTCCATGGAATTACTTTGATGGGAAGTATGTTCTGGTTACTGGTGCGACAGGAATGTTAGCGACATATATTGTCGAAACACTGCTTTTTATAAAAGAAAAGTTAAATATTAATGTCACTGTATTAGCTCTAAGTCGAGATATAATTGCGGCAAAAAAAAAATATAGTGAGCATAAAAAAAATGTGAATCTAATTCACATTAAAGCTGATTTAAATTATCCCTTCAATATTGAAGGACGTGTAGATGTTGTAATTCATACTGCTAGCTATGCCAGCCCAAAATTTTATAAAACTGATCCTGTCGGCACAATCAAACCTAATTTATTAGGAACATTGAATTTATTAGATATGTCAGTCGAAAAAAAAGTTGAAAAATTTCTTTTTTTCAGTAGCGGTGAAATATATGGAAAGTCATTAACAGATGATAATTTATGCGAAGAAAATATTGGCTCTGTTGACCCAATGAATTTGAGGTCAAGTTATGCTGAAAGTAAAAAGATGGCGGAGACAATGTGCGTTGCTTGGGCAGAGCAATATAATATTGATGTTAAAATTGTTAGACCATTTCATACGTATGGGCCTGGAATGAAGCTGGATGATGGACGTGTGTTTTCAGATTTCGTTTCAAATATTTTAAATAATGAAAATATTACACTTAAAAGTGATGGTGATTTTAAACGTCCATTTTGTTATATTTCTGATGCAACAAGAGGGTTTTTTACAGTGTTATTAAAAGGTGAGTCAAAAAATGCATATAATGTAGCAAATCCAGATCAAAATATTAAAATACGTGATTTAGCAAAAAAATTACAGGAAGAATACAGCAATAGAGGGATAAAGGTAGATTTTGATGTGCCTATTGATAATCCTGCTATTATGAGTACAACTAAAGAGCAATTACCTATTATTAATAAAATAAAAAAATTAGGTTGGGAGCCATGTATTAGTGTACATGAAGGTTTTACTAGAACGGTAAAAAGTTATGAATAAACTAAAGAAATTATTTGATAAGTATATAGGTGGCAATATTGCCAAACCTGATTATATTGAAGAAATGCATAACATGCATTCTAGTCTTTTTGAATATAGTGATTTTATAAAAAATAAAGATATATCAAAGATAGAAATAACTGATGATAGTGTGATAATGACATCGCGTAACACAGCAGTAAAAATAATTTGCGATAGTGCTGATTATAGAATAGCACCAATAGAGATTCTTAATTTCACTTATTATGAAAAAGAAGACTCTGGAATGATGGATGAATTATTAGAACTAATGTCTCCCGAAGGAGCTGTTATTTTTGATATTGGAGCTAATATAGGTTGGTATTCAATAAATTTTTCCAAGAAGCTTAAGCAGGTCGACATATACGCATTTGAACCAGTTCCAACAACACATGATTATCTTGTGACTAATTGCGTAATGAATGGTGTTAAAAATGTTATTCGTGAAAAAAAAGGACTTTCTGATATAGAGGATGAACTGGATATATATTATTACCCAGAAGGTTCTGGAAATTCTTCTTTAAAAAATCTAACAGAAGATTCAAATGTTCAGAAATTTACAGCCGACATTACAACTCTGGATAATTATATGGATAAAAATAAAATTAAATCGCTTGATTTTATTAAATGCGACGTGGAAGGAGCTGAATTACTTGTATTTAAAGGTGGTGAAAAATCAATAATAAAATATAAGCCTATAATTTTTACTGAAATGTTACGTAAATGGTCTGCAAAGTTTGATTATCATCCAAATGAAATTATTGAGTTTTTCGCAGGGTTAGGTTACGAATGTTTTGTTACGAAACAAGGTAAGCTTAGAAAGTTTTTTGAAATGGATGATGGAACAATTGAAACAAATTTTTTCTTTATGCATACAGTAAAACACAAGAAAGAAATTGAATCTTTAGTTTAAGTTAATGGGATTAATGTTTTAATGTCAATACAGGAAACAATTTCTAGCCAGAAAAAAGGACAAGTATTTTTAGATAAATTGAAGAGCCGCTTGCATTTGGAATGGCAAAAAATTTCTAGATTATCGAATATATCAAAAGAAAAAATATATTATCCATATCAGAATTTATTCTATACGCACCCTTTTTTTGAAAGGTATTACAGGCAACCTCCAGTTAAGTATTGTAATTATTATAAAGCAGAATTGTGTCATTGGGTTAGCTTTCTTCCGAAAAAAAAATTAAGGGATGTACCTTATATTATAGAGCCTCAAGATCACCCATTATCTCCGGCTGGTGAATCAGAGCCGGCGATGGTTTTAAATTTACTTAAAAAAACTACAGATACGTATATGTCATCAAATTGCAAAAAAATACTAGTTGAAAGTGAAGGGCAATTGAATCTCTTTAAGCGATACTTACCTGACTCAGTTATGAAGAAGACAGAAATAGTACGTTTAGGTGCAGTGCCTAAAATTGAAAGTATTGAAGAGAAAGATAAAAAATCTGAGAAATTAACTTTTGTTTGTCTTGCGAGTGATTACAAGCGTAAGGCTGTTGACCTTTTAATTAGTGCCTGGTTGGAATTTAGTTTGAAGTCAAAGTGTCAACTTATTCTTGCTTGCCCAAATATTCCGCATGATGTGTCTATGTTAATTGAGTCTGAAAATATAAATGTTATTAAAAAGGCACCATTGTCAGCACAAGATAAACACATGTTATTATCTTCAGCTGACATAGTAATAGCCCCTTTACATGTGGATGGAGGTGCTAATGTTCTCGAGGCGTTTGAATATGGTTTACCAGTGATAACGATGCGCTCTCAACGTAGTTTTATTAGAAATAATAATGGTTGGGAAGTTGACGTCCCCTTTTATTTTTATGATGATGGCTACGGTAAAGAATGGCCAACCTGGGATGTTTTCTGGAAACTTCTTGATGATGCAAAAACAAATCATGAATTTGATATTACAGTTCAAGGATTTGTAAATGTTTTTGAAGAAATTGCCAGGTCACCTGAGATACTTTTGAAGATGGGGAAGTCTTCTTATAACTTAGCATGTGGAGAATTTTCTCTCGAAAGAAGAAATGAAAAATTAAGAAACATTTACCGTGAAAGTTTATAATAAATGAGCTGTACCCCATTTAACGGACATAAATTTCTAAGCTAAACTAACAGAAATGAGGTGTCCAAAATGGGTAACAGAAAGTATACAACAGAATTTAAGCTTGATGCAGTGCGTTTAGCGCTATCAAGCGAAAAGAGCCAGGCACAAGTAGCAAGAGATCTGGGTATTAATGAGCCCAGTCTCTACAACTGGATCAGCCAGTATCGAGGGGATGTTTTAGATAATCCTCACAGCTTATCGC
>Ga0316209_1002145_pt1 | contig 16865 bp, 20 predicted proteins | sample 6monopyrite_MG_FD_204945 | JGI IMG/M metagenome (GOLD analysis project Ga0316209, IMG submission 204945) | Microbial mat bacterial communities from mineral coupon in-situ incubated in ocean water Damariscotta River, Maine, United States -... | ecosystem: Environmental > Aquatic > Marine >...
GGTTCAAGAGCAACTAAAGAAATTAGATGCTGGACAATTACCAGGTGTTTCATTGATTAAGATAGGGTCGGCATATCGTATAGTTAATGATGATAATATATTTAAATTAAATAGCTTAAAGAAGTGGTATAAATCACTTGATAAGGATTGTTAAACAGTCTATATTGATTATTATAATTTAAGGAGGGCATGTGATGAAGTCATACGATATTGTAATTAAGCCTGTAGGTGGAAATAAGAATGATGAAACAAGCATTCTTATTGATGCAAAAAATAAAGAAAAAGCACATGAACAGGCACAATTAAAAAATCCTAATCATGTTGTTTTGCGTGATTTAACTAAAGTTTTTAAATAATCAGAGGTAGTAGTGATGGGTGAAGTAATAGGGTCAATAATTGTGGGTTTGCTTATGTTATTAGTTTATCTAATTCCTTCTATAGTGGCTCATAAGCGTAATCATAAAAATAAACTCCCAATTATATTAGTTAACGTGTTTTTAGGTTGGTCAATGTTTGGTTGGGTAGGTGCGTTGGTTTGGGCGTTAATGAATGCAGTTGATGTAAATGATGTAACTAAGACAAGTAGTGTAGCTGATGAAATAGAGAAACTGCATGATTTGTTTGAAAAGGGCGCTTTAAGTAAAGAAGAATTTGAACAAAAAAAAGAAACATTGTTGAAGTAGGGGAAAATGATGGAAGAACTACAAATAATTGAAGCAATTGAAAAGGCTTTAATAAGCCCTAAGCAACTTTCAACGATTATTGAAAAACATATGCGATATACAGTTAAGCTTTTCATTATAAATAAAGTAATGTCACACCAATTTAATCAACAAGAACTTGATCGCATGATCGAAAGAGGAAAAACATCTAAAGGCATTTCTGAATTTTTCCAAGAAATTATAGTATTGGCAGTTGAAAATTCGGTAACTAACGAAACCTTACAGTAAGAGGGAAAATAAAATGCCAGTACACCAAACACAAGAGTTTCACATTACTATAAATGTAGAGCAGTTAACTAGCCCTGAACACGTTGAGAACGTATCTCAATTTTGTGGTGATAATGGATATGATTGCATTATTGATCATGGACTCGTTATTGAGGCTTTTACTTGTGAAAATGAAGCTGAAAAGTTTGAAAAACAAGTATTAGAAATACTACGAAGTTAATAGGGGTAAATTAACCCTTTAAATGACACTAACAAATATAAAAGGATCTGAAATGAGCAATAGAATGTTTATGCCTGACAATGAAGCAAAAAATGAAATGGCTGGAAGAATGTACAATGCCATTGATGTTCTTCGTGGTATCGAGTCAGGTAAATTTAAAAGTGTCGAAGATATAAAACAATCGTTAACGGAGTCGTCAAGTAATTTATCGGCATTAATTAAGTGTGATGTTTGGAAAATGGACGATGCTAATGTTTGCGTTGATATTAATAAAAGTTTAGCTACTCAGAAATTTGTTGATCAGCAAATAAAAGAAGATCCTCGTTTTGAGCTGAAACGATTTATTGATACTTCTAATTCTATTGATTCTGAAGGCCGAACAGATGATCTTAAGTTAATGAGTTTTTAACAGGGGAAAATTTACACTTTTTACTTAGTTAAACTTCTTCTGACATAAGGCTATAGAAAACCAATGACCCAATATTTTTCACGAGATTTTACAGAGCAAGCTTGGGTTTATATAACCACTCATCGGTTTGGACAAAAATATATCGCTGAACGCTGTGGAATAAAAATAAAAGAACTGAGAAAAATAATTGCTGAAAGTAATGATCCGAAGTTTCTTAATGATATTTTATTTTACTCTGGCGCAAAGGTAGACGTTTCCATTGTTGATGAATTGTTCGTAGCACCAAGCTGTAGTGTTTGTTGTGGTAGCTACCGCATAATAAAGCAGAGAATGAGCATTAACACTTTAGTTAGCCTTTGTAATGACTTCACAGAGGGAGGCGATATAAATAAGGGTGATGTTTTTCGTTTGTTTGAAGTTTCTAATCGGCGTTTTGTCATTGTTTACCGTGATTTTGAAGTTTTTGTTATTGAAGTTGATCGAACATGGATTCACTTTGATAAAACAAAAGAAATATTGATAAAACAAACCTGTAATTTTCAAGAGAATGATGTGTTTTCAGCATTAGCTAAAGCTGTTTTAATTCAGTTTATTGCGGATATTGACCATGTTAAAACACCCCAAGAATATTACAGATTTATAGAACGATTGGCTTATCTTGCGATGTCTTTTGAAGATGCTTTACCAAGAACGTTGTTCGAGGAATAATACAACGATAATTAAGGTGTTACGCAGGGGGAATTTACCAGTATGAAACTTTATTACTTTTTTGAGCGCCATTAGTGCGCTCATTTTGTTTTTAGTATGATACTTTATTTTCAGAATAATAAATTTAAAATGGAGTTATAGGGCGTCTGGAGTAATTCAGTATGAAACTTTATTGCTCTCCCACATCGCCCCTTTATTACTCTCCTACATTTATGTTTTACATAAAGAAAAGCCAGATATTACATCTGGCTTTGTGTCTATTGCATAGTTAACTGCGCTATATTTTCTTGTATATCAAAAACTGAAAAACGATTGGTTAATATCGGGATTACAGTTTTTGAGTCATTCATGTGATCACCAAAAGAATATACATCTTTTCTTACATACAAATGAAAACAAGAGCTTTTATTTTCTATTAAGTTTTTTATTAACTCAAAAGGGTTTTCAAAAACTTTTCGACCGTTATTTGATTCTGCATCAAAAATATAGTCATCAGTTAAATATTGTTGTTGTATTAGCTTGCGATATTGCCCGTTCGCTAACAATCTTATCAAGTGATTAATATTAGGTTTAGATGGTAAGGTGGTTAAGGGTTTTAGCTTATCCAACTTAAAAGGCGAAAACACCTGGCTAGATTTTATTTCTATTCTTTGAACTATTAATCCATTAAATAGAATAGCCTCATCTGTACCAAATCTATTGTGTGAAAACTCAGTTATTGATAAATGAGCTAACACGGCTGTTATACATTTAGTTGGACTTATTTGATCCAACCAATTCAAGAATTTTTCATAACCTGAAGTGTCACAACCTAATCCCCAGCCAATAATATATTCATAACATGTTTTACCACGTTCTAAAGCGTTTGCTAAATTTGTGATATGAATGGATGAGCTATATTGGTGGATGCTTACTTGATATTTACTGAAATATACTGTTTTGAATTTATAATCAATCCAATCACACCATTTTTCAGAGTTTACAATATTAAAAGCTGAATTAATTAACGTTTTTTGGCAAAAAAAAGACGGTAAAAATGACTTGTAAAGCGAATGATCTAAAATAGGATCATGGTAAGAGTTATTCTGTTGTACTTCAATTGCGCTTTTAGTTGTAAGAATACTTTCAACTTTTTCACGCGCTTGATTAGAAATAAAATTCCAAGCTTTATTTAGGTCAGTCATAGCAATGTGTTGATTATTATCTCTATCAGGGTGACATGAAAGTGCAGCACTTTTATATAACTTTTTTAAAGATGAATAACAACTAGCATTACCTTTTGACAAGTTTTCAATCACTTGAATTGCTTTAGTTAATTGCATAAATATACCTCGTTTTACGGGTTAAAGGCAGCTCGAAAGCGCCTGACTTTGTTTTGGTCAAATTGACCTGTTTACAATATCAGTATAAAGGGCATTTTCTTTTTTGACTAGACTTCTTTATGTAAATTTCTTACTCTGTTAGGTGATTTATTCTAAATAAAAAGAGCGCCTTTGGGCTGCTCGCAATACGCAATAGCGAGGATGTTATGATCACAATTATTAATACTAAACTGGGTGAAAATCGAGGTGTACCAAGAATATGGCTTGAGGGTAGTAAGTTGGAACATGCTTTTATGCCAGGAGATAAAATAGATGTAACTATTGATCCTGACAAAAAACAAGTAAGCGTAAACTGTTCTTCCAATGGTAAGTATTCTGTTTCAAAAAGAAATCGTAATGGTAAGTGTTGGCCTCTAATTGAATTAAGGAATGCAGCATTTAGAGATATTTTTAATAACGATATGATGTTGCGTGTTGTTGTTAAAAAAGGAGTGGTTCTTATTGAGGCGCATGGAGATAATCTTAAAGTGATAAAGCGTGTTAAACAATTTATCACTAAGATTAAAAACAATGTACCTTTATCAATAGCCTCTTTATTCTCAGGTGGTGGTGTTTTGGATAGGGCTATTTCTGATGGTCTACATCATGCAGGAATAGAGTCTTATACTAAGTTTGCGGTTGAGATAGAGAGTAAGTACCTTAATGCAATGATAGCTAATCAACCTCAACTTTTTAAAGACGATTCTATTCTAATAGAAAGCGCGATAGAGTTTGTTGAATTAAGAAAGCCACCATTAATTGACTTTCTAATTGCTGGTATTCCTTGTACCGGAGCTAGTAGGGCAGGAAAGAGTAAAAATAAAATTAAAGAAGCTGAATTTCATAATTCAGCCGGTGCTTGTTTTTATTATGCTCTACAATTTATTTCCGCTTGTCGGCCTTTATATATACTTCTTGAAAATGTAAGTGAGTATATAAAAAGCACAAGTATGGCGGTTATTCGTTCTGTTCTATCTACTTTGGGCTATGAGCTTTCTGAATCTGTTTTAAATGGTGTTGAATTTGGAACATTAGAAAATAGAGATAGGATGTGCTTAGTTGCAAGTTTAAAAGGAGTACCTAAATTTCAACTAGATAAAGTCAAACCCATAAAGCAAAAACCACAAAATTTATCTTCAGTGCTTGAAGATATACCTCTTGAAGCTAAGTGTTGGAGGGAATACCAACATTTAGCAGAAAAGGAAAAAAGAGATCTTGAAGCTGGAAAGGGCTTTAAACGCGCTATGTATGATGGCTCTGAAGAGTCTGTTTCAACTATTCGTAGGCTTTATAATAAAGCGGGTAGTTGCGACCAATACCTAATCCATAGGTCAGAAAAAAAACTAAGCCGTTTATTTACTCCTATTGAGCATGCAAGAATAAAGGGAATACCTGAAGATATTATTAAAGGTGTCTCGACGACTACAGCGCATGAAATATTAGGGCAAAGCATTTGTTTTCCTGTTTTTGAAGCTGTTGGTGTTTCTCTTGGTGGCTGCTTTAAACGCTCTATTGCTTAATAATGCAGATAAAGTAAAAGCGCCTTCGGGCGTTTTTTATTTGAGGATTTTAATTAAAAACGGTATATTTAAGAGGTTATATTGGTTTTTTAAAACTAAAACAAATCAGGCGCTTTCGAGCTGCCTTTAACTCGTAAATACGAAGGTGAATATTATGGAAAAGCAACAGCTTTCTAAAATCGTAGCAAAAGGTGAATTTCACTTCCGAAATCTTGCTGAAAAAGCAAAGACTCAAGAAGAGAAAATTAGCTTTTTAAAGTGTGCTGAAGCTTCAGCTCGTTTAGCGCCTAAAATTGCAGAACTTGAATCAAGCTCTGTTAAAGAAGGGTTGTTAAATGTTATTGAAAGATTTCCTGAGCATAAAGAGCTTATAAAAGAACGTATCTTTCGTTTCCGACTAAATGTTAATGAGGTAGGTTATGAATAGTATGACTTGGCAAGCGGTTCAGTGGTTTGATCTTGAAGCTAGAGCTGAGCAAGCTTTAATACAAGAATGCAAAAGGTTAAAGAAAGAAGGGTGTAATTTTGATATTGATTTAACATCTAAAATGTTAGAACAATATTGCCCCGTAGATGATGTGAATGTAAGGATAATGACAAACGAATTTAATAATCGTTTAAAGTTATTACATTAACAAAATTTACTTTGAAGCTACCAATTGTTAATAAAAAACCGCTCATTGATGCGGTTTTTTTTCACAGATATGATGTGGTGTTAGTCGTGCAAAATGAAGCTATTAAAAATAGATTGGTTAAAGGGATATGGCGTATATCCTCAATGAAAAGTAGTGATTTCATTAAGTTAATAAAATCTGTGGACCCTCATTCAACAGGATCAAGAATACGAGGGGTTTTATCAAGTGTAAACCATAAAAACTACAGAATAGCTACCGTTGATGATTTGAATTCATTTGTTAAAGGATTGGCCTTTTTGTTTGGTGCAAAACCACCTTTAAATTTAAGGTTTTCAGATATAGATTTAAAGGATTTACTTATTCGTATTAATAGGATTGCACTAAAAGCCAAGCAAGGTGTTTGTGTTAAAGAGGATGTGCATGAATTAATGTTATCCCTTCAAACTCATAACAATAATGAATAATACTACAAATCACTCACGTTGTTGCTTTTAATTATTCAGAGCTAAATACTACAAATCGCCCACGTTGTTGCTTTTTGATTATTCGGAGTTAAATGCTACAAATCGCCTACGTTGTTGTTTTTAGCTGTCTGAAATCAAATAAAATTTATTTTTGTCATCATACACTTCTGTTTATTGCTTAAAAAATAGCCTTGATGCCAATTTCGAGGGGATGGGCACAAAACCCCAAATACTACAAATCGCCCACGTTGTATTGGATGTTAAGCATTAAATACTACAAAGAAACAAAAAAAAGTAGTAATTGTTAATTGAATATGAAATACTACTCATTAATGTTTTTGTGTAGTAATAAGGTTTGATTATGGCAGGTATAAATTCATTACCCTATAGAAACCCATTGATATTAAAAGAAATAGGTGATTCAAGGGCGCTTTTGCATTCCAGGTACACTATGTCAAAAGATGAAGGCAGGGTGTTGTTGATGTGCCTAGAACGAATGAAGAGAGATGGAGAAAGCTCTAATGGCGAATACTGGTTTAATGCTTCCGATTATTGCGAAATATTTAATATTTCTCGAAGAGAAGCTGTTCGAGATATAAAAGCAGCAATTGATAACTTGGCAAATAGATGGGTCCATATTAAAAATGGTGATGAAGAAATATCAATGCGCTGGATTGGGAAAAAAATGAAAAATATTAAACAAGGGAAGTATGGTGTTGTTTTTTGGCCTGAAATATTGCCCTTTTTACATAATTTATCTGATCAGTTAGCCGCGCCTTTACCTTGGTTAGCTGCAATGAGTAATGATAACAACCAGCGTATTTTACGCTGGATAAATGAGGCTCGTTGTGGAGGCAAAAATAACTTAGAAATGAACTTGAGTGATATTCGCTATGGTCTTGATATTAGAGAAGTAAAGTCTTATCAAATATACAACAACATGAAAAGAAGAATAATATTGCCCGCTATTGAAAATATCAACATAGGAACCAACCTCGATGTTTCCTTTGAAGAAATAAAAGAGTCGCGTCGAGTGGTGGGATTAAGGTTTAAGTGGAAAAATATGTAAATACTACAAATCACCTCAATATATCGTGGGTGATTTGTAGTATTTACAGGATATTGGTTGATCATGCATGCAATCTACTATTAAATTTTGGAAGTGATAAGAAAACTTAGTTTTAAAAAGAAAAATCCCGATAAAGGCTTTTTGGCGAATGACTTTATCGGGATCGATTTTAGTATTGAATTCAATAGTACTTAAACTAGAAATGAACTTAATAGTACTTAAGATAGAACTCGATTATATTCTAGTCTTTGCAAGAATAAAGTGCAAGTAAGGCTTTGTATGAGTTTTGTTTAAGTTGCTATTTAACTAATGTTATTAGGGCAATTAAACAATAAATGATAAAACCACGTTTAATAAATATTACCTCAAACGCTTTTAAATTTAATTAAGAGGTGTTTGAGTTGTGATATTAAGTGCAAATAAAGAGCGCTCAATTAGCTCTTCTTCCTTAAACTATCAAGCATTAAATTCATTAGAGTTTAATGCGCAGTTAGGTGTCGGCAATGAAGAATTTTGCCGATATGTGTGGTCATTCAATATTAAAAAATCCCCTTGGCGAGCCATTGGTAATCGACAATCAGGAAAGCCGGTTACTTCATTTCGTCAGTTCTATTTAGATGCAGAAGCTTATGTTCCCGAAAAAGGAGCTAAAAGATGCTCTGTAGATTGCTTTATTTCACCTAATGAGTTCTTTGATTGGCGCAACACTAAACAACTAGCTAGCTTACACGCTAATTGGATTGAAATTGATACTAATGATCACGGCAAAGGTATCCTATCAAAAAAGGATGAAAGCAAAGTAGTGACTGAGGTGTTTAGTCAGTTACAAGGCTCGGGTTTACCACTACCAACTAGCTATGTCCTATCTGGTTCAGGTGGCTTGCACTTATATTGGATTTATCCTCCGACCAATGCATTTAGATGGAGAATTAACGCTTGGCGAGAAATAACAAATCAACTAATAAAAGGTTTACATGGTGGAGAGCTTTGGCATGTAGATATAGGGGCCAGTAGAGATCCTGCAAGAGTGTTAAGAATGCCAGGAACTATACATAAAACTTCAGGGCGTACAGTGCAAGCCTTTTCAATACAAAAATCATATACATTTGAGGAGTTAGCAAATGAATTAAATATATCTATTGTTAAACCAGATCATTTGAAAATTGTGAGTTCTGTAAAAAAAGTTACTCGTCCGCGTGTTGACGGTACAACTCAAAAGCAAGAACAAACAAAAGCAAAATCTGGTAAGCACACCATTGGTCAATGGTGGTTCAAAATTTATACCCACGTTATAAAGCATGCAAGACAAGAAGGCGTTAAAGAGGGGAGAAGGGACTCTACGGCATTTATTTTATATGTTGCATTAAGGCATATGAAAGATGAAGAGGATGCTTTTAATGTCGTAAAATCTTTAAACAATGAATTTATAGGTCTTGATAGTAAAAGTTTATCTGACTATCTCAAAACAGCTAGAAAAACATTATATAAATATAAAAAGGAATCTATTGCTGCTTATCTATCTTTAAACTTAGGGATGGATGTTTCTTTTTTATATTCTAATACCACAACAAAGTTAACCAAAACAGAAATACGGTTTCGCCAATCCCTAGCGGCTATTGCAACAGCTCAAGCCAAAAAACTAACTACGTTACAAACAATAAAAAATGCAATAAACGAGTTAAAACTTTGCGGTGAGAAGATAACTCAAGCAAAAGTGGCACAATTGACCGAAAAGAGCGTTCGCACGGTAAGACGCTATTGGGGCGATATGTCTGTATATGAGGTCATTAGGTCTGCTTCTATATATTCCCCCCCCAGAGAAGGCGTCCTGTTTAAAATAAAAAGTTAAAAGATCTTATTTATTGTTTGGGTCTGTGGTCTTGTGTATTAGACCGATAGTGTTGGCTATTTGTGGTTAACCTGTGGTCGGCTTGTCCGTCCTAGGTTATCCATCATATAGTCTACACGGCAAGGTCGTTAGGCGAAGCCTAAATGCACAAATCCACAGACCTTCTTTTATTGTTTAAAAAAACGAATGTCTTTATTCAAAAATCAGGCTTAAGGTTAATTTCGAGGGGATGGGTGCAAAACGATTAAAAAATAATTGTTTTAAGCTTTACTCTAAGTTATTTGTTAGTTAATATATTAGTTAGTAACTTATTAATTAACTAATTATTATTTGAAAGAGGTGTGCTGTGGAAGTTAAAAAACCTGTGGGTCGTCCTGGTATTGATAAATCCGTGTATATGAATCAAATTCAAACCTGGCTAAATAGTGGTTCTCGTTTAGATGATATTACTCCTATCATGTTGCAAAAGTCTGTTGGCGGCCAATATAAAAAAGCTGCTAATTATTTAGAGGAATTTAAAGCTGGATATGAAACTAAAGAGCTTGCTGATTTGCCTCCTCCACCTGAAAAATTTACTAACTTATTACAATCTGCGGGGTTAGATGCTTGGCGTATTTTATGTGAAGAGAAAAATAAAGATGTTGCTACCGCTACAGAAGCTTTTGATCTTGAGCGAGATAAGCTTATTGCTAAAGAAAATGAATATCTTAATGTCATTGAAGGGTATGAAGAGGATATTGAGCGCTTAAAATCTCAATTAGCTGATAGTCAAAGTGTTATTATTGAGGCTAATCATGAAAAAGAAGTTTTAAATGAAACTTTAAATAAAGAACGGGTTGTTTTGGCGAAAACGAGCGAACGAGCTGAGCAGTTAGAGGAACGGTTAAAAGAGTCCAACTTACAATTATCCTTTATTCAAGAAAAAAATAATTTACTTGAGCAAGAGCAAAAACAATGTAAAGCAGAAATAGATCATTTGGTTGCTAAACTTGAAAAAGCGAATTCATCTTGTACTGAATTAAATTCTCAATTAAGTTTAATGACTGAGCAACTTGCCACTGAAAAATCAAAAAATTCAAGTTTATTAAAAGAAAACAAAGAGCTTGGAGCGTTTAGAGCTGAATTAATGGCGGAACTAGCCACTAAAACGGCATTATATGAACAGTTAACTACTCAATTTCAACAAGCTAAAGAAGAAGGAAAGCAACAGGTTATTCAATCGAAAAAAGATCTTGAAGATGCCAATGAGCGTATAACTAAGCTACAAAATGAATTAGTTAAAATAGCTAATAAAGTTAAATAATTATATTTATTCTTTATTTTATTAATATATAACACATAGTGTATGTGTTATTAATTGGGTTTATGCCCGTAACTCTGGGAGTTAATATGGAAACTGTAAAAGCAATAAAACCGTCTTTTGTTAAAACAAAAGTCTCTAAATCCTGTGTTCATTCTAATGAAAAAGGAGGGGTTGGCAAAACAACCGTTGAGTTCAATCAAGCGTATCGTTTGGCTGAGCAAGGTTATCGAGTTTTGATTGTTGATTTTGATGGTCAACGAAATATGAGCAAATTAATTTTAGGATCTATCAATGAAGTAGAATGGATAGAGCGCAATGGTTTTACTTCTGCTGAATTATTTAGGGATAATGTAGATGAATCTGAATTTAGGGTTTATCAATCTCCAATTCACCCTAATTTACACATAATTCCTTCTCATAAAGAAAAAATTGCCGGAGTGCTTGCGGCCGGTAAAGATTCAGTGAAGATGGTTGGTAATCCAAAAAAATATTTAGATCGTTTGGATTTTGATTTTATTCTTATAGATACCCCACCTAGCTTAGGTATTACTCAAGTAGCTGCTATCAACGCTGTTGACTATATCTTTGTACCGGTAACAATTGATGATTTTTCTAATGAAGGTTTGATTTCTCTATTAACAACGGTAAAAGCAGTCAAAAGAAACTTACGCTCTAAGGTTGAGTTGGGTGGTGTTTATATTAATTTTTTCAAAAAACCTACTGAACGAAAAGGTAAAAACCCTTACAGAGATATTTTAAATCAAATTGAACGTGACTATAAATCTTTTCTTATTGATGGTTATATTCAAGACTCTTTAAGTATTAAAGAGGCTCGAATGGCCGGTAGGGCTTGTTGGGTTAGTCCTCCAAATGGTAATGCGGCTACAGTAGGTCGTAAATTTCGCAATGCAATTGATGCTATTAACAAACGTATGATGTAAGGAAAGTAAAATGAATAGTTTAGATACTGGTAGCTTTATGTCGTTGATTTCTTCTGTTAACGGTGAAATTGAATTCAATGAAGGGATGTATGTTAGTGATTGTTATCCTGATCCTGAACAGCCTCGCTATAAGGATTTAACACCAGATGGTGTTAAAGATATTTGCGCAACTCTTCAAATGAAAGGGGGGCGCATTTGGCAGCCTATTCTTGTTCACGAAGAAGATGATGATGGTTATAGAATTATTATGGGCCATCGTAGATGGTTGGCCTCTAAAGTTGAAGATAGAGAAACTATCCCAGCACTAATAGTTAAAAGCGGTATTGACTCAAAAAGTTTTGAATTAATCATTCAGCTTGTAGAAAATGTTAGCCGCAAGGATTTAGATATTAGAGAAGAAGGCCGTAGCTATAAACGTTTAAAAGAAGATTTTAAACTTATGGGTAAAGAAATTTCAGAATCATTAAAGCGTCCTGAGAGCTTTGTTAGTGAAGCTATTATGATGTTCGAAATGGAAGACAACCCCAAATTAGCTTTTTTAAATGATCTTTATGAAGACAGTATTTGTCGTGATACTAGCACATTAGTTCCGCTTATTCGTTTGGCTAGAATTAACCATTTAGCTTGTAAACGTTTGGTTGATTGGGCAATACAAAATAATTGTTTAAATAGAAAATGGGCGAAATCTTTAAAGAAAGAACATTTAGAAGGTTCTTTTGAAGAGCAAATTAAAGCACTCGAAGAGCGTTATCCAGTCAATGAAAGCAAGCCATCTCAAAAATCACCTTTACCAAGCGTTAAAGGTGATCATGAATCGACAGAAGATGTTTTGCCATCTAAAGATAATGAACATACAGAAATTAACCAAGAAGAGCAGCCAGTGGTTAATTCTGAAAAAGAAGAAAGCAGCATAGAAAATGATGAAACAGAAGAAAATTTTTCAAGTAATGATGAATCTGTTAGCGATAATGCTTTATTTAAAACTAGACCCGTATCAAAAGCTCAGATAAATGTAACCTATAAAAATACGTTAGCGTGTTTACTTTTAGAGCGTGTTGATAACAAGGAAGGTTATGCATGGATTCAACTAGACGGGCAAGATAACCCTACTCGTGTTTTAGTAGAAGATTTAATGATTATTCATGTAGGTTAAAGCTATGAAGGTTAATGTTAGTTATTGGGATTTGGCTTTGGCTTTGCGTGGTTTTATTATATCTGAATATCTTAAATATCATGGGCCAACTGATGCTAAAGCTGGTGTTAGCCTTGTTCACTATGCTTTTAAGTATAATTTTTCTGATAGAACTCGGCCTATCCCTGGTAAAACACTACGAGATTGGTTAAAGAATGGAGTAGCCCCTCAGTGGGCTATTAAATCTATGGTTTGTTATATTTTAGAACATGGTTTTATCCCTAATAATGATGATGAGCTTATAGCTATTATTGTGTATTTGGTTATTGATGAGAATGAAGATAATATTTTTGATATAAAAAATATGCACTTGCTTAAAGGTTTGGACTCTGAAGAAATTAATAATATATTTAAAAAGATTCGGCATGCCGAATCTTTTTAAATATAATCTAAGTGTATTTTTTAAAACCCCTTAAATTTCCCCCTTGTTTTTCAGCACTTTTATTTCGCTGTTATGTTTTAATGCTTCTCCTGTAATTTTTGGAGTTTCCGTATATCTATGTCTAGCAGTAATCTTAGGGATCAACTTAATGATGAGGTTCTTACTGAGCTTTTTAAACGTAAAGAGTTGAAGCCATTCATTCCAGCGTGGAATGTTATTAAGGATAGATTTCAAGGTATCAATGATATTGATAGCACTTTAGACCCTGTAACTGAAGTGCATTGTCAACTAATGAAAGAGTTAAGTACAAATGGCTTAATCACAGAGGAATTATTTTTTTCTTGGTTATTAAATTTGAAGTTTATAGGTAAAAATATTGTATGTAAAAGTTCAGGCCAAGTATGGGAGCCTTTAATAGAGCCTTTATATACATTTCTTGGGCGTTCAGGTAATGAGGTTACGGTAAGTGATGTGATCTCTTATGACGAGCGTATAAATAAATTTAATATGTGGGTTATTCAATTATGCGATTGGGATGGTTTAGTAGTAAAAAGCGCTCAGTACCATTAGATGTAGCGCCATTAAAAAAAATCATAGCTGTTTCTGATGAGTATTGGTCTGTTTTATATCAACCATTGATTGATGTTACTACCGATTGTTTTTCTGTTTTTACTACATCAAAAGATAAGTTAATGACGGATTATATAGATCAATTCGTAAAAATTGCTCGACGGAATAAAGGGGCTGTTCAAGAAGACCCTATGCTCATACATATACAGACCTATTCACTGGCTGTTGCGTTTACTGCGTTGTATTTAAGTAGAATAATGTCTGAATTTGAATGTCATTCTGTATCAAAGAGTAAAAAAAATATTAGAGAACGAAATATATTTTTTCCTTGGTTAAATATACCGGTGAATGTTGAGGTGCGCTTAAAAAAAGTATCACATATTTTACCTACTTATGTTTATGCTTTTCCTATACTTAATCAATTATTGCGTGATGATATTGCCTTGCAATGGCTTCATAGTGAGCCTTTGATAATGAAAGCGCTGTATGATGCTGTAATGTCAAATGGTGAAAATGGGCTTTTGTCTGAATTATTATCAACAATGCAAGAACCACCTTTAGAAAACTCAACTACATCAGTGACTGTATCTAATGCCGTATTTGCTAATGAGGAGCCTCCCGCTGAAGGTAATGAACAAGCCTCTCTTGATGATTTAATTTCAGGGTTAGGAGGAGGAGATGAAACCCCCTCATTAGATCAGTTATTAAATAATGAAATAACAGAAAAACCACAGGAAAAGGAAAGTATTGATAAGCAACTATCAGGCAAAAGTAATGATTTGGATTTTTCGGCTTTTTCTTTACCAGAGGATGTTATTACTGACGAAAAAACAGAATTGTCTAGCAAGGAACAAAAGCACAGCCCAGAGTCGAATGAGGTAGTTGAAACTACCGACTCTGCGTTAGATGAGTTTCAAAAATTTATTCAATCATCTTCAGAAGATGATGATAATACTTTTAAAACAACAGAAAACCAAAACTCGGATGATGTTGTTTTTTCTACATCTTCATCTATTAGTGAAGATTTAATTAAGTGGTGCGTTAATAGCGTGAAATCTTCAATGAGCGGTGTATCAAGCGAAGGGGTATATGCAATTGAGCATGAAGGCATTCACCGGATTGCTATAGATAAGTCAAAGGCTATATTAGCCTTTGTAAAAAGTGATTATTCTCTTGATAGCGAAAGTGATTACCAGGTAGTTGTTGATGATGTATTAACAGATCTTATTATGTCTTCAGATTGGTTGCCAAATGAAAATGGGGGAGATGATTGGAAGTTGTCAATGAAAGATTCTAGTATTGATGTGTTGCTTTTAAATATTGAATTACCCTCTGAAATTAGAATTTGTCAATTCAAACTTGTTTGATTTATAGCGTAAAACAAATTTAAACAAATTTTCACAATAATGTATCATACGTGTTGAAAAAACACCCTGTTCGTGCATAATAAGAACGGGTTTTTACAATTTGTTAATGTGTTCTGTGGGAAGTAGTAATGAATACACAATCGTTATCGGTAATCCGTACCTCTTTTTCGGTGCGTACACCTTTGCTAGTTAGGGAGATATTACTAGCGTTCATATCGGAAGCTGATAGTTTTGAGCATCCGTTAGTTGCCATTTTTGGCCTTGATGAGAAAACATTTGGTTTTATTCGTCAAGCCTCTCCGTCCGCTTTACTTAAGCTCTCGGGTAATCTTGTCAGGGCTAATGCCGTTGGTATTGCTTTCGACACTTGCCGATTAGCTAAGGTTATTTCTAATATCAACAATTCCGTTGAAAATACAATAAAAAACAAAAGCCATAATTGTATAGAAGATAAAATTTTTTGTAATTTGCATGTTGTACGCAAGTTGGTGATGTTTTTATCGGATTCTATTTATGAAGTTGGCTCTAATTTTGAAGGTGTGCTTGAAGTAGACTCACAACTAAAACGTTTTTTGTTGTCTGCTAATACCCAGCAAATAGAACTGCTTTGTTTGAGTATGATTAAGAATCGTTGTGTTAATTTTTCTTTCGATAAAAGGAAAATCAAAGATCGAACCTACTCACAAATGAGCTTTGAGCATCGAGAAGGTATTAAGGATTTGCTAGTCTCTAAAAAAGCAACTTATGCCTTAATGAAATATTTGTTTTGTGATGAGAATGAAGATTCTGTTCGCAACAGAAAAACTAGACTTGGTTTACCACCCTTAAAAGGTCGGCCAAAAACAGTTCCTATGAATGAATTTATTGAATTTGTTTGTATTTGGACAAGTAATCAAAAAGAGACTGACCTAGAACGTTTTTTGATTGCGCATAGACGACTAGGTTTTGGTTTTGATGTTCTTTGGACTTTATATCAAAAAGGTAATGAAGAAGGTCATTTTGCGCCTGATGTTATGGCAAAATCTTTGCGATATAATCAGTATGCCAACTAAAAATAATTCGGCATGCCGAATCTTTTTCACTCTGTTTGGTGAAAAATAAAACCCCTGAAATTTACCCCTTGTTTTTCTAAGAAACTTCTTGCAACTGACGTTATCATAACGTCAGTTTTTATTTGTAGGTATTGCCATGAAATTATATTTATGTGAAAAACCATCTCAAGGTGAGGATGTAGCGAAATTCCTGGGGATGAGTGTTGTACATAAAAAACGAGGATATTATCAAAAAGATAATATCCTCGTTACATGGGCGCGAGGTCATTTGTTTAAATTACAACCACCTGAACATTACTGTCCTGAATTAAAAGGCAAGTGGTCGTTTGACCACATTCCTGTAATACCTGATAAATTTGATTACACCTTAGATACAAAGGCTAAAGCCCAATTTAGAGCCATAAAAACCTTGCTAAAAAAAGCAAAGGAAGTGTATATAGCTACTGACCCCGATCCTGAAGGTGAGTGTATAGCTAGAAATGTTTTAAAATTTTCCGGTTATAAAAAAGACGTTTATCGTATTTTATATGGCGCTACAGATAAAAGAACACTTACTAAAGCCTTTGCAAAGCCTCTTCCTGGTTGGGAGACTGAATGGATGTACCAGACAGCTTTAGCTAGGGCGCAATCTGATTGGGTTGTAGGGATGAATTTAACAATGGCAATGACATTGGTTGTTCAAAAACTAGAGTCCTCATCGAGTTTTAAAAAAGCATTTCCTGTTGGTAGGGTTAAAACTCCCGCTGCAATGTTGGTTTATTTAAAAGAACAAGCCATTAAAAATTTTAAACCAGTAAAATACTATGAAATAGAAATAGATGTATTTACTGAATCAGGCGAAGAGTTTGCTTTGCTTTGGGATGTGCCTGATAG
>Ga0316209_1002146_pt1 | contig 16850 bp, 18 predicted proteins | sample 6monopyrite_MG_FD_204945 | JGI IMG/M metagenome (GOLD analysis project Ga0316209, IMG submission 204945) | Microbial mat bacterial communities from mineral coupon in-situ incubated in ocean water Damariscotta River, Maine, United States -... | ecosystem: Environmental > Aquatic > Marine >...
GAGGATGACCCGTCCCCTTGGATTGGAGATAAAATGGCTTGATGAGATTACACTGATCTCGACGAGTGGCTTTTCGAAAATGTTCGAAGCCTTTATCGGTAAGGGCCTTTTAGCGCATTCCGTTATCCTCTAGTATGGGCGTTTCGATAAATTGTATTCAGAGCTTCCAAAATGCATATAAAGTGCCTATAAAATCCTGGGAAGTTAAAGTATTCATCAGGGAAAACCCTAATTTCACTACGGGTTACTCCCAATTTAATTTTAATTAGCAACGAATTAAGCTCTAGTACCGGCAACAGAAAAATGCCTGTGGCAGTAGAAATACAGCTACAGACATTGCCCCTCTTATTACATTGTTTGAGAGGTACCTGTGAAATCTCCAAGTCATAAATGAGTATCAAAAAAACTTTCGAGTCACGCCATGCGTTGCATATGGGCCTATCCAGCTCAATGAGCATGCCGTTGAGTTCACACAGCACAATACGTTAATGCCAACTTCATCCGATGGATAACAACCACAAAATTCTAGTTATAGACGACGATGCAGCAGTTCGTCACTCATTGCAATGGTTACTGGAATCAGCTGGACACTGGGTAACCACATACCACTCTGCTGGTGCATTTCTCGATGACCTTGATCACTGCATCACTGCTCCGGCAAGCGCCTGCCTCATAGTGGACATGCAGATGCCCGACATGAATGGACTGGCATTACAACATATTCTCGCGCACCACTACCCCTGTCTACCCATTATTTTTATCAGTAGTTATGCAGATGAGCAACAAGTTGAACAAGCCTTGACCACAGGTGCTATCGCTTTCCTAACAAAACCATTTAACGACGCAGTGCTTCTGGCATATATCCAAGAGATATTCGAGTCCGATTAAGCTAGGGAAATCCCTAATACCGACCTGGGTAAATCCGGATTTACGCATCAATCAACAACCCATAAAATTCTCGCTAATGAATACAAATCAAAAAGTAGGAATATCCAAAAGCCATTACTGATTATTCTAGGGTGCAAAGGAATTAAACGTGAATAAATATCGAATCCTCTTTACTGTATTTTTATATTTTTCATCCGCCGTCATAGCGGGCCCTGTGTTGTATGCTCCCACCGGAGAGAAGAACAAAGTGGTAGTCATTGACCTAGAAACCAATACAATTATGGCGCGCATTGATGAATTGGAAAATGCTCATGGTCTTGCTACCTCGTCTAACAGTGAGTACCTGGTAGCGGGGAGCATGATGCTGCTACCAAGCAAAACGTCAGCAGCAGGCCCGGATAAACCGGCAGTGGTTAATGAGACAGAGCATGCCGCTCATCACACAGACGCTGCTATCAGCACTCCATCTCTTTCCGAACAAAGCTACCTCTCTATCATTCATGCGCAGCAGAAAAAAATTATACGCCGTGTACCAGTACGTGGTCTCACCCATCACACAGCAGTGTCTCCAGACGGAAAATATGCAATAGCAGTTCATTCAGGCGAAGGCGGCATCTCAGTGGTCAACCTTAACAAAATGTTGGTAATCACTACTCTGGATACCGGCCAATGGCCCAACTATGCTGTTTTTTCCCCCAGTGGTAAGCATTTATATATCTCTAACGCCGGTACAAATACGATTAGCGATATCGATACTCAAAACTGGCAGATTGCGCGCAAACTCAACGCAGGTAAGGGGCCAGAGCATTTGGTGCTCAGCATAGATGGGCGCACACTCTATAGCGCTAATAAAGGCGATGCATCCGTATCAGCAATCGACCTTGTCAGTGGAGCAATCAATAAAACTTACGCCGTAGGTAAAGAACCACACGGCATTGATATCTCTGATGATGGGCGTTGGTTGTTTGTCGCGAGCAAAAAAGAGGGGGTGATTACACGAATTGATCTCTCCAGTGAAGCGCGTCAAATCGCTGAGTTGAGTCCGGCCCCTTATCACCTGGCTTATATAAAAGGCCTTAACAAGATCTATGTCTCCAGTCGCAAGGCATCAAAGATATGGGTCATCGATGCAGTGACACTGGCGGTGAAAGACACCATTTTCTTAGAACAAGGTATCGCGCATCAAATGGTCATTCGTAATGAATAAATACGATCTGAAAAAAATATTGACCTGTGTGCTACACCTAGGATTTACGCTTGGTGTAGTGTGGTTTGGAGGAAAACGGTTTGACAATATGGTAGATGGGTAACATGTTAACAGTCAGTGAATTATCGAAAATAGCACTAACAACCTCGGATGCAGTGCGTCACTACGTGCGTATTGGTCTATTAGTACCATCGCGTGATTCTGTTAACGGCTATAGGCTCTTTAACCGTGATGACATTAAAAAAGTGAAATTCATTCGCAGAGCCAAAGGACTTGGTTTTACGTTGAACGATATTCAAATTATTTTCAATCATAGTAATGACGGACGATCACCCTGCCCGGCGGTGCGCGACATGATTCGACAGCGCATTGATGCTAATAGAAGTAAGCTGGCTGAATTGAATAATTTGCAGCAACGGATGGATGAAGCCCTGGATAAGTGGGAATCAATGCCGGATGGCAAGCCTGACGGTGAAGCGATCTGCCATTTAATCGAGTCGGTCATTTAATAACGAAACCAATAGGAGATGCAATATGAAAATTAGATTACTTGTAGGAGCCACAATTGTTCTTGTCATGCTATCAAGCACAGCCATCGCGGACAAAGATCATCATAAAGATAACGATTCACGCCAGGCGACGCCCGGCATGATGATGTCGGGTGGCATGCCCATGATGAACATGGACGCGATGCATGAACACATGACCAAAATGCAAAAAACCATGGAACAGATTCAGGGCGCTGGCGATGCCAAAGCACGGCAAGATCTCATGCAGCAACACATGGAAGAGATGCAAGAGGGCATGGCTATGATGCAAGGCATGATGAGTGACAATATGCCTAAAAAAATGATGGGCCAGATGGGGGGGGAACACAAGATGCCGGGCAAAATAAAAGGGCCAGGGCCTAGGGCGACGATGGATGATGATGCGATGGAAAATTCAGAAACCCTGACGAAACGCCACAACAAGATGAAACAGCGCATGGACATGATGCAGGGCATGATGGGCCAGATGATGGAGCACATGATGCAGCAACAGAAAATGGGTATGGAAAAGAAATAGCGTTGGGGAGTGATTCTACTTCTTTCCCACCCGTATTAGATGGGTAGAGAGCAAGGTTTTTTAGCATAGGAAGCAGGATATGAGAAACGATCCAGTGTGTGGCATGAACGTCTCGGATGATTCCGAGTATGCCGTCAAGCACGAAGGGCAGCACTATCGATTTTGTAGTGAAATCTGTTTGCATAAATTCAAGGCCGAGCCGCAACGATATCTCGATGCTGAAGCAGAGCATGATCATGCTTGCTGCGGTGGTAGTGAGCATCATCACGCCCACACCGCAGCAATAAAGGATATGGAGGCTGACGAGTCGGCGATCTACACCTGTCCCATGCACCCGGAAGTCGAGCAGCACGGCCCGGGCAGTTGCCCCAAGTGCGGCATGGCGCTGGAGCCAAAGACTATCCCTTTAGTCGCCACCAAAACCGAATACACTTGCCCCATGCACCCGGAGATTGTGCAGGATCATCCTGGTAGTTGTCCTAAGTGTGGCATGGCGCTGGAGTCGCGCACGGTGGAGGCAGAAGAAGATACCAGCGAACTGGACTACATCAGCAAACGCTTCTGGGTCAGTGCGGTGTTGGCGATTCCGGTGCTGTTCAGTGCCATGGCCGCCGAGTTCTGGCCGGAAGGCATGGCCGAACTGATCGATCCCAGTCTGCGTCAGTGGCTTGAAATGCTTATCTCAACGCCGGTGATCATCTGGGGAGGCTGGATATTTTATGTGCGCGCCGTGCAATCGGTCATCACGCGCAACCTCAATATGTTCACCCTCATCGGACTCGGGGTGTCGGTGGCTTGGACCTATAGCGTCATCGCGACCATCGCCCCCGGTATTTTTCCGGTGACGGTATTTAACGATGTCGGCGTCGTGCCGGTCTATTTCGAAGCTGCGGCGGTCATCACCGCGTTGATATTGCTGGGCCAGGTGCTGGAGCTGCGCGCGCGCAGTCAGACCAACGCCGCCATTAAGTTACTGCTTGGGCTGGCACCCAAGACCGCACGTATCGTGCGCGAGGATGGCACAGAAGAAGATATCCCCATGGAGCATGTGCAGGTCGGCGATACGCTACGGGTGCGCCCCGGCGAAAAAATCCCGGTGGATGGCACAGCGATCGACGGCGAAAGTAATGTCGATGAGTCGATGGTGACCGGCGAGCCTCTCCCCGTCGCCAAAACGGCTGGAGAGCGGTTGATCGGCGCCACTGTCAACGGCACGGGTAGTTTGCTGATGCGGGCCGAGAAGGTGGGCTCGGACACCTTACTGGCGCAGATCGTCAAGATGGTGGCCGAAGCACAACGCTCGCGCGCACCGATTCAAAAACTGGTGGATATCGTTGCGGGTTATTTTGTGCCGGCGGTGGTTGTCATCGCCGTCATTACCTTCATCGTCTGGAGCGTGTGGGGACCGGAACCCGCCATCGCTTATGCCGTGATCAACGCAGTGGCGGTACTGATCATCGCCTGCCCCTGTGCGCTGGGACTCGCGACACCGATGTCGATTATGGTTGGCACCGGCAAAGGGGCGATGATGGGAGTATTGATCAAAAATGCCGAAGTGCTGGAGATCATGCAGAAGGTCGATACGTTGGTAGTAGATAAGACCGGCACCCTCACCGAAGGCAAACCGAAGCTAGTCTCGGTGGTGGCCTGCGAGGGTTTTCAGGAAAACGACAACCTGCGCCTTGCTGCGAGCCTGGAGCGTGCCAGTGAACACCCGTTGGCTGAGGCGATTGTGCAGGGTGCCGCAGCGAGAGGCGTTGAACTGACACAGACCGATGACTTTCAGTCGGTCACTGGCAAGGGCGTCACCGGTATCGTCGATAATCGCAAGGTCGCACTGGGTAATTTAAAACTGTTACAGGGTCTCGGCATTGATGCCGGTGATCTACCACAACGGGCAGATAGTCAGCGCGCCGAAGGTCAGACCGTGATGCTGTTGGCGATCGATGGCAAAGCCGCCGGACTGATCGGTGTTGCAGATCCCATCAAAGAGACCACGCCTGAAGCACTTCGTGACTTGCATAGCGAGGGCATTCGGGTGGTGATGCTCACCGGTGATAGCCGTAAGACCGCCGAAGCGGTCGCTGCCAAACTGGACATTGATCAGATACACGCCGAGGTGCTGCCGGAGCAGAAGGCCGAAGTCGTGAAGCAGCTCCAGGCCGAAGGCCGCATCGTTGCGATGGCCGGTGATGGCATTAACGATGCCCCTGCACTGGCGCAGGCGCATGTCGGTGTGGCGATGGGTACCGGCACCGATGTTGCGATGGAGAGTGCGGGGGTGACCCTGGTTAAAGGTGACCTGCGTGGTATCGTGCGTGCCCGCCGTTTAAGTCGCGCCACGATGCGTAACATCCGCCAAAACCTGTTTTTTGCCTTTATTTATAACGCCGCAGGTGTGCCCATAGCCGCCGGATTACTCTACCCTACCTTCGGTCTACTGCTCTCACCGATGCTCGCAGCCGCGGCGATGAGTTTCAGTTCGGTGTCCGTGATCACCAACGCACTACGTCTACGGCGAGTGTCACTATGACGACTTCATGTATAGAGAGAAACAACACGAACATATAAATCTCATGATAAGCCTAGGTATTGTGCACCAAAACATGATGAATTTATCAGAAAAAAGGAGGCACTTGCCATGGAACATCGGTGTAGTACGCGTAAAAAAATATTACTCAACGTTATCATACGTAACCAGAGAGGCCTCATGCAACGGGGTAAAGCCCGCAACCTCAGTAACGAAGGCATGTATATCGAGGTTACCTCTGCAGAGATAAAAAAAGGCATCATGCTGGATATCGAACTGTCTGACACCTGCTGTCTGCGAGGATGGGTGGCACACGACAGTGACAATGGTATTGGCGTTTTATTTTCTGCGCCAGCCTTCACTGAAGTTGAGCCGTCAGACTTGGCCACGATGAAAATAAAAAAGGCCTGAGTTCACACCATCATAAAGGTACAAGTTTTTAAACTAAGGAAATCGATTAATGCATGATGATACGGGATACGCCTATGGCATGTGGATTGTCGCCGCCTTTAACCTTGGCATTTTCCTCTTTTTCATTCTGAGCTTTCTCAAACCACGGGGCAGTCAGGAATGGCGCAGCATGGGGGTGGTGACCGCCTTTCTGGTGGCACTGTTTGCCGAGATGTACGGTTTTCCATTGACTATCTACCTGCTCAGCGGCTGGCTCGGTGATGCCTACCCTGCACTGCAACCCTTTAGCCATAAATACGGTCACCTCTGGGTGGTGGTGTTTGGTGGGTCAAACTGGGCCTGGGCAATGGTCATGGGGTTGAGCCTACTATTGATGCTTGCGGGTTACACCCTACTTTCCAAAGGCTGGACACAGGTCCACGCCGCACGCGGTGATCTGGTGACCAATGGTATCTACGCTTACGCTCGTCACCCTCAATACACGGGGTTGTTTCTGGTGATTATTGGATTCCTGGTGCAGTGGCCCACACTGCTCACGGTGATTATGGCCCCCATACTTCTCTTCTCCTATGTGCACCTGGCCAAGGTTGAAGAGCAGCGCGCCGAGACGGAATTTGGTGACGCGTACAACGACTACGTGCGTAAAACACCTGCTTTTTTCCCACCGTTCAATCAGTGGAAGGCATTTTTAACGGTGAGAGTGGCGGATGATGAGGTGCTATAGGCGCTCGCTGACAGGACTTGTTCAACCGACATCCACTACTGGAGGTGACATATGGAAGGTTTAGGTTCATTTTTACTCTTTGCAGTATTGTTCTACGTCATGCTGCGCTATGGCTGCGGTGCCCACATGATGCATGGCCATGGAGACAGCAAGGATACAAAGCACATTGACCCCGTTTGTGACATGGAGGTTAAGGCCGAGCAGGGTTACGGCAAGATGTATCAGGGCTCACTCTACCGCTTCTGTTCGAAAAACTGTCTCGACAAGTTCGATGCGAATCCTCAGCACTATCTGAATAAAGATAAAGGAGAAGCGCATGAAATGTAATCATCACAGACAGGGTATTTCTTTGTTAGGCGTCGGTCACGCCACCAGTTTTACCCTGACGATCAGCTTTGTACTCTGCGTTGTTTTTGACCTGGCATTCCCCAGTCATGCGATGTATGAAACCTGGCAGAAACTATTGCCGGGATTCGAGTGGATTAGCTGGAAAAGTTTTCTTCTGGGATTGGTCGAAGCCTACGGCTACGGCTGGTATTTCACCCTGATATGGGTGCCCATCTACAACTTCGTTACGCTGCGAAACAAACATTGCAATGGATAACTTTAAAATAAAAATCAGTTAATCCTGATTAAAATCATATTTTTACCACTAAATAAGGAAAAACCGAATGATCATCACAAAGTATATTAAAGCGCAGTATTTCATTCCATTGTTACTTATCCCTGCACTATCGGTGTTTGCCAGTGAATCACCGGATGCGCAACAGCTTTTTGAAAATAAGTGCTCGCTATGTCACTCCATCGATAAAAAAAAGCTGGGGCCAGCAGTCAACACCATGAATCACGAGGCAGAGGCCCTGCGTGAGACCATCACCAAAGGCAGAAATTTAATGCCTAGTTATATTGGCAAACTAACACCCGTTGAGATAGACGCACTCGTCGGCTATCTGTTAGCTAACCAACAATAAACATTGCAAAAGCATTATGAATAAAAAACACCAAACAGAGACATGTCCGGCCATCCGACCGCGCCATTTTTATGACTGTACGCTCAATGAAAAGCTGTTGTATACCTCATTTCTATTGCTGGCAGGCATCGCTTACTTGATGGCGCTCACTTATCTCTATACCAGCTTCGATGGCATCGATGGAAAACCAGGGCTATCGGTGGAGGATGTCGCGGAAAACTACTATGGCAACCGCAGCGGCACACGACTGGAATCAGCACTGCGAGGCCCCATGGCTGGCTATATCGAAACTGAAAACCGCCACCATATCGTTGAATGGTTGAAAGCAGGAGCTCCTCAAGCGGATTATGAACGCATTATAAAACCGATTCTGGACGAGCGCTGTGTGATTTGCCATAGCACCGATTCTGGCTTGAAAATCCCAGACCTCAGCCGTTACGAGGGGCTCAAACAGGTGGCTAATGTGGATACCGGTGTCTCGTTACACAGCTTAATGAGAGTATCGCATATTCATCTGTTTGGTATTGCACTCGTCGCGTTTTCGATCGGCCTTGTTTTTCGTTTTGCACTGCTGCCCCACTGGTTTCAGCACACGCTAACATTGCTGCCATTTATCGCTATTTTTATCGACATTACCGCATGGTTTCTGACTAAGTGGGATCCAATCTACGCCTACACAATAATCATTGCAGGCGGTCTCTTGGGACTATCGTGGATGCTGCAAATCATCATCTCTCTTTACCAAATATGGTTTTTGCGCAGTCGAATAGAGCCACTCGTTTAAAAGGTGTCAAATTTGAAAAACCAGTCGCAGCTTAACAAGTCATCACAGTACAAAAAAAACAGCCTGACGCTGGTGGGTGCGGTGTCGATGGGCACCGGGGTGATGATCGGTGCAGGCATACTGGCATTGACAGGCCAGATTGCAGAACTTGCGGGTTCGCTGTTCCCACTCGCTTTTCTTGCTGCCGCAGTGGTTACAGCATTTAGCGCATACTCTTATGTAAAACTATCCAATGCTTACCCTTCTGCAGGGGGGATTGCCATGTTTCTGCAAAAAGCCTATGGCAAAGGGGTGATGACGGCGGCTGGCGCACTGTTGATGTATTTTTCAATGGTTATCAATCAGAGTCTGGTGGCAAAGACTTTTGGCACTTACAGCATACAATTATTCGATATTGATCCTAGTAGCTGGATCGTTCTGGCGCTGGCGGTTGGATTGCTTGTTTTTGCTTTTCTGCTCAACGTTTCTGGTAATCGTGCGATTGGCTTTTTTTCACTGCTGATGGCCTTTATTAAAATTGGTGGCATTGTCGTATTTGCAGTGGGTGGTTTATGGATTGCGGATTTTTCGTTTGAGAGTAATCCGGCGGTGAGTGTTGAAGACACATCCGTGACCGGATTCATCGCCGCAATGGCGCTGGCTATTCTGGCTTACAAGGGATTTACCACCATCACCAATAGTGGTGCCGAAATTGTGAACCCACATCGCAATGTCGGGCGCGCCATTATCATTTCAATTGCGATCTGCGTTGTCATCTATTTTTTGGTGGCACTGGCTGTCGCGGGCAACCTGAGTTTGCCAGAAATAATCGCCGCAAAAGATTTTGCACTTGCAGAGGCGGCGCGTCCTGCACTGGGCGATTACGGCCTATGGTTCACCGTTGCTCTCGCCATTGTTGCGACGGCTTCGGGCGTTATCGCCAGCATATTTGCAGTATCACGTATGTTAGCGATGTTGACCGATATGAAGCTGATACCGCACCGTCATTTTGGTATGCCAGGCACTATCCAGAATCACACGTTGGTTTACACGATAGTGATTGCAATATTTTTGACACTGTTTTTTGATTTGAGCCGCATTGCATCACTGGGAGCAATTTTTTATCTGTTGATGGATATTGCTGTTCATTGGGGTGTATTTCGTCACCTTCGAAAAGAAATTAAGGCGAACGCCGCAATTTTGATGGCGGCAATTGTTTTTGATGTTGTCGTGTTGACTGCATTTTTGATGGTGAAAGCGTCTACCGATAGGATGGTTATCTATGTAGCGCTGGTTGGAGTGCTGATTGTCTTTGTGGGTGAGCGATTCTTCTTACGTCAATCGATAAATCATGAGGCAACGACAAGCCATGCCCATGAAAAATAAAGACGACCCTGATTTACACGACATCCGCTTGCACGGTCGCGGTGACCAGGAGTGCCCTTGTGGGCATATTGATATGAAATCTATGGTTGAGTAATAAAAGGAGAATCGATATGGAATGGTTAACGGCGAACTGGTTAATACTGTTGTTGGTGGCATGCTGTGTCGGCATGATGTTTTTCATGCATGGTGGACACGGTAAGTCAGGGAATGACGACGATAAACACCAGCACTGATCTTGAGGAAAACCAGAAATGGAAAATAATAATAGCGTTGATTCTGAGGCTGCTGTCGAGATCGCCGGTACCGGGCCGGCGGGATTGGCGGCGGCGATCACCCTCGCCCATGCGGGATGCAAGGTGATAGTACACGAAACCCAGAAAGCGGTGGGGCACCGTTTTGGTGGCGATTATCAAGGCACGATGAAAATCTATGCAACAAGCCGTGCGCAGAGTGCCGGAGAAAGACTCCGCAGATGGCAGTTCGTCATCGTGATGGTGCTCGCATCTAGCGCCTTTCCGCTACAAGCCATCCCGCCTAATGAAGGGCAGTCAATGTCAATGGCAGCGGCGGTGTCTGAAGTGGTAAAAGCAAATCCCGATCTGGCGGCGATCAGCGCCCGGGCCGAGGCGCTGGCGACGTTACCCGATCAGCAGGGAACGCTCCCCGATCCACAGCTGTCACTTAAATTGTTAAGTCTGCCGACAAACAGCTTTTCTTTTTCTCAGGAGGCGATGACTCAAACCCAGCTGGGATTTAGCCAGGTACTCCCCTTTCCCGGCAAGCTTGGGCTGCGTCAGGAGGTGGCACAGGCGATGGCCAGCGCGGCCGGTTTCGGGGTGGAGGAGTTGCGCCTGAAGCTGGTTCGGGATGTAAAGATGGTGTGGTGGAACCTCTTTTTTCTGGACCGGGCGCTGGAGACTGTTAAAAGCAATCAGACCTTGATGCGTCAGTTTATCGAGGTAGCCGAGAGTAAATATCGTGTCGGTAAGGGATTGCAACAGGATGTACTACTCGCCCAGCTGGAGCTCTCCAAGCTGTTCGATAGTCAGGTTGAACTGGAGGGGCAACGGCGCAATGAGGCGATTCGTCTCAATACGCTGCTTGATCGCCCAGCGACCGCGTCGTTGGTGTTGCCCCGTGAGGTGACGGAAAATTTCTCGTCGCCACGTAAAGAGGCGCAACTGGTAGCGCGTGCCGCTGAGGTTCGTCCCGTATTGGCGGCAAGTGAGCAACAGTTGGAAGCAGCGCGGTTACGGCTGGCGCTGGCCAAAAAGGACTATTACCCTGATTTCAGCATGGGCGCGGCCTATGGTTTGCGTCAGGGCAATAATCCTAACGGCGCCTCCCGTGCCGATTTAATGTCATTGATGTTTGGCATGAACTTGCCAATCTACACCGCAACCCGCCAGGATCGGGCCGTTGACCAGCGCAACGCCGAACGCATGAGCCAGCGTTATGCACTGGCGGATGCGCACAACCGGGTCGAGGCTGCCATCGGCAGCGCGCTATCGGACTACCGGCGAGGCAGCGAAAAAGCCGAGCTCTTCAAGAGCGGCATTATCCCCCAGGCACGCCAGACCGTCGCTTCCATGCTGGCCGGCTATCAGGTCAACAAAGTCGATTTCCTCAACGTAGTGCGTGCCCAAATCACGCTCTATAACTACGAAACTCAATACTGGAATGCGCTCAGCAAGACTGGTCAGGCACTTGCCCGCCTAGTCGCTGCGGTGGGCGAGGAGAATATTTATGAATAGTAGCAAAGGCAGTTTAGTCGCGATTGTGACAGCGTTGGTCATCGGTTTAGCGGGCGGATATCTGCTGTTTGGTGACAGCGAATCCCGCTCGATCGGTAGTGGGCAGATGGGGGAGCGTCCAGCGGTGGCGGAGCGTAAACCGCTCTTCTATCGTAACGCGATGAGTCCCACTGTCACCTCGCCGGTACCCGCCAAAGACAACATGGGTATGGATTACATTGCCGTATATGCCGATGATGAGGCGGACAGCGATGCCCCGGCTGGTACGGTCAAAATCGATGCTACCACGGTGCAGAATATCGGTGTGCGTACCGAGATTGCGACTAAGGGGCCGCTATCACGTGGCGTGCGCGCGGTAGGGCGTGTGGATTTCGATGAGACGCTGTTGGCACGTATCTACCCCAAGATTGATGGCTGGATAGAAAACCTGAGGGTAGATAAGACAGGTGCCAAGGTGAAGAAAAACGATGTGTTATTGAGTATCTATTCGCCACAGCTCGTTGCCAGCCAGGAGGAGTATCTGCTGGCACTTAAAAACCGCAAGACGCTGGCCAACAGCCCACTGGAAGATATTCGCCGTGGCTCAGAGAGTCTGGTGAAATCGGCCCGCCTGCGCCTCGAGTTACTCGATATGCCGGCACACCAGATCAAGGAGCTGGAACAGACAGGTGAGGTCAAACGGGCGGTTCACATCCACTCGCCGTTTGATGGCGTGGTCATCACACTGGGGGTGCAGGCGGGTCAGTATGTGGTGCCAAAGACCCAGCTCTATCAAGTGGCCGATCTCAGCAAGGTTTGGGTTTATGCTGAGGTGTATGAATTTGAATTGCCATGGATTAAAGAAAATGATCCAGCACAGATTACGGTAGAAGGGGTGCCGGGGCGTGAATTTCACGGCCACATCAGCTATATCTACCCCTACCTTGACCGTAATACCCGTACCGCTAAAGTACGGTTTGAATTTGATAACAGCGATGGTGTGCTCCTACCTGAAATGTATGCCAGCGTCACCTTAAAGAGTGTTCGCAGTGAGCCGGCGGTACTGGTGCCTGCTCAGGCGATAGTGCGTTCCGGTACGCGAAAACAGGTGTTTGTGGTACGTGAACCGGGTAAGTTTGAACCGCGAGTAGTCGTGCTGGGTATGACCAACGAGGGTAAAACCCAGATCCTAGAAGGGATTGAAGCGGGCGAAGAGGTGGTGATTTCTGCTCAGTTCCTTATCGATTCTGAATCTTCACTGCGTGAAGCAACGGCGAAGATGATGAGAGAGGTCACACAGGGAACCGCAAAAGGCAGTGCTGAAATGAAGACGGATGGCATGGATATGTCTACGCCCATATCAGACACACCGAAAGCGACCCTGAATAAGGGTGGTATGAAAATGGATTCAGGAGAGTAAGCAGCCATGATCGAAAGCATTATTGACTTTTCGGTGCGCAAAAAATTCCTGGTGATGATCGCCACCTTTCTGATCATTGTTGTGGGCCTGTGGGCCGTTAAAACTACGCCGCTTGACGCCATCCCGGATCTCTCCGATGTCCAGGTGATCGTCTTCACCGAATACCAGGGGCAGGCTCCCCAGGTGGTGGAGGATCAGGTGACCTATCCGCTCACAACCGCCATGCTTTCGGTTCCCAAGGCCAGTATTGTGCGTGGTTACTCCTTTTTTGGCCTCTCCTTTGTCTACATCATCTTCGAGGATGGCACCGATATGTACTGGGCCAGGTCGCGAGTGCTGGAGATTCTTAACTATGTCGGTGACCGGCTTCCCGAAGGGACCAATCCGGCGCTCGGCCCTGATGCCACTGGGGTAGGCTGGATTTATGAGTATGCGTTGGTAGATAAAACCGGCCGCCATGACCTCTCGCAACTGCGCTCGATTCAGGACTGGTATCTACGCTATCCACTACAGACCGTGCCGGGAGTCTCAGAGGTAGCTGCTGTGGGTGGTTTTGTCAAGCAGTATCAGGTCGAGGTGGATCCCAACGCGTTGCTGGCCTACAACATTCCACTATCCAAGGTAAAACATGCGATCAAAACCTCCAATAACGATGTCGGTGGCAAGCTGATAGAGATGTCGGCGACCGAGTATATGGTGCGTGGCCGCGGTTACATCCGTGACATTGACGACATTAATGACATACCGGTGGGCGCTGATGCCAACGGTACGCCAATCCGTGTTGCCGACATCGCCCATGTCCACATTGGCCCCGAGTTGCGCCGTGGCCTGACGGAACTGGATGGCGAAGGTGAAGTAGTGGGCGGTATCGTCATTATGCGTTTTGGTGAGAATGCGCTGGCCACCATCGAAGGGGTGCGGGCCAAACTGGATGAGTTGAGCAAGGGCTTGCCTGAGGGGGTGGAGATTGTAACCACTTATGATCGTGGCTCGCTCATTGAACGAGCGGTGGATAACCTGAGCGAGAAACTGATGGAGGAGTTCCTTGTTGTCAGCCTGGTCTGCATCATCTTCCTGCTTCACGCCCGTTCGGCACTGGTGGCAATTGTCGCGCTGCCGATTGGCATTCTGCTGGCTTTTTTAGCCATGCGTTGGCAGGGACTCAACGCCAATATCATGTCGCTGGGGGGGATCGCCATCACCATCGGCGCGATGGTCGATGGAGCCATCGTGATGATCGAAAATGCGCACAAACATCTGGAACGGGCGGGAAATAAAAAAGGGTCTGAGCTGACGACCCGAGAACGCTGGGCCGCGACCACCGCCGCCGCTAAAGAGGTGGGGCCGGCGCTCTTCTTCTCCTTGCTGATTATTACCGTCTCCTATATGGCGATCTTCACATTACAAGGGCAAGAGGGGCGTTTGTTTACGCCGTTGGCGTTTACCAGTACCTATTCGATGGCCGCCGCTGCACTGCTGGCGGTGACGCTGGTGCCGTTGCTGATGGGCTGGTTTATTCGCGGCAAGATCATGCCTGAGGCGAAAAACCCGGTGAATCGCCTGTTGCACTTTCTACATACTCCCGCGCTTAGAGCCGCAATGAGTTGGCGTAAAGTGACCGTTGTTGCCGCAATAGTCTTACTGGCTGCAACCTGGTATCCACTATCGAAACTGGGTAGCGAATTTATGCCGCCGCTGGATGAAGGCGATATCCTCTACATGCCCACGACCTTCCCCGGCATCTCGATTAGCAAAGCGCGGGAGCTGTTACAGCAGACTGATAAAATTCTTAAAAGCTTTCCTGAGGTAGAAACGGTATTTGGTAAGGTGGGACGGGCTGAAAGCGCGACTGATCCGGCATCACTGTCGATGATGGAGAGCATCGCCCGCCTTAAACCACGAGAGGAGTGGCCCGACCCCGATAAGACGATACAGGCTTTGATGGCAGAGATGGATAAGGCGATCCGTTTTCCCGGCCTCGCCAATGCCTGGACGATGCCGATCAAGACGCGCATAGATATGCTCTCTACCGGTATTAAAACGCCCATTGGTATTAAGGTAAGTGGCCCCAGTCTTGACGAGTTGGCACGCATCTCTAAAGAGATCGAGACAGCAATGAAGACGATGCCCGATACCCTGTCGGCCTTTGCTGATCGGGCGGTGGGCGGCTACTTTATCGACTTTGATATCGACCGTAAAAAAGCGGCTCGTTATGGCCTGACTGTGGGTGATGTTCAGGATACCATCAGTGCGGCGATCGGCGGCATGAACGTCACATATACTGTAGAGGGTTTGGAGCGCTACCCAGTTAATTTACGCTACCCGCGTGAGCTGCGTGACACGCCTGAGAGCCTGGCGCGGATGCTGATACCCACTCCCTCTGGCGCACAGATTCCGCTGGTGCAAGTGGCGGATATCGTAGAGCGGCGCGGCGCCCCCGTCATTAAGAGTGAAAATGCGATTCTCAACGCGTGGCTTTATATCGATATCAAGGATAGCGATATCGGTGGTTATGTGGCACGAGCTAAAAAGGTGCTGGCGGAGCAGGTAGAGATCCCCCCTGGCTATACGGTTGCCTGGTCGGGGCAGTTTGAATATATGGAGCGGGCAAACGCACGCCTTAAAATCGTGGTGCCAGCGACGCTGTTGCTGATCTTTTTACTGCTCTACTTTAATTTCGGCAACATCAGTGCCCCTGTCGTCGTTCTGTTATCGGTGCCATTCGCATTGGTAGGGGGGATCTGGTTGATCTACTGGTACGGCTTCAATATGTCAGTTGCGGTGGCGGTCGGGTTTATTGCGCTCGCTGGAGTGGCCGCGGAGATCGGCGTATTGGTGCTCACCTTTGTTGATCAGGAAATAAAACAACGGCGTCAAACGAAGGCAGAAAAAGAAGGGAGTCATTTTACTATGTTGACGATGGAGGAGATCAGAGAAGGGGTGCGGGTTGGGACTTCTGAACGGGTGCGGCCCATCGTCATGACCGCCGTTGCGGTGACCGCGGGTCTGCTGCCGATCATGTTGGGCAGCGGTACGGGTTCATCCGTGATGCAGCGTATCGCCGCGCCAATGGTGGGTGGCATGGTGACGACCACCTTCCTCTCGCTGGTGGTGTTGCCGGTGGTCTACTGCTGGGTGTTACAGGTAAAAGAAAAAATGCAGCAACGAAAAAATGAGAAAGAGGAAGAGGAAGAGAAAAGAGAGAGAAAAGAGAGATAAAACAAGCAGCCAGCCAGGAGGTATAAACCATGAGTTATAAAAAAGTGACCGCAATATTTCGTTTTGAGCTGCTGGATAAAGTGGAGAAAAAACTACAGGAGCTGGGCGTCAAAGGTCTCAGTGTCTCTAAAGTAAAAGGTTATGGCGAATACGCCGATTTTTACGCCAAAGACTGGCTGACGACCCATGCACGTATTGAACTCTTTCTCGAAAAGGAAGATGCTGAAATCACGGCAAAGGCGATTATGGATGCTGCCAGTCTTAATATGGAGGGCGATGGTATTGTGGCAATACTGCCAGTGGAAAAACTCTACCAGATTCGCACAAAAACTGAACTTAATGATGAGTGCTAATGGGCATAAACTGATCGATTTTCTTACACTGGTGGTCAGTGGAGATACCGCTGTGGAGGCTGTAAATTAAATTGTGTAACTGCTCATTATTGATTAACTTCCTAATGGAGATAAATAATGAGTATGACAATGAAGCAAACAAAAATAAACGCGTTAGCCGCCGAGCTAGCTAAAGACCTT
>Ga0316209_1002147_pt1 | contig 16850 bp, 15 predicted proteins | sample 6monopyrite_MG_FD_204945 | JGI IMG/M metagenome (GOLD analysis project Ga0316209, IMG submission 204945) | Microbial mat bacterial communities from mineral coupon in-situ incubated in ocean water Damariscotta River, Maine, United States -... | ecosystem: Environmental > Aquatic > Marine >...
TCTGATATCAAAAATTGGTACTTTTGAATATAATTGCGAACTAAGGTTAAATCTTCTGTGTTATTTCTCATAAAAACAAAATTAAATATTCTTAATTTTGTCCTCGAATTAGGTAACCTTTACAATTGCGAGGAACGAAGCAATTTCTTATTTAAGAAACAGATTACTTCGTCATTCTTCCTCGTAATGACGTATTTTTGAAATTTAATATGAACATTTATCAACACATTATATCGGCAAAAAAAGAAGGCAAAAAACTACTCGCAGTTTTAATTGATCCTGAAAAAATGGAACTTAAAATGGTATCTTCCTTTTTTAAAAAAGTACATCAATCTATTGCAACACATATTTTTGTTGGTGGAAGTACCGATAAAAATAATCAAACAGAAAACCTTGTTTCTGAAATAAAAAAAGCAACAAAACTTCCTGTTATTTTATTCCCTGGTGATGTACATCAGATTACAAATAAAGCAGACGGAATCTTGTTTTTAAGTTTACTTTCTGGCAGAAATCCCGAGTATTTAATTGAACAACAGGTAAAAGCTGCTCCGATTTTACAGCAAACGGATTTAGAAATTATTCCGACTGGTTATCTTTTAATTGATGGTGGAAGCGAAACTGCTGTTCAAAAAGTAAGCAATACAAAACCGATTTCTCAAAACAATATTGATTTAATTGTAAATACTTCTTTAGCAGGAAAATTTTCTGGTAAAAAATTGATTTATCTTGAAGCTGGTTCTGGAGCCACAAAGGTTATCAGTAAAAAAATCATAAAAAAAGTTTCTGATAATCTTAATATTCCTTTACTAATTGGTGGCGGAATTAAATCAAAACAACAAGTAGAAACCGCCTTTAATGCTGGAGCAGATTTGGTGGTTATTGGAACAGCTTTTGAAAAAAATATTGCTTTTTTTAATGATTTAAAAAAATAACTTGTTTGTCATTCCTGCCTTTCGGCTTCGCTCAAGATAAACTCTGGCAGGAATCCGTAATAACTCAATTTAAATTCACATACTTTCTCAAAAATAACAAACCTATAAGATAGTTCTCGACCTGCCTACCGGCAGGCAGGTACAATTTTTTCTCATTTCAATTGAAAAAATCACTCGAACTGACAAAATGTGTTATTTTTACGTTTCAAATCATATCAATGTCAGAAATTTTTGACTTTTTTTTAAAACCTTATCAAACAGCAACTTTTCTAAATATATTTCTAGAAATTGTAGCCGCATCTTTTGGAATTGTTAGTGTTTTTTACGCCAAAAAAGAGAACATTTTAGTTTTTCCTACTGGAATAATCAGCACCGGAATTTACGTTTATTTATTATCTCAATGGAATTTGTATGGAGACTTAATCATCAATATCTATTATACAATTATGAGTTTGTATGGATGGTATATGTGGAACAAAATTACCGATGATAAAAATCATCATATTCCTATTTCAGGAACCAACAACAAAGATAAATTGAAAGCTCTTGGTATTTTTGTTTTTACTGCAGTTTTTGTGTTGTTTATTTATGGAAAATATGATGTTATTGATACTCAACTGGGAGTTATTGAAAGCCTAAAACATGTGTTTTCGCATTTAGATTCTTTAGAGAATTTTAGAAGTGTAACTCCTTATATAGATACTTTTACAACTGCTTCTGCTTTTGTTGCCATGTGGTTAATGGCAAATAAAAAAATAGAAAATTGGACTTTTTGGATCGTAACTAATATCGTTTCTGTTCCTTTGTATTTTGTAAAAGGATATGGTTTTACAGGAATTCAATATACCATTTTTTTAATTTTAGCATTTCAAGGATATAAAGCATGGAAGATAAGCTTAGACAGCAACCAGCAAACATTATAAAAATTGTTTTATTTGGACCAGAATCTACTGGAAAAACAACACTTTCTGAACAACTTGCTCGACACTACAATACGGTTTGGGCACCAGAATTTGCAAGAGAATATTTGCAAAAAAAATGGAACAACGAACGTAAAACTTGTGAGGCTGAAGATATAATTCCGATTGCAATTGGGCAAATGAAATTAGAAAATAAGTTGGCTAAAAAAGCCGATCGTGTTTTAATTTGCGACACAGATTTACTAGAAACCAAAGTATATTCTGAAGAATATTACGGCGGATTTGTAGATCCAATTTTAGACAAAGCAGCAAAAAACAACACCTACGATTTGTATTTATTAACCTTTATTGATACACCTTGGGAAGAAGACGATTTACGAGACCGGCCAGGTTTGCGAAGAGAAATGTTTGATGCTTTTGAAAACGCTTTAAAAAAATACAATCGCCCATATATTTTATTGGATGGCAACAAGGAAACTCGTTTACAAAATGCCGTTAAAGCAATTGATAAATTGATTGCAAACAGAAAAAACCTAACTTCCTTTTCTAAAAGTTTAGGAAAATAAGAACTTGTTTTGGACACAGAAAAACTCATAAAGGAACTCAATTTTAAAGCAACAAGAAGTGGTGGCGCTGGCGGACAACATGTAAATAAAGTGTCGTCTAAAATCGAATTATTTTTTGATGTAGAAAACTCTGCCCAATTTTCTGAGGAAGAAAAAAACTTGCTACTTAAAAACTTAGCAACTCGACTCACAAAAGAAAACATCTTAATCCTAACTTGTGATGAAAGTAGAAGTCAGCATAAAAATAAAGAATTGGCAATCAAACGTTTTTTAGAAATCATACAACAAGGATTAATCATTCCAAAAAAGCGCAAACCCACAAAACCAAGCAAAGCGTCTGTTAGAAGAAAAGCAGAAAACAAAAAGAAGATTTCTGTAAAAAAAGTGTTGCGTAAAAAACCTGGATTGGAATAAATATTATAAAAAAAATTTATTTATTTTTAAGACACTCAAGGTTGTGTCTATTCCTTGCGAGAGAATATTTTTATTTCAATATGTTTTTTAGTTGATAAAAGAACCGTTCTATCAATCGTAAATCTTCTGTAACTATTTCTGCTGTTCCTTTCATTTCTTGTTTAAATTCAATTATTCTATCATAGGTTGTTATTAACTTCTTAGGCAAAGCTACATCGATTAAATAATTTCCTTTTTCATCTGGCACAACCGAAATTGACTTAACACGACCATTAATTTCTCCAAACTCATCAGAAGGAAAATTTGCTAACTTTATCTGTACTCTTTGTCCTTTCTTTATTTTCCCTGAATTTGCTGCTGGTGCATTTATCTTACCAACATAACTTGAGTTTTTAATTGGAATAATTGTAAAAACTAAATTGCCTGTTTGTACTGTCTGATTTTCACTCCAAAATGATAAAAAAGTTACTTTACCGTTTATAGATGATTTTAATACAAATTCTTTTTCCCAATCTTTAATTGATTTTTTTAGTTGATAATAAGACTGTATTGTTTTTTTTAGCAATCGAGTATCGTTTAATGTTTTTTCTATAGATGTACTCTTTAAATCTTTCTGAGAATTATTAATCAACTCTCTGGTTTGTGAAATTGAAGATTCTAAACTTTTATAGGATTTCTCCGCTTGTAAAATTTCAATTTGTTTCTGTTCATAATCTTTTGCAGAAATCACTCCTTTTTCAAACAGTTGTTTTTGTCTAGCTAAATCTTTCTGTTTAAATTTTAACTCTCTTAAGTTTAATTCTTTTTGTGATTTTAAAACTTGAAACCTGCCTTTTGCTTCAACTAATGAAAAGCGTTTTGCAAAAGATTGATTCTTATAAGGATTTAATTTATTGTTTAAATAATACTCTGAATAATTGTTTTCGAAAGTTGCATAGCTTGTTGTAATATCGCCTAACACCAAATACGGAATACTGTTTATTGGAAATGAAAAAGTATTTGTATTAATTGATAAAGTATCTAAAATACTTTTTAATAAAAAAACATCTTTATAATTAGCACTATTCTCTATAATTGCAATGGTTTCATTCTCTTCTATTTTATCTCCATCATTCTTTAATAAAACTTCAATTTGTCCACTTGTTTTTGCATAAATTTTTTCTGGTGGAATTGTAGTTGTAATCATAACCTGTGTAGAAATTACATCTGGGTATTTTACAAACCATGAAATAAATAACAACATAAGAATTAACAAAAACATTAACGTGTTTCCCCAACGAATCATCCAAGTAGGTACTTGAGTTAAAATCTCTTGTACTTCTTCACTACGTATTTCTATATCTTGATTATTCTCTGGCATTTTATTTTCCTAAATCTAACTGGTTTTTAACTAAATGATAATAATTTCCTTTTAAGGCAATCAATTCTTTATGGTTTCCTGTTTCAACAATTCTTCCTTTATCTAATACAACTATTTGGTGTGCATTTTTCACAGTACTTAATCTGTGTGCAATAACTACCGCTGTTTTATCCGCAAAAAAAGTATTTAGTTTTTCCATAATTACTTTTTCATTATTAGCGTCTAAAGCAGAAGTTGCTTCATCAAAAAACAAATATTTTGGGTTTTTATAAACAGATCTAGCAATCAATAAGCGTTGTTTTTGCCCCGTGCTTAAACCAGAACCTTCACTACCAATTTTTGTATTGTATCCCAAAGGAAGTCCTTCTATATAATCAGAAATATTTGCAACGTCAATTGCGTGAGCTAGTTTTTTTGGATCTACATAATCTTCTCCAACTGCAATGTTTTTAGCAATAGTATCATTAAAAATATATCCTTCTTGCATCACCACTCCACAATTGGCTCTCCATACTTTTTGAGAAATATTTTTTAAATTAAATTGATTTACCATTATTTCTCCTTTATCAATCTCATAAAAGCGCAACAATAACTTCATCAACGTTGTTTTTCCACTTCCACTTACACCAACAATGGCAGTAATTTTATTTGCTGGAATTTCTAAAGTCAGGTCTTTTAAAACAGGTTCAAGTCCGCCAACATATCTAAAAGAAATATTGTTTAAATTGATAGCTGCGTTTTCTGGAATCGTGGTTATTTTTTCATCCCCTGGTTTTTCTTCATCTTCTTTGTTATGAATTTCACCTAATCTATCTAAAGAAATTTTTGCATCTTGCACTTCTCGCATAAAATTGATTAACTGAGTTATTGGGCCATTTAATTGCCCCACGATATAACTAATTGCCATCATCATTCCTAAAGTAATTTCTCCATCAATAACTAACTTGGCAGATAATATGGTAATGAACATGTTTTTTAGTTCATTAATAAAATTAGAGCCTACGCTTTGTGTTTGTTCTAATGCTAAACTTTTAGTAGAAATTTTAAACAACCGAGCTTGCACATATTCCCAATTCCAACGCATTCTTCTTTCTGCATTGTGCAGTTTTATTTCTTGCATTCCGTTAATCAATTCAATAACTTTACTTTGTTCTTGACTTACCTGAGAAAAGCGTTTATAATCTAACTCCTTTCGTTTCTTAAAGAAAAACAGCACCCAACCAAAATACAATACACTTCCTATTGCAAAAACTCCCAAAATCTGTAAACTATAATAGCCTAAAACAAAACTGAATACAATCAAATTAAAGAAAGAAAATAATATGGTAAGTGAAGAAGTTGTTAGGATTCTCTCTACTCGCTTATGATCATTAATTCTCTGTAATAAATCCCCAGTCATACGAACATCAAAGAATGAAATTGGTAATTTCATTAGCTTGATAAAGAAATCTGAAATTAATGAAATGTTGATTCGTGTACTTAAATGTAATAAAATCCAACTTCTTATAATGTCTAAAGAAGCTTTTCCAATAAATAAAAATAATTGTGCAAAAAGCACTAAATAGACAAAGTTTAAATCTTGATTTTTTATACCAACATCAACAATACTTTGCGTTAAAAAAGGGAGAATCAATTGTAATAAACTACCCGCTAGTAAGCCAATAATTAATTGAACAATAAACCTTTTGTACTTAAATAGGTATTTAAAAATAAAGCTAAAACCAAATTTCTCATCTTTATCAAAATCTGATTGATAAAATAAGGGTGTTGGCTCAACCAATAACACAATTCCTTCTTCTGTTTTATCAGTTGCGTTATTCCCAATCCAACGAGTTATAAACTCTTGTTTTGTATAAGTTATCAATCCATGAGCTGGATCAGAAACATAAACCGTGTTTTTCTTGATTTTATAAACAACTACAAAGTGATTTTTATTCCAATGAACAATACATGGTAATGGAGCTTCTAGTAATTTCTCGTAAGTGAGTTTTACACCTAAAGATTTAAGCCCTAAAGATTCTACAGCATCACTTAACCCCGTTAAACTACTCCCTTCTCTTGTGGTTTCACTTAATGCACGTAATTGTTGCGTGTTAATAATTTTACCATAATATTTGGCAATCATTTTAATACACGTAGGGCCACAATCTTTGGACTCGGTTTGTTTATAGTGAGGGAATTTTTTCAAATTAATTTTTATTGTATATGTTGTCAATAATTTGCTCAAAATATTCTTTATCTGAAGGAGAGGGAGCGTTATTTAATACGATCTTATTTTCTTTATTAAAAATAACATATCGTGGAAATTCTTTAACTTTTAACGAACTTGTCAATGCAGATTTTCGCCCGTTTAAAAGAAAGAAGGAGTTCGTGAAATTTAAAACATGTTGAAATTCTTTGTTTTTTTTCAACCATTGTTGGTAATTCTTTTCAGGTGATATGTATATCCATTCAACATTATTTTCAACATGTAGTCGGTCTTTAAAAGGTTTCCCTTCCTTAATTTGCCTTATACATGGTGTACACCAAGTCGTCCAGAAGTCAATAACTCTTATTCTCTTAGTAGTACGAGCAAAAATTTTCTTTAAAGTTAAGGTGTCACCAATAGTATTGATAAACTTAGAGTCTAAAGCAGAACCAGGCAACTGAAAATCATACGAATTTAAATCTTGTTTTATTTCATTCATAAACTCTATATAAGAAGGTTTTGTAAACTTATCTTTATATTCATCAATTGAATTTTTCAAGAGATTAATAGTAATAATACTATTTCCAAATCCTTTTAAATGATAATCTCTTAACATTCTAGCTATGGCGTAATTTTCCATATCTCCATCAAAGTTTTTTTGAATAAAGTCTTTTTCCGCTAAAAACTTTTCTTTCGAATAAGCTAAATATTTAGGGTTTAGAAAATAATACCGTATGTAGGCATTAATATTATTTTTAAAATAAAAGTTATCTATATACTGTTCTTTTTTAAATTCTTCAATTGATAAAGTCCCAAAATAATCTGTCAAATCAATAATCAATTCCGCGTTTTTAGCTGTTTCTTTTTGAATTAAGGGTATTAATCCATCAATTTCACTAAGGTAATGCCCTTCACTAGATTTAGATTTAATAGTTTTTGGGTTTATTAGTGTAAATAAGTATTCTTGTTTAATATCTAGTTTTGATGTATTGATAAAATATTTAGACTGAATATTATGTTTTTTAATATAATTATTGAGAAATACTTTCTTTTGCTCATAAATAGATTTTACACTTTCTTTATACTGGTTTATATTCCCTAAATATGGGTTTTTGGAATATTCAGGTGTTTGATTATTCATTTCTGACCAATAGTTATTTAGAATAGCATTTTTACCAAGGAACTTCATTGTTCCTTTTTTTATTTTGATGCTAATAGTATCTCCAGGAATTAGAAAGACCCATCCACGATAAACTTTACGATCTCCTTTGGTAACCACCTCACATAATAATGGTCTTTCAATTGAATTCAAAACCATATGTAGTGAATCTGAGAAAATTTCTTTTGTAACATCTAAATGACTTCTTCCAAATAAATAAGTGCTATTCATAATGTTTATATACTTGAATGCGGTTGCATCATCTGTAGTCCCATTTATAATAACTTTATCTAATAAAGAATCATTGTTCTCATTATTGTTAGTTGAGATAAAAAATTCTTTTTGAGACTCATTTTTTCCTTTACAATTGAATAGTATCAAAAAAAGGATTAAACAACTATTTTTTTTTAACTTCATGATTAAGTTTTTAATATTTAAATTAATAAGAAAAGCTAAGGTTACAAAAACCTCAGCTAATTAACTTACTCATTTTAACATGAACATACTGTCCATCCAGAAACATTACACATAGCGTCTGCACCGGCATCACAATCTGTAGTTTGTTTTAGGCTACCTGAATTACATTTTACCCAGCAACCTCCTGCATCTCCTTGTTGAACGGGAATTCCACCATTAATTAATTTCTGTTCAGCCTTATTTAAAGCTTTTCCTAAATTTAAAATTTGTTTTTTCATCATTAAAAAATTTAAATATTATAATAAGCCTTGATCGTTTTAAGACACTCAAGGTTTATGTCTATTCCTCGCGAGAGAATATTTTTATATTTACTTTTGTTCAGTTTTATTTATCAATTTCATAATTTCTTTTTCTATGATACTATCTTTTTTATATCCAATAAACTGCTTAATTAATTTACCTTCTTTATTAATTAAAAAACTATGTGGCAATAGAGAAACTCCATATTGAAAAGCAATAGGATCTTTCATACCTTTTAAATTTGATAAATTTACCCATTGATAAGATGATTTAGAAATAGATTTTTTCCAAACCTCCATTTTTTCATCTAAAGAATAACTTATGATTACAATATCATCTTTATATTTTTTGTTTAAATAAGAAAATTCTTTTTCATTCTGAACGTGGCACCATTTACACCAATATGCCCAAAAATCTAAAACTATTATTTTCCCTTTATAATCCGATAATTTTACAAGATCTCCATTTATATTTCTTGCCTCAAAATCTTTAAAAGTTTGTCCAATTTTAATTCGTTCAGTTGATATATGCTTTTTTAATAATACCCCATTTACCGATTCCTTTAAATTATTATTTAGATTATTATAAAAAATTGATAAACTATCTTTAGAAAGATGATCATTAAATCTAAAAAATTCATCTAATGAAAAAGAATTATTTGAGTTTTTAAAAAGAAAATTTAGTTGATCTTTCTTAATTGAATCCATAAAAACATTAAAAATCTGCTCTCTTTTCTTTTGATTCATTTGAGAGGTAAATAACTTTTCCATTTGAGAATCATATTTTAAAGGAACATTTCTATAACTTCTTAAAATTGTATTTGTTTTGTTATTAATTACTTTAATAATTTCCTTTTTTCTTACGTCTCCATTAATAACTAAATTATCTTTTTCTAGCCATAAATCTGTTCCATAAAGCGTAGAATCTTTCTTTGTTTTTAAATTGAGATAAAACAAACCTCCTTGATCAGATTTATTTTTATAGAAAAGCTTAAACTTTTGATTAAACACAAATGCAGAATCAATTTTTACACCACCGAACTTTTTTAACACAACAATTGTACTATCTTTTAAATTTTGTATTTCTCCTTTAATAATTATCAACTTACCTAAGGTTTCGTTTTTGTTTGAAGTACAAGAAAAACAGATAAGAAATAATAATATGCTCTTTTTTATATTCATTACTTTTTTATTAAATTTTTTTATTGGTAATTAAATCTTGTTTACCTTCTTTAATTATATTCTTATATTAACTATTGCTCTAATTTCAAGAGCAATAGTTAAAAGGTCTTAGATTATTCACATAGCCCGTTTCGACCACTCCCAAGTTTACATTCTCCACAACATTTTTGTTGTGCATCAGAACGACAATAAGCTCCTACATCTAAGCAGGCTTCATCAAATTCTAGATAACCTCCAAAGAAATTTCTTTGCTCAGCTTTACTCAAAGCCTTTCCTAAATTTAAAATTTGTTTTTTCATCATTAAAAAATTTTAACTGTTTATTATAGCCTTGATCGTTTTAAGACACTCAAGGTTTGTGTCTATTCCCCGCGAGAGAGTATTTTTATTTCAATATGTTTTTTAGTTGATAAAAAAATCTTTCTATCAATCGTAAATCTTCTGTAACTACTTCTTCTTTTAATTTTCATTGTATATGTTATCAATAATTTGCTCAAAAGTTTCTTTATCTGAAGGAGAAGGAGCAGTATTTAATACTATTTTATTTTCTTTATTAAAAATCACGTATCGCGGAAATTCTTTAACTTTTAACGAACTTGTCAATGAAGATTTTCGCCCGTTTAATAGAAAAAAGGAGTTAGTGAAATTTAAAACATTTTTAAATTCTTTATTTTTTTTCAACCATCGTTGGTAATTCTTTTCTGGTGAAATGTATATCCATTCAACATTGTTTTCAACATGTAAACGGTCTTTAAAAGGCTTCCCTTCCTTAATTTGCCTTACACAAGGAAGACACCAAGTTGCCCAGAAGTCAATAACTTTTATTCTCTTACTAGAGCGAGCAAAAATTTTCTTTAAAGTTAAGGTATCACCAATAGTATTGATAAACTTTGTGTTTAAAGCTGACTCAGATAAATCAAAACCATATGATTCTAAATCCTGTTTTATTTCATTCATATCCTCTATATAAGAGGGTTTTGTAAACTCACCTTCATATTCATCAATTGTATTTTTCATTAGCTCGATGGTATTAAGACCTTTGCCGAACCCCTTTTCATGATAATCTCTTAACATTCTAGCAATAGCATAAACTTTTATTTCACCTTCTAAATTTTTTTGAATAAAATTTTTTTCTGCTAAAAATTTTTCTTTAGAATACGCTAAAAATTTTGAATCCAAAAAATAGTACCTTATATATGCATTAATATTGCTCTTAAAGAAAGGGATATTATTAAGTGCATTTACATCTTTGAATTCGTCAATGGAAATTTTTTCAAAATAATTAGATAAATCAATAATTACCTCCGAATTTCTACTTGTCTCTTTTTGAATTATAGGCATTAATCCATCAGAATCATTCAAGTAATAACCCTCAATTGGTGATTTGACATTTACTGGATTAATAAGACAAAATAAGTATTCATGCTTAAGATGACTCTTTGTGGTGCTAATAAATAATTTAGATTGAATGTTATTATTTTTAATATATTGATTTAAAAAAGCATTTTTTTTATCATAGATTGATTTCACTTTCTTTTTGTACAAATTCAAATTCCCTACATATGGATTTTTAATATATTCAGGTGTTTGCTTCCTCATTTCTGAATAATAATTATTGTAAATAGCATTTTTGCCAAAAAATTTCATTTTTCCATTTTTTATTTTAATACTGATAGTATCTCCTGGAATAAGAAAAATATAACCACGATATACAACACTATCTCCAATGGTAAAAACTTCAGAAAGTAATGGTTTATCAATTGAGTCTAAAACCATATGCAATGAATCAGAAAAAATTTCTTTTGTAACATCTAAATGACTTCTTCCAGCGAAATAAGTGTTATTCATAATATTTAAATATTTAAATGCAGTTATATCGTCAGTTGAACCAGTTATGACTACTTTATTTGAAAATATGGAATCTTTATTTTCAATAAAGTCTTTTGATGTTAAAGCCTCTTTTCTGTCCAAAGATTTATTCTTACAATTGAATAGAAATAAAAGAATAAATAAATAAATAATATTTTTTAATTTCATAAGGTATTATTAAATAATATATGTTGATAATTACAACTAGGGCTTTTGCCCTAGTTGTTTTAGATATAATCTACGAACAAACTGTCCATCCACCATTATTCGCACATGCATAATCTGCTGATGCTGCACAGTCTGCAACTTCATACAGCTTATTGTCGCCATTACATTTTACCCAATGACTGCCTTCACCAGGAAGATGAAGCTGTTCATCTCCACCGTTAATCTTTTTTTGCTCTGCTTTTGTTAAAGCCTTTCCTAAATTTAAAATTTGTTTTTTCATAATTAAAAAATTTAAATATTATAATAAGCCTTGATCGTTTTAAGACACTCAAGGTTTGTGTCTATTCCTCGCGAGAGAATGTTAGATTTCTTTTTCTATAATGTCATCAATAAAAAAAGAAATGTCTTTTTTGTTGTATTCTTTTGGAAATAAATACCCATTTATAAATACTGCTGGTGTAAAGTTTACCGTATTATTTGTACACCATTCTTTTGCTTTTTCTAGTTCAGAAATATAATTTATGTGCGTCGTCGATTTCCATTTTTGCAACCAAACTTCTGGTTCTATATCTGAATATATTTCGTCTAATGCTTCTAGTATTTTTTCTTCACTCTGATTGTTATAAATCTCTAATAATTGATTTGAGATTTCTAATGCTACATTTGATTCTGTATTTGAAGTATTGATATTAAACCGTATCATTAATTGAATATCCTCTTTTCTGCCCTTTAAAATTTCATGAAATACTTGATGCGCTTCTTTACAATAGAAACATTTAGGGTTAGTTACCAAAACAATCTTTAGTTTTGCGTTTTTATTTCCTAAAACTATTTCATGAATTCCTGCAATGGTCATTTCTTTTTTATCAGTAGCTTTTAAAGCAGTAATAAACAAACTAGAGTTTCTCTTAAATTTATAATGTTCTAGCTGTAAAACGTTAAACTCTTGTTTCTTTTTAAATCCTGCTTTTAATTCAGCCCAAATAATACTTAAAGCTAAGAAACTAAATAAAGATACTATTATTTCTGTACTATTAAATACGAAAGATATATTTGCAAAAAACAACACTATTAATCCTTGTATTAGCAACACTCCAATAACAATTATACATAATGGGCACCATTTTTTTATTACGCGCCATTGATAATAAATTGAATACGGAATGAAAAGTAAAGATAAAACACTTAAGTTGTAAAATAATTGAATACTTGTTTCTGAGGCTGTTAAACTAAAAAGAAATATTGATAGAATGATGCCTGAAAAATAAACGATTCCTACATCGCTTAATTTAAAAACACCAAAAATTGTTGCTCCTTTAGAGTTTAATACATCATCACAACTATTATTTTCTGAAGCTTCACAAAACTTATCTAAACTTTTAGAATGCAATCCTAGTTCTTTTTGCACTAGCAATACACTTATATAAAAACCTATTATCGAAATCAATAAATAACCATAACCAACGCTACTTAAAGGATATAAAATGAATGTTCCAAAAATTACCAATGCAAAAACACCAATAACAAATGATTTTAAAATAGATTTACTATTAGAATTGTTTCTAACAATATTTTCATTTTTTTCTATTGCAACAACAACGCCTGTCCATAAAGCAACAAAATCTTTATATGATAAGTTTTTAGTTGTTTTTGCATCATAAACTAATTTTAGCTCATCACCCTTTTTAACTACTAAAACAATTTTTTCACTATTTTCTTCTTTTATATGAGCCAAAAAAGTATCTGGTAATTCTGAAATCACTGAAACCTCTTTAGGTAATTCTGCTGCAACATTTTCAATTTTAAAATGGTCAAAAAGGTCTGTTATAGCGTTAATACTAGGAAAGTATGGGTGCGTTAATAATTGCAAATGCAACTCTTCTTTGTTAAAAATAATTTTATTAAAACTAAGAAAAAATTCAATGATTTGTTTTAATTCTTTTTCCATTTATTTTAGGTATAATTTACTATTTTTGCAAAGAACAAAAACGACATTCATGTCTATTCTTCGCGAGAGAATTTGTTCTTTCCCAGCAATTTATTGTTGGGTTTTTTATTTAAACAATATCTCTAATCAAACCTACAAACATATTTTTCTTAAAACAATAGCCATTAGCTATACTTTATAGCAAATTAAACTCACTACTTATAGGTAGTCCATTTTGCTATAAAAACTATTTCAAATAGTGAGTTTAATTTTTTTAAAAAAAACTTACCTTTATTAAAAAATAAACTAAAAAGCTATGCATAATACTATTGAAGAATTAAAATGCATCAAAAAAAGAATTAAAAGCATTAGATTCAAAAAAGGTTTAACACAAGAAAATATGGCTGATATGTTACAGATAAGTCAAAATTCTTATCATAAATTAGAGAATGGTCGTTGTAGAATGTCTCTTCAAAAATTTATTGATATCTCAAAAATTTTAGAAATTGAACCTCAAGAATTAATTTATGGACCAGAAAAAAAATACACTTTTTCTAAATATTATAAAAGCCCTCTAATAATAAAGTACTAAATTAATTAGACCTTTTTGTTTCACATTCCAAAAATCTAATCTACTTTTGCAGCGTTCTCATAAAGGGGTGCTTTTACAGTTATCAGTGAACAGTTATCAGTAAGTAGTTTTTTCAAACCTTCAAACTTTTAACTTTTTAACTTTCAACTTACAAAAAGGCTGAGATCATACCCATTGAACCTAGAACAGGTAATGCTGTTTAGGAATTTATAAAACCGTCATTGCGATGATTTTTTAATCAGAAGCAATCTTAAAAAGAGATTACCACGTCGTAAACTCCTCGTAATGACAATTAATTATTCAAATATTAATCACAAGAATAATTACCTCTTTTTATTCGTTTTAAATTTTTTTAAAATGAAAAAAAACATCTTTTTTTTATTCTTGTTTACAAGCATGCTTGTAAACTCCCAGAGTTTTATAATTTCTGGAAAAATTGTCGATGAAAACAAAGAGCCATTAGTTAGCGCTGCTGTTTTTATCAAAAATGCAAACAAAGGAACTTCCTCTGATTTTGAAGGAAAGTACCAACTAAAAGTTTCTACTGGAACACATGAAGTTGAAGTCCGTTTTATTGGTTACAAATCCGTTTCAAAAACGATTACAATTACCAATCAAAATGTTATTGTTAATTTTAATTTGCAACCAGAAAACAATGTGTTAGACGAAGTATTGGTTGCTGCGGTTCGCGTAAAGGCAAACTCGCCAGTAACACATTCTAATCTTACAAAAGAAGAAATCGCTAAACGTAATTTAGGACAAGACATTCCGATTTTATTGAACTATTTACCTTCTGTTGTAACGTCTTCTGATGCTGGCGCAGGAATTGGCTATACGTACATTAATGTGCGTGGTTCTAACGCAGAACGCGTCAATGTCACCATCAACGGAATTCCGTATAACGATGCTGAAAGTCAAGGAACTTTTTGGGTAAATATGGGCGATTTTGCTTCTTCTACGCAAAGTTTGCAATTGCAGCGTGGCGTTGGAACATCAACAAACGGAACAGCGGCATTTGGTGCAAGTTTAAATATTTTAACGGATGCTATTTCAGAAAAACCGTTTGCAGAAATTTCAAATTCGTTTGGTTCTTTCAATACCAAAAAGCATACGGTAAAGTTTAGTACAGGAAAAATAAATGAGCATATAGAAATTGCGGGTCGTTTGTCCAAAATCTATTCTGATGGCTATATTGACAGAGCTTTTACAGATTTAAAATCGTACTTTTTACAAGCGTCTTATGTAGACGATAACACCTTGATTAAAGCAATTACTTTTGGAGGAAAAGAAAAAACCTATCAAGCTTGGGCAGGTATTGATGCTGCACAATTAGCTGCTAACAGAAGACACAATCCGTACACCTATGAAAATGAAATTGATGATTACCAACAAGATCATTATCAATTGCATTGGAATGAGAAATTGACTGAAAATTGGTCTACAAATATTGGATTGAACTTTACCAAAGGCCAAGGTTATTTTGAGCAATATAAAGCTGATAAAAAACCTTCTGATTATGCAAATATAGTGGTTGCTACAAACAATGGTAAAACAGATTTGATTGTTCGTCGTTGGTTAGACAACAAGTTCTATGTGGCTAATTTTAATGCTACTTATAAAAAAGAAGGATTAGAAATTATCTCTGGATTTTCTTATAGCAACTATTCAAATGATCATTTCGGAGAAGTAATTTGGGCAAAACAATTTTCAGCTACAGCAACTATTAGAGACAAATACTACGAAAGTAATTCTAAGAAAAATGATTTTAGCATGTTTTCTAAGGCTACTTTTAAAGTTGGTGAGCACATCAGTTTTTATGCCGATGTACAATACAGAAATGTCACTTTTAAAACTAACGGATTAACGTCGGATAGAAACCCAATTGCTATAAATGAAAGCTTTAGTTTTTTCAATCCAAAATTAGGAGCGACGTATCAATTAAATGACAATCAACATCTGTATTTTTCTTTTGCGGTTGCCAATAAAGAACCAAATAGAAACGATTTTGAAAACGGAATTTTAACTCCAGAAAACTTAAACGATTACGAATTAGGTTGGCGTTTAAAAAACGAACGGGTTGCATTAAACACCAACGTATATTATATGTTGTATAAAAATCAATTGGTTTTAACTGGCGCTATTGATGATGTTGGCGCTCCGGTTAGAGCAACAAGCGGAAAAAGTTATCGTTTAGGATTAGAAATTGATGCAGATATTAAGCTGTCTAATCAGTTTAATATTAGACCAAATATTGCTTTTAGCGATAATAAAAATACAGCTTTTGTTTCTTCAATAAACGGAAATTTAACCAATTTAGGAAATACAGATATTTCATTTTCTCCTTCAATTATTGCAGGTAATGCGTTGGTGTTTTCTCCAACAGAAAAACTACAATTTTCGTTCTTGTCTAAATATGTTGGCAAACAATTTATGAGTAATTTAAACAGTGCTATCTCTTCTGATGATGTCTTAGAAAGTTACTTTACTTCTGATATTAACTTCACCTATATTTTAAAACCAAAAAGTGTTTTTAGCGAAGTTGTTTTTACTGGATTAATCAACAATATCTTTAATAAAGAATATGTAGATAGAGGCTATTATTACACGTATGATGACACTTGGTCTGCACCAAATCAAACAATAACTTTAGATGGCGCAGGATATTATCCGCAAGCGACACGCAACTTTTTAGTTGGAGTTACTTTAAAGTTTTAGGGAGAATTTATATTGATTGTGACGTCCTGAAATAGCGTTACAGAATTAATAATTATAAAGGTAGTAATTTAATATTGCTACCTTTTACTTTTTTGTATGATTTTCTTTTAACTATCTTTTGCTTGTGCATTTGATTTGGAGTG
>Ga0316209_1002148_pt1 | contig 16822 bp, 11 predicted proteins | sample 6monopyrite_MG_FD_204945 | JGI IMG/M metagenome (GOLD analysis project Ga0316209, IMG submission 204945) | Microbial mat bacterial communities from mineral coupon in-situ incubated in ocean water Damariscotta River, Maine, United States -... | ecosystem: Environmental > Aquatic > Marine >...
AAGACGTAGAGCGTGGCCAGGTCTGTGTAAAGCCGGGCACCGTAACGCCTCACAGCAAATTTGAATGTGAAGTGTACATTCTGAGCAAAGATGAAGGTGGTCGTCACACGCCCTTTTTCAACAACTACCGCCCACAATTTTACTTCCGTACAACGGACGTAACCGGCGCATGTGATCTGCCAGAAGGCATCGAAATGGTCATGCCAGGTGATAACGTGAAAATGGACGTTACCCTGATTACGCCTATCGCGATGGAAGAAGGTTTACGTTTCGCAATACGCGAAGGTGGCCGTACGGTTGGTGCAGGTGTTGTAAGTAAGATTACAGATTAAATCTTGCTGAAAAAAATTGGAGGCGGGGTTCCCTTTTAGGGAGCTCCGCTTTTCCATGTTAAATCCCGGGGTAGAAATGTAATGTTTTTCTGCTGGGTAATTTAAAGAGTAAAAATCTAGGCCAGTGGCTCAATTGGTAGAGCATCGGTCTCCAAAACCGAGGGTTGGGGGTTCGAGTCCCTCCTGGCCTGCCATATTATAAACACGAGTAAATAGAGTAATCATGGTCGTGAAGGCAGAAACAGAAGAAAGCGGTAAGCTAGATAATTTGAAGTTTTTAATTGCAATTGCGCTGCTGGTCAGTGGCATCTGGCAATTTTATTACTTTGCTGAAGAGTCCCAGTTGTATCGAATACTGGGTCTGCTAGCGATTGTTGCTGTGGCCGGTGGTGTTATGTATACCACACGCCTGGGATACGGTTTATGGCTATTTGCTCGCGATGCACGAACCGAAGTCAGAAAAGTAATCTGGCCAACCCGTCAGGAGACTGTTCAAACAACCTTGATGGTTGTGGTGATGGTGATACTGGTGGGTATTATGCTGTGGTTGATTGATATGCTCCTGCGCTGGGGTGTGTTGTTGTTAACCGGGCAGGGGGGCTAGGTCATGGCGTTACGTTGGTATGTGGTACATGCTTATTCGGGTTTCGAAGCGAAAGTTAAGCTGTCTTTGCTGGAGCACATCAGATTAAATGGCATGGAGTCATTGTTTGGTGAGATTTTAATTCCCACGGAAGAAGTGGTAGAGATGCGCGATGGTAACAAGCGCAAATCTGAAAGAAAGTTTTTCCCCGGCTATGTTCTGGTTCAAATGGAAATGACGGATGAAAGCTGGCACCTGGTAAAAGATGTGCCTAAGGTGATGGGGTTTATCGGTGGAACCAAAGACAAACCGGCACCCATTACTGAAAAAGAAGCCCAGTCTATTTTAAATAGCGTGCAGGAAGGTGCTGAGAAGCCCAAGCCTAAAGTGCTGTACGAGCCTGGTGAAGTGGTTCGTGTTACCGATGGTCCATTCAATGACTTTAATGGTGTTGTTGAGGATGTGGATTATGATAAGAGTCGTCTGAAAGTGGCGGTTTCTATCTTCGGTCGTTCTACACCGGTTGAGCTGGATTTCGGTCAGGTAGAAAAAGGCTAATCGCAACTCAGCTTAACGCTGTGCGGCTCCAGAGCTGCGTTGAAAAATGGACATTTACACTTGTAAACTCACATTTTTCGCCTTGTTCTGAAGCCGCACAGGGCCAACCTGAATTACGATTGTAATTTATAGAATTTATTAACCCATACGAGCAATAGTTCGTGTGGTTTTGCTGAAACAGGGGAGGCTGAAAGCTCGTAAGAGTGTGTAAGTCGTTATCACCCACCAGGAGTAAATCATGGCAAAGAAAGTAGAGGCTTATATAAAGCTGCAAGTACCGGCAGGATCTGCAAATCCTAGCCCCCCGGTTGGTCCTGCATTGGGTCAGCACGGTGTGAATATCATGGAATTTTGTAAAGCATTTAATGCAAAAACAGAAGGCTTTGATAAAGGCATGCCGATTCCCGTTGTAATCACTGTTTACGGTGATCGTAGCTTTACGTTTATTACAAAAACTCCACCAGCATCTATCCTGCTGAAAAAAGCAATGGGTCTTGAGAAAGGCAGCGGTCGTCCTAACACTGAAAAGGTAGGTACGATTACGCGCGCCCAACTCGAAGAGATTGCAAAAACCAAAGAGCCAGATTTAACGGCTGCTGATATGGACGCCGCTGTGCGTACTATCGCGGGCACCGCCGCTCGTATGGGTCTGGAAACTGAGGGAGTTGTATAATGGCCAAGTTATCTAAGCGTGCAAAATTAATTGCAGAAAAAGTGGTTGCAGATAAGCAGTATCCAATTGATGAAGCATTGGGTCTGATTAAAGAACTTTCTACTGTTAAGTTTAATGAGTCTATTGATGTTGCGGTTAATCTCGGCATTGATCCTCGTAAATCTGACCAGGTGGTTCGTGGTTCAACCACATTGCCGCAGGGTTCAGGTAAAACGGTGCGTGTTGCGGTATTCACCCAGGGTGAAGCTGCAGATGCTGCTAAAGAAGCGGGCGCTGACGTAGTGGGTATGGATGAGCTGGCGGCTGAAATGAAAAAGGGTGATTTAAACTACGACGTAGTCATCGCCTCTCCAGATGCAATGCGTGTGGTAGGTCAGCTGGGTCAGATATTAGGCCCACGTGGCTTAATGCCTAACCCTAAGGTGGGTACGGTGACCCCGGATGTTGCTAGCGCGGTTAAAAATGCCAAAGCTGGTCAGATTCGCTTCCGCGCTGATAAAGCCGGTATCGTTCACGGCTCAGTTGGCACGGCAAAATTTGAAGTTGCTGCACTGAAAGAAAATATTGATGCATTGCTGGAAAGTCTGAAAAAGGCCAAGCCAACATCTGCAAAAGGCGTGTACTTTGAGAAGATGACTCTGTCATCAACGATGGGTCCGGGTCTGACTATTGATACATCTACATTAGAAGCATGGAAGTAAGGAATAAAAAATAGGGCGCGGGAAGTGTCCTATCTGTAGGCGCGGGCTTAGGCTTGCGATGGCGATAAAAAATCATAATTAATGATTTTAAAAGTCAGCTACAAACAGAATTTGACCAGCCGGTATCGGTGACGTCAAAGACCGTGAGAGTCGGAGCATTTATGATGCAAGACTTAATGAGATCAGGATGATCAAATCTCACGCAGATGGTGATTTTAATCTTTTAAAATTAAAACCACCGCAGATGGTGATTTTGATCTTTTAGATTAAAACCGCCGCAGGTGGCAGAAGGTCGCGTGAACGCGACGTCTGCTTTCATACTTGGCTGGGCATGAAGTTTAAATCGAAAGATTCATACGCCGTGTTCCAACCGAAACAGGAGTAATACACGTGCCTCTTAATCTTGAAGACAAGAAAAGCATTGTTGCTGAGGTAAGTGCGATTGCCGCTGAGGCTCATTCAGTTGTTGCAGCTGAATACCATGGCCTGACTGTGGATGAAATGACGGCTTTACGTGTTAGCGCGCGTAATTCTGGTGTTTATCTACGTGTTGTAAAAAACACATTGGCTCGTCGTGCCTTTGAAGGTACCGATTTCGAATGTATGAATGATGGTCTAGTGGGTCCACTAGTACTGGCATTCTCGCAGGAAGATCCCGGTTCTGCTGCGCGTCTTGTAAAAGACTTCGCAAAAGATCACGACGCATTGGTAACCAAGATGGTTTCTATTGGTGGCGAAATGCTCGCCCCAACTGAACTTGACCGTCTGGCGAAGATGCCAACCAAAGATCAGGCTATCAGCATGATAATGGCTCTAATGATGGCGCCGACAGAAAAACTAGCACGTACTTTGAAAGAAGTGCCTGGCAAACTGGTTCGTACTGTAGAAGCCGTCAAAAACGCCAAATAGGCTTAGCACTTAATCACTTAGTATTTACGATTTAAACGTATATAAAATTTTGGAGAAATACCATGGCTGTATCTAAAGACGATATCCTGGAAACGATTGCAAGCATGTCAGTAATGGAAGTTGTTGACCTGATTGAAGCAATGGAAGAAAAATTCGGCGTTTCAGCTGCTGCGGCTGTTGCTGCTGCACCTGCTGCTGGCGGTGACGCTGGCGCTGCTGCTGCTGAAGAAAAAGATGAGTTCGACGTAATGATGACTGGCTTCGGTGAAAACAAAGTTGCCGTTATCAAAGCTGTTCGTGCTATCACAGGCGCTGGCCTGAAAGACGCTAAGACAATGGTAGAAAGTGCCCCTGTTGCAGTGAAAGAAGGCGCTTCTAAAGCTGAAGCTGAAGATATGAAAAAGCAGCTTGAAGAAGCTGGTGCAACTGTAGAATTGAAATAATTCTATTGTTGTTCGGCAATTAACTTATTGCCCGTGTGGTAAGGCTGGTGAATTTATTCACCGGCCTTTTCCCGCTTATATGCTTTATTAATTGCGAAGCGTAAGGTTGAGAAAGATAAAGCTGTAGTTTGATAAAAAATGTTTTGTATTAAATGTGAAACAGATCTTCACTAATATGCTCCAGCACGGGAGCGTAGCAACGAGCTCGGTTTAGTTTAAACATAAATTTAAGGCATTTTCTACCAGCCTATAGGTTGAAACAAAAAAGACCCTTATTAAGGTCTAAGTAAGAACAGAGAGTAATCGTTTCAGGTTGCCTTCAGGGTTCGTCAGTTCAAGGCGAAAAATGTGAGCATACAACTGTATGCGTCCATTTTTCAACGTAGAAATGGCAAACCCTGAAGGTGAGCTGGAGCGGTTACGGAAAGAAATACAGCTCCCGGCATGAGCTGGTAAACATGCCATTGCACTTAACATTGCGAGGAACTTCGATGGAATATTCTTTTACCGATAAAAAACGTGTCCGTAAGGATTTCGGTAAACGCCCACCTATTCTTGATGTACCCTTTTTATTGTCGATGCAAATCGACTCTTATCGAGGCTTTCTACAGGAAAACAGAAAAGAACAGGATAGAAAACAGGCTGGTTTACAGGCTGCTTTCGACTCTGTGTTTCCCATAGTCAGCTACTCGGGTCACGTACAGTTAGAATATGTTAAATACCGTTTAGGTACGCCAGCATTTGACGTTAAAGAATGTCAGTTGCGCGGTATGACTTATGCGGCACCTCTGCGAGTTGTGCTTCGTTTAACCATTATGGATAAAGATCTTTATCCAAAAACGAAAGTCATTAAAGAATCAAAAGAGCAGGAAGTTTACATGGGTGAGCTTCCGCTGATGACCGATACTGGTACCTTTGTTATCAATGGTACTGAGCGGGTTATTGTTTCTCAGTTGCATCGTTCGCCTGGCGTGTTCTTTGATCACGACAAAGGTAAGACTCACAGCTCCGGTAAATTACTTTATTCCGCGCGAGTTATTCCTTACCGTGGTTCATGGTTAGACTTTGAGTTTGACCCAAAAGATTCTGTGTTTGTACGTATTGACCGTCGTCGTAAATTACCGGCAACGATTTTACTGCGTGCATTAGGTTATCAAACCGAAGAAATTCTCGACATGTTCTTCGAGAAGATCAGTTGTAAAGTGGTAAAAGATGGCATTGAAATTCCGTTAGTAGCGGAACGTCTGCGCGGTGAAACTACTACCTTTGATATTAAGTCCGGTTCTGAAGTGGTTGTTGAGGCCGGTCGCCGTATTACCATGCGTCACATTAAGGCGCTGGAAAAAGCCAAGGTTAAAAAATTAACGGCACCTCATGAATACATGGAAGATAAAATTCTTGCCCATGACTTAATTGATGAGAGCACCGGTGAAATACTGATCCCTGCCAATACAGTGATTACTGTTGAAACCATGGAAACCATCACCGAAGCTGGCTTTAAAAAGTTTGATATTCTATACACTAATGATCTGGATGCGGGTGCATACATTTCAAATACATTAGCGATTGATCCAACGGCTTCACAGCTTGAGGCGCAGGTTGAGATTTATCGCATGATGCGTCCCGGTGAGCCACCGACCAAAGACGCCGCAGAAAATCTATTTAAGAACTTGTTCTTTACGAGTGATCGTTATGATTTATCAGCGGTCGGTCGCATGAAGTTTAACCGACGTTTGCGTCGCGAAGAGTCAACTGGCCTGGGCGTGCTTTACGACGGTCGTTACTTCTCTGAGCGTAAGAAAGACGAAGAAGCCAAAAAAACATTTGAAGAGCTGGGTGATGCATCTGATATTTTAGACGTGTTAAAACAGTTAATTATGATTCGTAACGGTAATGACATTGTCGATGATATCGATCACCTCGGTAACCGTCGTATTCGTTGTGTTGGCGAAATGGCAGAAAATGTTTTCCGCGTAGGTCTGGTTCGTGTTGAGCGTGCGGTTAAAGAGCGTTTATCTATGGCGGAATCTGAAGGCTTAATGCCACAGGAATTAATTAATGCCAAGCCGGTATCGGCTGCTATTAAAGAATTCTTTGGTTCAAGTCAGCTGTCTCAGTTTATGGATCAGAATAACCCGTTATCGGAAGTGACGCACAAGCGTCGTGTTTCCGCATTAGGCCCCGGTGGTTTAACCCGTGAGCGCGCAGGCTTCGAAGTACGCGACGTACATCCGACGCATTATGGTCGTGTATGTCCGATCGAAACGCCTGAGGGCCCCAACATTGGTTTGATCAACTCACTTTCAGTTTATGCGCGTACAAATGAGTATGGTTTCCTGGAAACACCTTACCGTAAAGTTATCAACGGTAAGGCAACAATGGAAATTGATTACCTGTCGGCTATTGAAGAAAGTAATTACATTATTGCACAGGCTAATACTGACCTCGATAAAAACGATAAAATAATTCAGGAAATGGTTTCCTGTAGAACCAAAAATGAATTTGCATTATCGTCTCCCGATAAAGTCGAGTATATGGATGTATCGCCAAAGCAGATCGTATCTGTAGCGGCGTCAATCATTCCGTTCCTTGAGCACGATGATGCTAACCGCGCATTGATGGGATCAAACATGCAACGCCAGGCGGTGCCAACTTTACGTGCTGATAAGCCGTTAGTGGGAACCGGTATGGAGCGTTGCGTAGCGATGGATTCCGGCGCAGCGGTTAAAGCGCGTCGCGGTGGTGTCATTGATTCCGTCGATGCGGGTCGTGTTGTGGTGCGGGTGAATGATGATGAAACGGTCGGTGGTAAAGCCGGTGTTGATATTTATTCGTTAACCAAGTATACCCGTTCCAATCAGAACACCTGTATTAATCAGCGTCCATTAGTGATGCCTGGTGATGTCATTGCCCGTGGTGATGTATTGGCCGATGGCCCGTCTACCGATTTAGGTGAGCTGGCACTGGGCCAGAACATGCGCGTGGCATTTATGCCGTGGAATGGTTATAACTTCGAGGATTCGATTCTGATTTCAGAGCGGGTTGTTGAAGAAGATCGTTACACCACCATTCATATCGAAGAATTAACCTGTGTTGCGCGTGACACCAAGTTAGGCTCGGAAGAAATTACGGCGGATATTCCCAATGTAAGCGAAGGCCTGCTATCCAAGTTAGATGAATCAGGTATTGTTTATGTTGGCGCAGAAGTCAGTGGCAATGATATTCTGGTTGGCAAGGTGACACCTAAAGGTGAAACCCAGTTAACGCCTGAAGAAAAATTACTACGTGCCATATTCGGTGAAAAAGCGTCTGATGTTAAAGATTCTTCTTTACGCGTACCTTCAAGCAAAGTCGGCACCGTAATTGGTGTGCAGGTGTTTACCCGTGACGGTGTTGAAAAAGACAAACGCGCTTTAGAGATAGAAGAAGAGCAGATTGCCGAAGCCCGTAAAGATAATAATGACCAGTGGCGTATTGCACAGAAAGATATTTATGCGCGCGCTGAGAAGTTAATGTTGAATAAGCAGGCGGCGAATGGGCCTTCCGGTCTTAAATCAGGCGCTAAAATCACGCAGGAATATCTAGATGGCTTAGAAAAATCCAAGTGGTTTGAAATTGGCTTGAAAACAGATGAGGCTAACGCCGCACTGGAAGTGATGGCCAAGCAGTTAACAGACACACGCAAAGAGCTGGACGAACTGTTTGAAGAGAAGAAAGGTAAAATTGTAACCGGTGATGATCTGGCGCCGGGCGTACTGAAGATGGTTAAGGTTTATCTGGCTATCAAACGTCGCATGCAGCCGGGTGACAAGATGGCGGGTCGTCATGGTAACAAGGGTGTGGTCTCCATGATCGTGCCGGTTGAAGATATGCCATATGACGAGCACGGTCGTCCAGTTGATATCGTGTTGAACCCGTTAGGTGTTCCATCACGTATGAACGTTGGTCAGATTTTAGAAACCCATTTAGGTTGGGCTGCGCAGGGCTTAGGTCTGAAGATCGGCAAGATGATCGACGATAAGTGCAAGACAACCGAAATGCGTGACTTCCTGGATAAGGTGTATAACCACAATCAGGATAAAGTTGATCTGGGTCGATTCAGCGATGATGAGCTAATGAACATGGCGGGTAATCTGCGCAAAGGTGTGCCCATGGCAACACCGGTATTTGATGGCGCAGAGGAAGAAGAAATTCGTCACATGTTAAAGCTGGCAGACTTGCCCATTTCCGGTCAAACCACATTGTGGGATGGTCGTACCGGTGAAGCCTTTGATCGTCCGGTTACGGTAGGTGTTATGTATGTGCTCAAACTCAATCACCTGGTTGATGACAAGATGCACGCACGTTCAACCGGTCCATACAGTCTGGTTACCCAGCAGCCATTAGGTGGTAAAGCACAATTCGGTGGTCAGCGCTTTGGTGAGATGGAAGTGTGGGCACTGGAAGCTTATGGTGCGGCTTATACCTTGCAGGAAATGTTAACGGTTAAGTCCGATGACGTTGCCGGCCGTAACAAGATGTATAAAAATATTGTTGATGGTGATCACCGTATGGAAGCGGGTATGCCGGAATCATTTAACGTACTGTTAAAAGAAATTCGTGCACTGGGTATCAACATCGAACTGGAACAGGATGCTGATTAAATATTAGTTTTTAACTAAAACCTTAATATTTTTTTAGCAAACATAAATTTTTGGAGATAAGATTTTGAAAGATCTACTCAAGTTATTAAACAATCAGGCTGCGGACGACGATTTTGATGCGATCCGTATTGGTTTGGCATCACCTGATAAAATTATGTCCTGGTCCTATGGTGAGGTTAGAAAACCTGAGACCATTAACTATCGTACATTCAAGCCAGAGCGTGAAGGGTTATTCTGTGCCAAAATTTTTGGCCCGGTTAAAGATTACGAATGTCTCTGCGGAAAATACAAGCGCTTAAAGCACCGCGGTGTGGTTTGTGAAAAATGTGGCGTTGAAGTTACCCAGTCTAAAGTGCGACGGGATCGCATGGGTCACATCGATCTGGCCAGTCCAGTTGCGCATATCTGGTACTTAAAATCATTACCTTCGCGTATTGGTTTATTGCTGGATATGACCCTGCGTGAAATCGAACGTATTTTATACTTCGAAGCATTTGTCGTTATCGATCCGGGCATGACAACCTTGGAGCGTTGTCAGTTATTGTCGGATGAAACTTATCTTGAAGCCATTGAAGAACATGGCGATGAGTTTGATGCGCGCATGGGTGCGGAAGCGATCTATGAAATGCTGTGCAGTCTGGACCTCGGTCAAGAAGCAAAACAGATTCGTGAAGACATGGGTAACACCGCGTCTGAAACGAAATTAAAACGCTACGGTAAGCGCTTAAAATTAATTGATTCATTCGTCGAATCTGGCAATAAGCCCGAGTGGATGATCATGACAGTTCTGCCGGTTCTGCCGCCAGACTTACGTCCATTGGTTCCACTCGACGGCGGACGTTTTGCGACTTCTGATCTGAATGATTTATACCGTCGTGTCATTAACCGTAACAACCGTTTACGTCGTCTGTTAGAGCTATTCGCGCCAGACATTATTGTGCGTAACGAAAAGCGTATGCTGCAGGAATCGGTTGACGCCTTACTGGATAATGGTCGTCGCGGACGAGCGATTACCGGCACCAATAAGCGCCCTCTGAAATCACTTGCCGACATGATTAAAGGTAAGCAGGGTCGTTTCCGTCAGAACTTACTCGGTAAACGTGTTGATTACTCTGGCCGTTCGGTCATTGTGGTTGGTCCGACACTGAAATTACATCAGTGTGGATTGCCAAAGAAAATGGCGCTGGAATTATTTAAGCCCTTTATTTTTAGTAAATTACACCGTCGTGGTTTAGCAACAACCATTAAAGCGGCTAAGAAATTAGTCGAGCGTGAAGGCGCGGAAGTTTGGGATATCCTTGAAGAAGTGATTCGCGAACATCCGGTGATGCTTAACCGTGCACCGACACTTCACCGTTTAGGTATTCAGGCATTTGAACCCGTACTGATTGAAGGTAAAGCCATTCAGCTTCACCCATTAGTTTGTACCGCATTCAACGCCGACTTCGATGGCGACCAGATGGCGGTACACGTGCCATTGTCAATCGAAGCGCAGTTAGAAACCCGCGCCATGATGATGTCGACAAATAATATTTTGTCACCCGCATCCGGCGAGCCCATTATTGTTCCTTCACAGGATATCGTATTGGGTCTGTATTACATGACGCGCGAAAACATTAATGGCCTGGGCGAAGGCATGGTGTTTGCTGATGTTAAAGAAGCCACCCGTGCCCATGCAAATAAAGTGGTGCATATTCAGTCTAAAATTCGCGTGCGTATTAACGAAACCATGCCGGATGAAAATGGTGAAATGCAAACCGTGCGTAAGCTGGAAGAGACAACAGTGGGTCGTGCCATGCTGTCTGAATTATTGCCCGACGGTATTCCGTTTGAATCAGTCAATCGGGATATGACCAAGAAGAATATCTCTAACCTGATCAATACCTGCTATCGCCTGGCGGGCTTAAAAGAAACGGTTATTTTTGCCGACCAGCTAATGTATACCGGTTTCCGTGAGTCAACTAAAGCCGGTGCGTCTATCTGTCTGGATGACATGGTTATTCCGCCTGAGAAGGCCGATATTCTTGCCGGTGCAGAATCAGAGGTTAAAGAGATTCAGGATCAGTATGAGTCGGGTCTGGTAACCAATGGTGAGCGCTATAACAAGGTGGTTGATATCTGGTCCCATGCGAATGAGAAAGTGGCGAAAGCCATGATGGACAAGATTTCAAAAACTGAAATTAAAGATGCTGAAGGCAATATAGTTAAAACGGATTCCTTCAATAACATCTACATGATGGCGGACTCCGGTGCTCGTGGTAGTGCGGCTCAGATTCGTCAGCTGGCGGGTATGCGTGGTCTGATGGCGAAACCGGATGGTTCAATCATCGAAACGCCGATCACTGCAAACTTCCGTGAAGGATTGAACGTACTTCAGTACTTCATCTCGACTCACGGTGCACGTAAAGGCTTAGCGGATACCGCACTGAAAACAGCAAACTCCGGTTATTTAACTCGTCGTCTGGTCGATGTATCTCAGGATAACGTGGTACTGGAAGAAGACTGCGGCACAGAAAACGGCGTAATTATGGTGCCTATCATCGAAGGTGGTGATGTGGTTGAGCCATTGCAGGAACGTGTACTGGGTCGTGTGGTTGCGGTTGATGTAGTGAAAGTAGATTCCGACGAAGTATTAATTGAAGCCGGCACCTTCCTTGACGAAGAATGGGTTGAGCGCATTGATAACATGGGCATAGACGAAATCAAAGTACGTTCGGCTATCACCTGTGAAGCGGTGCACGGTGTATGTGCAAACTGTTACGGACGTGACCTGGCGCGTGGTCATCGAGTAAATATGGGTGAAGCGGTGGGTGTTATCGCGGCGCAGTCAATCGGTGAGCCGGGTACCCAGCTTACGATGCGTACCTTCCATATCGGTGGTGCCGCATCGCGTTCTGCAGCTGCAAATAATATTTCAGTTAAGAATAACGGCAGTGTTCGTTTACACAATATCAAAGTTGTTAAGCAGGAATCCGGCAATCTGGTTGCGGTTTCCCGCTCCGGTGAAATTGGTGTTGTCGATGAGTCCGGTCGTGAGAAAGAGCGTTATAAAGTGCCTTATGGTGCGATCATTTCAACCGCTGAAGGTGATGCGGTTGAAGGTGGCCAGATTGTTGCAACCTGGGATCCGTACACTCACCCGATTATCACTGAGGTTGACGGTAAAGCGCAATTTGGTGAGTTTATCGAAGGGACCAGTGTACAGAAGGAGCAGGACGAAATTACCGGTCTGTCTTCTACGGTTGTTATCGATCCTAAGCAGCGCCCGGCGGCGGGCAAAGATATGCGCCCAATGGTTAAACTGGTTGATGCCGAGGGTAATGATTTAATGATTGCCGGCACCGATATTCCGGCTCAGTATTTTTTACCGGCGGGTGCGATTGTGGGTATCGAAGATGGTGACATCGTGAAAGTGGGTGACGTGGTTGCACGTATTCCACAGGAGTCTTCCAAGACCCGTGATATCACCGGTGGTTTGCCACGGGTTGCGGATTTATTTGAAGCGCGTATTCCGAAAGAATCTGCGATTATGGCGGAGAAGAGCGGTATTATCGGCTTCGGTAAAGAAACCAAAGGTAAGCAGCGTTTAATGATTACCGGCGATGATGGTGAAGCTTACGAAGAGCTGATTCCTAAATGGCGTCACATTAACGTGTTTGAAGGTGAGCACGTAGATCAGGGTGAAATCATTGCGGACGGCGAGCCGAACCCACATGATATTTTGCGCCTGCGTGGTGTTGAATCGCTGGCGGATTATCTGGTCAAGGAGATTCAGGATGTTTATCGCCTGCAGGGTGTAAAGATCAATGATAAACACATCGAAGTTATTATTAAGCAAATGCTGCGTAAGGCTGAGGTAATTACCGGTGGTGACAGTCGTTATCATAAAGGTGAAATCATTGAGCTGAGCAAGCTGATTGATGTGAATGCAGAACTGGAAGCGGAAGGCAAAGTGCCCTGTAGCTACCAGAAAATGTTACTGGGTATTACCAAAGGTTCACTGGTTACCGAGTCATTTATTTCAGCTGCATCGTTCCAGGAAACCACACGTGTTCTTACCGAAGCGTCAGTTCGTGGTAGCAGAGATGAACTGCGCGGCCTGAAAGAAAACGTTATTGTGGGTCGACTGATTCCTGCGGGTACGGGTCTGGCATTCCATAATGAACGCCGTAGAAAACGTCAGCAAACTCAGGAAGAAGCTGCAATGGAGCGTTTGGCTGAAGCGACGGCATCAATTGATGAAGCGCCGGTTGAGTCTTCTGAAGATTCGACGGCTGATTCTTAAAGTCTGTTTTGGTATGATTAAAAAAGCCTGCTATATGCAGGCTTTTTTATGTGTGTGATTACTTGCTCAGGCGCATCTCCATCGGGGAAAGGTCGCGTTTTTTGCGCCCTGTCCCCTGTAGTGATGCCATCAAGAGTTGATCGAAGTCATTCATCGCCCTGCCCATCCGATCGGAATCACCACATGGGACACGACGCTAAAAAGCAGCGACATGTCCCTGAGGGTGATGTGTCATAACCGCTTCCCGCCGCCATCCCCATCAATCATACGATAAACCTCACTTTCACTTGACACAGCGCCCTGATAAGCATAATATTTCGCTCCCGCAACAGGCGTAGCTTTTTTGGAGCTGCGCCTGTTGTTTAGTATCTGCCCTGAAAAAGCGCAGTTATGGGGTAAATTTAAGTCCGACCTGGCGGTTCCAGGTAGTTGAGAGAGAATTGTTTATGCCAACAATTAATCAGTTAGTACGCAACCCGCGCAAGAGCAAAGTTGAAAAAAGCAATGTTCCGGCGCTAGAGGCTTGCCCGCAAAAACGCGGCGTATGTACTCGTGTATATACAACTACACCTAAAAAGCCTAACTCAGCAATGCGTAAGGTGGCTCGTGTTCGTTTAACCAATGGTTACGAAGTAACAAGCTATATCGGTGGTGAAGGTCACAACTTGCAGGAGCACAGTGTTGTTCTTATTCGTGGTGGTCGTGTTAAAGATTTACCTGGTGTTCGTTATCACGTTGTTCGCGGTAGCCTGGATACACAGGGTGTTGAAAATCGTAAAGCTGGTCGTTCTAAATACGGCGTTAAGCGTCCTAAGAAATAGCTGCTTAGCTTTACAAATAACTAAGGTAATAAGATGCCAAGAAGAAGAGAAGTCCCGAAACGTATTATCCTTCCAGATCCCAAGTTTGGAAGTGAGAAGCTGGCTAAGTTCATCAATATGGTGATGAAAGGCGGAAAGAAAGCCGTAGCCGAACGCATCCTTTATGACGCTCTAGATACAATCGTTGCAAAGAAATCTGACGCCGATCCAATGGGAATACTGGACTCAGCACTGGAAAACGTAGCGCCCATGGTTGAGGTTAAGTCTCGCCGTGTGGGTGGTGCAACTTATCAGGTGCCTATTGAAGTTCGTTCATCTCGTCGTCAGGCGCTTGCGATGCGCTGGTTGATCGAAGCGGCGCGTAAGCGTGGTGAGAAGTCAATGCAGCTGAAATTGGCAGGTGAGTTATTAGATGCGTCTGAACAGCGTGGTTCTGCTGTTAAGAAGCGTGAAGATACGCACCGTATGGCTGAGGCTAATAAGGCATTTGCTCACTACCGTTGGTAGGCTGGTAGCAATGTTGAGGAAATGGCGAGAGATACCCCGTTAGAACGTTATCGTAATGTTGGCATTATGGCCCACATCGATGCGGGTAAAACGACCACCACTGAGCGTGTTTTGTTTTACACGGGGATCTCCCACAAAATTGGCGAAGTCCATGATGGCGCAGCCACCATGGACTGGATGGAGCAGGAGCAGGAAAGGGGTATAACGATTACCTCCGCTGCAACCACCTGCTTCTGGCAGGGAATGAATCACCAGCTTGAACAGCATCGTATCAATATTATTGATACGCCGGGTCACGTGGATTTCACCATTGAGGTGGAGCGTTCACTGCGTGTGCTCGATGGTGCGGTTGCGGTATTTTGTGCGGTGGGTGGTGTAGAGCCACAGTCTGAAACCGTATGGCGACAGGCCAATAAATATCATGTGCCACGGTTGGTGTTTGTAAACAAGATGGATCGCTCCGGCGCAGATTTTTTACGTGTTGTTGAGCAGATTAAAACCCGTCTTGGTGCTAATCCAGTGCCGATGCAACTGGCCATTGGTGCAGAAGAAGGCTTTGAAGGTGTTGTTGATTTAATCAAGATGAAGGCCATTCGCTGGAACTCCGATGATATGGGGGCAACCCACGAAGCGTCTGAAATACCTTCTGCGATGCTGGCGGACTGCGAAGCATGGCGTGAGCGCATGATTGAGTCGGCAGCCGAAGCCAATGAAGAATTAATGGATAAGTACCTTGAAGAAGGCGAGTTATCCAGTGAAGATATTAAGCAGGGGATTCGGTTACGAACGCTTGCGAATGAAATTGTTCCAGCCTTTTGTGGCTCCGCCTTTAAAAACAAAGGCGTGCAGGCCATGCTGGATGCGATCATAGAATATATGCCGTCTCCGTTAGATGTGCCTTCCATTGTTGGTATTAACGAAGATGAGACGCAGGGCGAACGTCATCCTGGTGATGATGAGCCGTTTGCGGCGCTGGCGTTTAAAATTGCTACCGACCCGTTTGTAGGTAACCTGACATTTTTCCGTGTTTATTCCGGGGTGCTCAAGTCAGGTGATTCGGTTTATAACCCGGGTAAGGGTAAAAAAGAGCGTATTGGGCGCATTGTGCAAATGCACGCCAACAGTCGTGAAGAAGTTAAAGAAGTACGTGCCGGTGATATTGCAGCCGCTATTGGCTTAAAGGTGGCGACTACCGGCGACACGCTTTGTGATGATAAAAAACGCATTACATTAGAGCGCATGGAGTTTCCCGAGCCGGTTATATCGGTTGCGGTTGAGCCCAGAACGCTGGCGGATCAGGATAAAATGGCCCTTGCCCTTAGTAAGCTGGCGCAGGAAGATCCTTCTTTCAGGGTGCATCTTGATGAGGAGTCGGGGCAGACGATTATTTCCGGTATGGGTGAATTGCACCTGGAAATTATAGTTGACCGCATGCTGCGAGAATTTAGTGTCGATGCCAATGTGGGTAATCCTCAGGTGTCATACCGTGAAGCGATAACCCGCACGGTAGAGCACGAAGAAATATTTGAGCGCGAAGCAGCAGGGGGGCGTGGTCAGTTTGCGCATGTTTGTCTGCGCATAGAGCCATTACCACAGACAGGCGGTTTTGAGTTTGTTAATGATATAGCTGAGGGTGTTATTCCTAAAGAATACATTCCAGCCATTGAAAAGGGTGTACAGGAGCAGATGCTCAATGGTGTGCTCGGTGGTTTTCCCATAGAGGATGTGAAGGTAACGTTATATAGCGGTTCCTATCATGATGTGGATTCTAATGAGATGGCCTTTAAGATTGCGGCATCCATGGGTTTCAGAGATGCGGCCCTGAAAGCGAATCCGGTTCTTATGGAGCCGGTAATGAATGTAGAAGTCGTCACTCCCGAAGAATATATGGGGGATGTGATGGGTGACCTGAATCGGCGCCGTGGCATCGTGCAGGGCATGGAAGATGGTCCCGCGGGTAAGCAGCTTAAAGCCGAAGTGCCGTTGTCTGAGATGTTCGGATATTCAACGGCTCTACGCTCAGCGACCCAGGGGCGAGCAACCTATTCGATGGAATTTGCAAAATATGCGCAGGCGCCGAAAGCGGTGTCCGAGGCAATTGTAAATCAGCGGATTGGCTGAGACGTTAACTAAGTCGGTAATAGTTAAGCGGGCCTTAGCTAAGCAGAAACTGGTTAAACAGAATTAGATAAACAGAATTAGTTATTAATATTTAGCAGAGGTGATTGATCGTGTCTAAAGAAAAGTTTGAACGTAATAAACCCCACGTCAATGTGGGCACTATCGGTCACGTTGACCATGGTAAAACTACATTAACTGCAGCACTGACCAAAGTAATGGCAGAGTTACAGGGCGGCGAAGCAAAAG
>Ga0316209_1002151_pt1 | contig 16797 bp, 11 predicted proteins | sample 6monopyrite_MG_FD_204945 | JGI IMG/M metagenome (GOLD analysis project Ga0316209, IMG submission 204945) | Microbial mat bacterial communities from mineral coupon in-situ incubated in ocean water Damariscotta River, Maine, United States -... | ecosystem: Environmental > Aquatic > Marine >...
GTTCTGACGGCAGTTTTCCGTCTATTTTAGTTTTTGAAAACCAATATTTTGTTTCCAATGACAATGGCTTTTTTGGTGTCTTTTTAAAAGAAGAACAACCGCAATCTTTCTGGAGAATTGACGATGTACTTTCCAACCCCAAATTATTCAAATTCCCTACAAAGAACATGCTACTTTCTGCAGCAACAAGAATTCTAAATGGAGAAAAAATAGAGAATTTAGCTTCTCCTTTCGATAGTTATAAAAATGCTTTTTCACCGGTTGCAGTGTCAGAATTGAATCTCATCAAAGGTCACGTAATTCATTGTGATAGTTATGGAAACGCTATTACCAATATACACAAGAGTTTATTCGACAGAAGCGGAAAAGACATTCCTTTTATCATTCGGTTTAAGAAAAAAGATTACTTCATCGACATTATTTCATCGTCCTACAATGAGGTGTCTCCTGGAGAGAAGGTGGCTATTTTTAATGAAAATGATTTCCTCGAAATTGCCATCAACCGAGGTGCTAGTAAATCCAATGGTGGGGCTGAACAGTTATTTGGATTGCACAAAAATGACATTGTAAGAATTGAATTCACCCCAAAAGGATCTAAACAAACCATAGACGATTTATTCTCATGATTACACGCATCGTAAAACTTCAATTTCAAGAAGATAAAATAGATTCTTTTTTAGCATTTTTTGACACCGTAAAACACAAAGTCAATAAATTTCCAGGTTGTCATGGCATGAAACTGTACCAAGACATTAATTCTCCAACTATCGTTATGACCTATAGTCACTGGGAATCTCAAGATGACTTGGATAGGTATCGTAATTCTGAAACATTTGGCGCCGTTTGGCCAAAAATTAAACCGTGGTTTGCTTCAAAACCAGAAGCTTGGAGCGTAAACGCTTATTTTAACGGGTTTGAGCAGAAATAGTTTGCTGAAAATCTAATAAATCTTTCATTACAACCTCTAATGAAACAAAAGAAAAAACTTCCATTCTCATGTTGAAAATTAGTTCTTTTCTAATTGCTTTTCTATTTAATAAAGCTTAAATTGCAGTACTAAACTACTGATTATGAGCTGTAAAATAACTACAAGGCTACAAGGCTACAAGGCTACAAATTTCTGAAAAAGCGGAACACACTTAACCCCTTTGGGGTACTTTTTTCAACTATTTTATGTTTACATTCGTCTAAGATATTAGACACATAAACTCGACCGGCCAAAAGCGACATTTTGGAAAACAAAATTTATTAAAACAAATTTTATTACTTGAACAAAACCCTTTTTATAGTGTTACTACTTATCTCAAACTTAGGTGTAGCGCAAAATTTAATACCTAACCCAAGTTTTGAGATTTATGATACATGTCCTACACAGCCGTCCACGAATATTGATAGACAAATCGAGCGTTGTATAGGTTGGACTTTCCCTTCTGATTATGGTACATCTGATTATTACAATAGCTGTGCCTCAACTTCAAATCAATGGACTAAAGTTAATGTACCAGATGCATTTGTCGGTTATCAGAATTCATACGATGGTAATGGATTCTGTGGTTTTTTTGCCTATGCGATTGATGGCAATGGGCTATATGGAACAGAATATATACAAGCGAAATTGATTGGTTCTTTGGTTAATGGTAAATCTTACAAATTAACTTTTAATGTAAGTCTTAGCAATTATTCAGAATTTTCTATAACGAAAATTGGAGCATTTTTCTCTCAAAATGCCATTAGCAAAAATAATCCCAAACCATTTAATTTCATTCCTCAAGTGTCTAGCCCAATAGGGTTTTACTTGTCGGACACCTTAAACTGGATGAAAATTGAAGGGGAATTCATTGCACAAGGGAATGAAGAGTATATTACTATCGGTAACTTTAATGATTCGTTAGATGTTGAAGTAAATAATACAGGAATAAATTTCCCGACAGGAGAAAATGCAGCTTATTATTATATTGATGGAATTGTTCTTGAAGAGAATAATTCCCCAATCAGCATTCCTAACATTATAACACCAAACGGAGACGGAATAAATGATTTGTTAAAGCTCAATTTCCCTTATGAAAATGTTTTAATATTTAATCGTTGGGGACAATTACTTTTCGAAAGTGGAGACACTTTTTGGAATGGTGAGTCTTTTCAGGGAAAAGAGGTTGCAGAAGGCACCTATTATTACATCATAACAACAAAAGAAAAAGAAATTGATGGTTTTGTTCAGGTGGTAAGGTGAAAACTTTATTACGATGAAATATAACATATTCACGAACACCCGAAAAAATAAAAATAGGGTGAGTAAAAAAATAACAATGTTAATTAGCGCCTTATTCATAGGCGGCTTAATGTACGCACAGCAAAATTCGACAGGAAACCCTGGTAATTCTAGTGATTGGAGAAGAGGAGGGAATTTAATTGCTCCATTTGGGCAAGGTGGTTCTAACAACATCTTTGGCACCATGTGGAACTCTCCCATCTACACCTACACCAATGGTATAAACCGCATGACCATTTTTGGTTTTGGCACCGGAAATAATGCCGGCCGCGTAGCCATGGGTAACAACCTGCCCGCTAATTTTATAGCGAGAAGTAGGTTACATTTGCATCAAAATTTTGGCAATAACAACATTCGTTTTACAAATAACACAACGAATGCTTTGGCTTCAGATGGCTTCCAAATAGGAATAAACAAATTTGGAGTGGCCCAAGTACGCCAAAGAGAAAATTTAGCCCCCACCCTAAAAAAGGGTTAGCTTCATTTTGTTACCAATAAATTTATTTATAACTTACACCATCTAACTTGTTAAAAATGAACTACAAAACTACAAGGCTACAAGGCTACAAGGCTACAAGGCTACAAGGCTACAATTTATAAAATTCATTTATTTTCCAAACCCCTTTGGGGTATTTTTCTAACCTTTTTATTGTTAATTTCGTCTATGATATAGATGATATCTACACGACTGACCAAAAACGAAATTTTGGAAGAAAATAAATTAATTATTAGGCTGAATTAGCCTTAAAAACAAATTATTGAACTATTTCAAAAATATATTGTTCTTTTTTCTTCTTGCTTTTAATACAACAGGACAAGAAAACTTAATTCTTAATGGAGATTTTGAAGAATATTGGACGTGTCCGGATAATCTTTCTCAAATTGAAAGATGCAAGAATGTGTATAATCCAATAACTAATAATCCTCCATTTTTTGTGAGTACACCAGATTATTTCAATTCTTGTGATTTGAGTTCGAATAATGTTTCTATACCAACTAATGCATTAGGTTTTCAAGAGGCAGAATCTGGCTCAGGATATTTAGGCTTTTTCATGTACAAAACATTAAATTCATACTACCATGAGTACATTCAATTAGAGTTATCAACATCGTTAATTGAATCAATGACTTATAAATTTAGTATCTATGTAAACGTTAGCAATAATTATGAATACATAACCAATAACATACAGTTTAAATTTGTTGAAGATAATATTAGCTATAATGTCTTTTTAAATGAAATAATGAATGCGGATTACAAAAACACAACAATAATAGATGACAGTCTTGCTTGGACTAAATTAGAATTTGAATATCTTGCAGAAGGTGGAGAGAAATTTTTAATTATAGGGAATTTTGATAATCCAATTAATACTTCTTACATATTTCTATATGATTTGATTGGTATAAATAACGGTGAATCCACATATCTTTACTTTGATAACGCCTCTTTGGTTGAAATTGACATACCTATTCAATATCCTAATGTCTTCACTCCAAATGGAGATAGCGTAAACGATTATTTCAGCATTCTTCAGGGAGAAGAACAAGTTGATGAATTGTATATACTAAACAGATGGGGAAATGTCGTCTATGAATCTGAATCAAACTTTAATTGGGATGGAAAAGACAAAAACGGTAATGAACTAACGGAGGGTGTTTACTTTGTAAAAGTACTACCAAAATATTACCAAGAAGAAAAAAAAGAACAATATCATGGAATAGTTCATCTAATACGATGAATTATGAAAATAATAAAATTAACTGTGTTCACTTTACTTTTAAGTGGGCAAAGTTTTAGTCAATATTGGAATACGAATGGGTTAAATACTGCCCTAGGTGGAAACACTTTTGGTATGTCAACAAATACCCCAATCAATATTTTCACCAACAACAACTTCATTGCTCAATTTACCACAGGCAGCTCTCTAAGTACCGCAATTTATGGAAACAACGGAGACGGTTTACGAATACGAAACCTAACACCATTCGGTTCTTCAGGCAATTTAGATTTATACACCTCATATAATGCAGGTCAGAATGAAACCCATGTTGTTTGGGGTTCTAACGGTCAGATAAGTGGTCAGGCAAACCGATTTGAAGAGCGAGCTTTTGCAAATGGTTTTTATTTTAATGCCGAAACAAATAATGGCATGTATAAGTTTGCCACTACCAATACCGTTCATGCTTTTGTGCATCCAAACAATAGATTTTGGAGAATTGGACAACAGGCAGAGCCTGCCGAAATACCTGGTCAAAGACAATTGGAAGTTGTAGATAATGATGTGCAATTTCGTTTGTCTCGAGGACTCAATAACGGTACAAATACCAATGCATACACAGATTTCCATGCATGGAACTTTGGTTTGAACATCGTCCCAATGGAAGGAAGTCAGAGACAGACTGTTTTTGTTCACCGAGGCGGTACCACAATTAATCAAGTTCGGTTAAATGTAAATGGCAATGGTCGTTTTAGATTTATACCACAAGGTTTTGCCGAGAGTATTATTTTAGGGCGAGCAACTGGCGGGGATGCGAATGACGTTCGTTTTAGACGCTTAGAATTTTCTGGTAATACGAATCAAGTTCTACTAGGAAATGGAACTTGGGGAACGTTACCAAGCACATTCACACCTAACGCTAACAATGGAGTTTCTGTAGATGCCAATGGCACAATTCAGCTAGGAGTTCCTTGTACTATCAACGGTTTTCCGAATATTTTTGGAATAATAGGAAATCAATTAACAACAGATAGAGTAATTGCCAATAGAGACTTCAATTTTTGGTTTGCTTCGCTAAATAATGAGACAGGAGGAGTTGGATTTGGTGGACAGCCAAATGCTTCTCAATTTTGTACAACCGGTAATACCGTAGAAATAAGCGCGAATATGAATAATGCACAATACGGTGCTACAAATGCAAGTGGCTTGCGTTTCACCAAATTGCCTTCTTCCTCTACAACCATTGCCAATGGCGTAAATGGAGTTGACAATACAAAAGTACTATCAGTCGATGGAGATGGAGATGTTGTTTTAGTTAATGCAGTTTCAGGTCTGGCTTGTTGGGATTTAAACGGAGATGGTATCCAAGATCCCAACGAAGATACTAACAATGATAATAATTGGGATGCACTTGATTGCCAAGGATTACAAGGCCCAATTGGAGCAACTGGTCCTCAAGGCTTAGTTGGTCCACAAGGTCCTATTGGTTTAACCGGTCCGACTGGTGCAACAGGAGCTCAAGGCCCTCAAGGTGTACCCGGTGTTTCTACAGGTGCCCATAATGGCACTTCGATGAGTACCATTGATGGTACTAAGGTTGCTTTTGGTCAAAATATAAATGAAGTAGGTAACCCTGGACAATTATTGAGTAATCGAGAATTACCTATGAATGGCAACAATGTTGTTTTTACAGACAATGGAGCTACAACTTATGGCACAAATGAAGTAGGGATTGGTACTGTTAACCCTCAAGCCAAGTTACATGTTAATCTAGATCAAGCTATCACAACGAATGTTGTAACTACTGGAGCGTTGGTAGAGAATTTATCCACATCTCCATCAGGTAAAGGAGTCTATGTTGCAATGGATAATCACTCTTCTACTAGTTTTGGATTTGAGGCTGATATTTTTTCAGCAGGAAATACAACTAGTAACAATCAAGGATTTCGAACTTTTATTGAAGGAGGAATGGTTAACGAAGGACTTCATGTATCAGTTAACAACGGCACAATTGGAAATACCGGAGTCTATGCTGTTGCAAACAGTTCATCTACCAACGCAAACCAAACAATTGGAATACTTGGGTATGCCTATAACGGAGGTAATACCACAAGAGGTGGAGATTTTAGAGGGTTTTCTCAAACAAGTAACACTTTAAACAATTACGGTGTTTATTGTTACGCAGGAGGCATCTCTCAAAACAGTTATGGAATATATGCACAATCAATTGGCGGTACAAATAATTTTGCGGGTTATTTTAATGGAAATGTTCACGTTCAAGGTGACATTACTGCATCGGGAACAATCACTCCTTCTGACCAACAATTCAAAACAAACGTCAACAACCTTACAAATGCAACTGCTTTAATCAGTCAATTAACACCTCGCACTTTTGATTATGACACAACTACTTTTGCAGATTTTAACTTTGAGACAGATAACCAAATGGGTTTAATTGCACAAGAAGTGGAAACAGTAATACCCACAATTGTGAGCAATCATATACGCCCTGCGAAATACGATTCTTTGGGTATAGAAATTTCACCAGAAATAAGCTACAAAGGTATAGAATACGAAGAGTTGATTCCACTTTTAATCGCAGGTGTGCAAGAACAGCAAGTGGCTATTGAAACTGCTCAAAATGAGAATGATAGCTTGGAGCAAGTTGTAACTTCGTTAAACGACCGTCTTACGCAACTCGAAAACTGCCTAAGTGCAATTTTGCCAACCTTGTGTCAAATGAGTTCGATATCAGTTGAGCAAACACCTGAAGAAGTTCAGGAACGTTTAAATGAGATCATCGATATCCAACTTTCTGACAGAAACAACATTGTGTTGAATCAGAATGTGCCGAATCCATTTGCAGAAAGAACGGTAATTACTTTTTCTATTCCAGCATCTGTGCAAAAAGCGCAAATTCACTTCTACGATGGAATGGGCAAGTTAATCAATACAGTTGATGTAGAAGACAGAGGTAATGGTCAAATTAACGTTTATGCAAACGACTTAAGCACGGGTGTTTATACCTATTCTCTAGTTGCTGACGGTAAAATCGTTGCCACAAAAAGAATGATGAAGCAATAACGTTTTATTAAAAAAAATACTCACGGAGTGCATTACAGTCACTCCGTGAGTTTATTAACAATGCTCTTTTACTAAATGATTACAGCACTTAACGTTTTTTAGGTTGTTCTTTCAAAATGAAATCTTATTTTTGACTATTAATTCTTGTATTGAGCTTGTCGAAATATGAGTTTACCTTTTCAAACCAAAGAATGAGAGCCTTATATTTTAAAGAAATTCGTAGCTTTTTAAGTTCAATCATAGGATATGTTTTTATCCTTATTTACTTAATTGCTGCTGGAATAATGCACTGGGTTGCATCCACGGACGCAAACTTGCTAGAAGGAACAGAAGCCGATTTAATTCCGTTTTTCAATTCATCCCCTATTATCTTTTTAATTCTGATTCCTGCAATCACGATGCGTTCTATCGCCGAAGAAAGAAGGACGGGAACAATGGAATTACTTTTCACTCGACCTATTTCAGACCTTAAAATATTATTGGCAAAGTATTTTGCGAGTGTAACACTGATGCTCATTGCTATCCTCCCAACATTGATTTATTACTACTCCATGACTCAATTGGCATTAGAACCTGAATCTTTTGATCATGGTGCTACTATCACTTCCTATTTGGGCTTAATTCTTATCGGTTCTGCTTTTGTAGCAATGGGAATTTTTACTTCTGCTTTAACAAGCAGTCAAATAGTGGCGTTTATTCTAGCTCTTTTTCTTTGTTGGACGTTTATGCCTGACATTGGAGGACTGGCACTACTTAGTTCATACAACTTAATGGGAGATTTCGACTCCGTAATGCAATATTTCGGGATGACTTATCACTACAGTTCTATACAGAGGGGTGTTATTGACACGAAGAATATTATTTACTTTATTTCACTAATTGTTCTGTTTATTTATGTAGCACTCACCGTTGTTAAATCACTAAAGAAGTAGAGATGGCAGAAAAAAATAAAATTTTCAAGGGCTTGTACAACTGGACATTTTTAGTCATTGTTATCGTTGCAATTGTTCTAATAAACATCATTAGTTCATTCGTTTACGAACGCTACGATATGACAGCCGACCAACGGTATTCTCTAGCCAATGGAACAAAAGAATACTTAAAGAATACTGAAAATTTCAAAACACGTCTCAACCTAAAGATTTATTTGGCGGGAAACCTTCCAGCAGAAATAAAGCATTTTAAGAACACCATTGAAGACAAATTACGAGAGTTTAAGGAAATCTCTGGAGATAACATTGAATATCAATTCATTGATCCAAATGTTGGCACAGAGGAAGAGCAACGTGAGTTGTTTGAAACTATTTGGGCAAACGGAAAGGGAATACTTCCTATGGATTTGGTCTATATGAAAGATGGTGCTCAAAGTCAAATGATGATATGGCCGGGTGCAATTATAGAATATGGAGGTTCTACTGTGCAAAGTATTCAATTATTACCTGGCACAAAATCGGGACAACCAGATCAGTTGAGTAACATGACTGGTATTATTCAAAATTCCATCAACAACTTAGAATACATGCTCATCAGTTCGTTGAGAAGAGCAACGCAAGAAAAAAAACCACGTATTGCCTTTTTACATGGACATGGAGAGTTGACTTATGCAGAAACGCAGCGAGTGCGAGCATTAATTTCTCCCTACTACGCTGTTGCTGATATTACGTTAAATGATTCTATTAATGCACTGGATAATTTGCAAGGATTAATCATTCCAAGACCAACAAAAGCATTTAGCAACAAGGATCTGTATCTAATTGATCAATTTTTAATGAAAGGAGGCAGATTGATGTGTTTTTTAGATGAATTATACCTCAACGAAGATTCACTAAGGGCTACTGGTGAAACACACACTTCTCGTTATCCTGCGCTGAGAATCGATAAAATGCTATTTGATTATGGATTAAAAATCAACGATAATTTAGTCATGGATGTTCGTTGCGTGCCTATGCAAGTTCCTTTGGCAAAGCAATCGTTGATTCCTTGGTTCTATCATGTTCTCGCAACTCCTACTTCACACCCGATCACAAAAAACATTGAACCTGTCTCATTAAAGTACGTCAATGAAATTCAATTTGTAGGGAATGACCCCAATATAGCATTGACTCCAGTTCTAACATCCAGTTCAAACTCGACAGTAAGTGGTATGGCTCCAATGCTCAATTTGGGTATTTACAAAAACTATGGAAAAAACCCTGAGTTAGTTTCAGATCCAGAGAATGAGAACAATAAAAAATGTCTCGCAGGACTAGCTGAAGGCATGTTTAAGTCACATTTTAGAAATCGTATTGTGGATGAATTTGCCAAAAACAAAGACATTCATTTTTACGAAGAAAGCCAATCTGAAGGAAAAATTTTTTTAGTTGGAAATGGTAGATGGCTAGCTAATCAATATGACTCTATGCCAACACGTCTAGGTGACGGATGGCAGTATAGACCGAAAAAAGTAAATGATTTGCAATACAGTCAAGAATTAATCGATATTCGATTTAGACACTTTTTCGGTAATCAAGAATTTTTTCAAAACATGGCAGATTACATGATGGGAGACAATTCAGTATTAGATATTAGAAGTCGTCAGATAGACATTCACGAAATGGACCGAGAAAAAGTTAAAAAACAAGCCAGTTTTTTCAGAACGTTGAACATTGGTCTTCCCATCTTACTTATTCTACTTCTATCGTTTTTGATAACTTATATCCGTAAAAGAAAATATACACGTTGATTATGAAAAAACTATTTACTCTTATAATTTCCCTTATTGTCTTGAGCTTGCTTGGGTATTACATTTTTCAACTAAATCAGAATAAAGGTAAATCTGACACCAAACTAATCGAATTCTCGATTTCTAATACAGAAACGATAGATAAGGTTATCATTACTGAACCAAGTGGCTACGTTTTTGAGTTGAAGAGAGAAGGAGGCGTGTGGACAGATAAAAATGGTGGTTGCATTAATCAAGAAAGTGCTGGTTTTATCCTTTCTGCCATTAAAACAATTGAATTTAAAGGTTACTTACCTAACAATGCATTGGAAGATCAAAAATTGAAAATGGCAAGTTCTCATATCAAGGTTGAAATTTTTGAAAATGGAGAATGGTCTAAAACCTGGTTTATTGGTGATGCTACGCAAGATCATTACGGTCAGATAATGCAATTGGACTCTAGACAGGCCGGTAAATCAGATTATCCAGTGATTATGAAATTAAAAGGCCTGAATGGCTTTATTTCTCCTACATTTTTTGCCGATCCTAGAAAATGGATGTGTACAAAAGTTTTTAGCTTGGATATATCGGAAATCGCAAAGGTTGACGTTAAAATGAATGAAGAACCTGAACGGAGTTTTAGTGTTGTCAATAAAGGAAGTTCTTTTGACGTTTTCCAACAGGGTGAAGCACTTGAAAATGTGGATACAGCAATGGTTTATCGCTATCTAAATAGCTACAAAAAAATTCATTACAACAAAGCGAATTATGTTTTGAGCCCTATGCAAATTGATAGTCTCAAAAAGACAACTCCATTTGCCGTTCTAACTGTTGATGAAACAAATGGTAATTCAACACGAATAAAATGCTTTAGAATACAACTTAAAGAGGTAAAACAGGATAAAAGTTTCGTTGACTATCATGATACAGATGCCGATCATTTTTGGGCTGAATTACCAAGTGGTCAAATTGTTAAATGCCAGTACCATGTATTCAACCCATTGCTGTTAGGGCACATCTATTTCCCCCTTGATGTTTCTAGCCTAGAAACGCATGACGGATTAATTCCAAAGTAACTAACAATTTGTTAATAACTCTATTAAAAATCACTGTTTAATCAATTTCTTATTGAATAGAATTGAATAGCTTTGGTAGTCAAAATAACCAAAAAATGAACTTTGTAATATCCAGTGCTTCTTTGTTGAAGCATCTTCAAGAAATATCAGGTATTCTCAGTACGAGTAACTCACTGCCAATTTTAGATAATTTCTTATTTGAAATCAACGATAATCAGTTAATGGTACAAGCATCTGATTCTGAAACAACAATCCGTACAACAATGGACGTTGAATCTAAAGAAGATGGAAAAGTATGCATGCCTGCAAAATTGATTTTAGATGTATTAAAAAATCTTCCCGATCAACCTTGTACATTCACTGTTGATATGGATAAGTTTTCTATTGAAATAGCATATGACAATGGAAAATCTCAAATGGTTGGATTTAATGGAGATGATTTTCCAAAAACACCGACTCTTGAGAAGTCAAGCTCTATAAAAATTACAGGCGCTATACTGACTACTGCTATAAACAAAACATTATTTGCTACGGGTGTTGATGATCTTCGACCGGTTATGAGTGGTGTTTTTTGTGAATTTTCACCAGAGAGCATTACTTTTGTTGCTACAGATGCACATAAGTTAGTTCGTTATACTAGAACGGACTCTCAAGCAACAGGAAGTTCTTCTTTTATTCTCCCTAAGAAACCGTTAAATTTATTGAAAGCAACTGTTTCAAATGATGAAGAAGTGTTGCTAGAATACAACGACTCTAATGCTGTTTTTACTTTTGGTAACATTGTTCTCGTGTGCCGCTTAATTGATGGTAAATACCCTAACTATGAAGCAGTTATTCCAAAAGAGAACCCAAATGTGCTGACGATTGATCGTTTGCAGTTTTTAAGTTCTGTAAAACGAGTATCTATCTTTGCGAACAAAACAACTCATCAAATTAAGCTAAAGTTAGCAGGTTCAGAGCTTTCTCTTTCTGCAGAAGACTTGGATTTTTCTAACAAAGCGAACGAAAGAATTACTTGTAACTATTCTGGTGAGGACATGGAAATAGGTTTTAATTCTAGATTCCTGATGGAGATGTTGAACAACCTGGAAACAAACGAAGTTCGCTTAGAAATGAGTGAGCCTAGTAGAGCAGGATTGTTAATGCCTTCTGAATCAAATGAAAATGAAGATATTTTGATGCTGGTAATGCCGGTGATGCTAAATAGATAGTCCTCTTAAATAATTACAAAAGAACTCAGATAAGTTAATTCTTGTTTGAGTTTTTTTTGTTCTTCATCTTAAAATATAGTACATCTATGTAGATAAGTAATCGTAGAGAAATGCTGTTTATTTGTGGTTGCTGAAACAAAGTATTGAAAGTTTCAAAGTAACTAGACTCCAATACAGACTTAGAGCTGAAAATATTGTTTTTATACACTATCCTCAACTCGCTTCCTGGAATAAATACCCAGCGATAGTTCAAATCAATTGTAAACGCATTGTAATTCGTATTGTGAACGGAAGTTCCATCAGCATTTAGGGCATCATAATCAATCGTTCTCATAACTCCATCATCTTCCAGCGCAACAAAACGATTGTAATTCACTTGCGCCCAATAGTGCCTAAGAACCAAGTCTATTCCCATTCGTTTAGTGAAAATAAATTCCGCTCGAACGTTGTTTGTTACGTTTACAACATCTCTTATGCCTAAAATAATATCAGACGAGAAATTAGAATCTTGACCAGAAACATAACCATAGCCATTCTTACTACGATTAACTCTTGCTTCTAGAACTAAATTCATCTGGTCAGAAACTCGTAACCTTGGACTTAAAAATAAATTCAACCCATTTTGAATGGTATTGAAAAACTGAGTATATCCAATTGAACCATCCAATGCGAAACGTTTACTATAATCAGAAGTAAAGAAGTAATTAATATTTGCATTGGGTTTAAATCGAACAATTTTACCAAAGGTTCTCGATTCAAAGTGATCAACAGAACCAAATGGATTTACACCTCCTGAAAGTCTCATATACAGTTGCTTTTTGTGCAATCCGCCAGCAAAAAAGGACAAACGACTACTACTATATAATTGTGGCTTGTATAGCTCTGAGTAACTCCAGTTCATTCCAAAAGACTGTCTGTAAAATCGTTTAGTTGGTACATAACCATTCCATGAAATGTTTGCACTGTAAGCTCTTGAATTATTGTTATACAGAAAACCAAGATCATTCGGGTCGTATGTGTCACTTTCCTCTCCATAACCCATTCCATATTGCCATTTACCAGCAACTTTAGCAATTCCTGTATTTACTTTGTGACCAAAAACAGTCTCATTATTTTCAAAAATGGAAGAAAGAGTAACATTTGAAGTCAACTGATAATCTCCGTTCGCTGTATATAATCGAACTTGTCCATGCGTAACATTTGCATCTCTAGCATCCCCTTCTCTATTAACATTCGTGTTAACAAGTGATGCTGTGCTGTTATTTTTTAAATTCTGTGATAACACAAAAACATTGTAATTCGTCAATGGGTTGGTAAGAAATTCTCGCTCATTCCCTAAGGAGTCTGATATTATTGCAAATGATCGATTCTCTAAAGCGTTAAAAAAGCCTATCCCAAGTCCTCCTTTTGTCCGCCCTGATATCTTGGTGCCATTAATCATTTGTGCAGTTTGGGGATTACTTTTCACTTCCTCACCTATAGAATCATCTACATCAGAATATACCTCATACTTATTAAATGGATTACCCCCTATTCTCCGAGAATAAAAAATTCCTCCAATTTGAAATAAGTCCGTTCCTTCTATAAAAAATTGTCTGTTCTCATTGTATCTCACTTCAAAAGGACCAAGATTGAGAATTTCATTATCGGATCTAGCTTGACCAAAATCAGGGATAACAGTCATGTCCAATGTGAAAGCATCATTTAGTCCATACTTTAAATCAAGACCGCCCGTAACTCTACTTTTCCATGTTTGTCTTTCTAATAAATCATCATAAGAATTTTCAACATAACTTGTCGCATAAGGAGTAAACGAGAGTCGCACAGGAGATTTAATATTCTCTACTCCTACCAATTTTCCTGACTGAGGTAAACTTCCAAAAATATTAGGATCAATGGGGTTCCAATTAGACTCCTCACGCACCCGTCTAACCTGTCTTTTAAAATTAATGTTCCAATCTTGTACCTCCGTGTTAGGGAAGCGCAATGCAGAAAACGGAATTTTCATTTCAAAAGACCAGCCAAAATCTCTTTTTTTCGCTACACTTTTCCAAACAGCATTCCATGTCTCGTCTAAATTTGAAACGAAAGCTAGAGCATCCAATTCAACACCAGCAGCGGTCACAGCAAAACCAAAACCAGTTACGTTATTCGCATAAGGATCAATGGTTATTCCAAACCAATCAGCATTTCCAGTATCATCCCTTTGAGAAAGAGTATAGTTGACAGAGTCAGGTGACGGATCATACAATTCAGCACCAATGTAGATAGCATCATCACTGTAATACATCTTAACCAGTGAAATGAATCGTGATTTTCCCCCATAAATTGGCGAACTAATGGTAAAATCTGTTGCAATATTAGCTTTCTTCCACTGCACTTCGTTGAGCAATCCATCCATGTCGATAGGATTTTCACTTCTTTTTATTGAATACGATTTTTGTGCATGCATGCTGAAGTGCAAAAGACATACAAAAGTGATTCTAAGAAACAGTTTAACTCGCATTATAAAAATCTATCAAAATTAGTGAAATCACAGATTTAATTCAATTATTTAGGATGAAATGCACCAAATTAATGATAAGACGAATATTATCTAATTATAATACAGAATTTAAAAAAAAAGCCATTCATAGATGAATGGCTTCCTTTAACAAATGTGAGAGATTAGTTAGTTTCCAACGACGCTTTTTCAGCAGCAATGGCTTCTAGTTCTTCAGCTCTTTTAACTGCGTTTTGTTTATCCTCAATTAATTTCTTTCTTGAGAAATCAATTAAAATCGGAGTCGCAATGCATAACGAAGAATAAGTACCAACAACAACACCAATCATTAGTGCAAAGATAAATCCTTTAATTGCTGCTCCGCCGAACAAGAAAACAATCAAAAGCACGATGAATGTAGTCATCGAAGTATTAATTGTTCTAGACAATGTTGAATTCAATGACCTATTAATTTGCTCTTCTTCTTTAGCATTCTGATGAAGCGCTAAATCTTCACGAATCCTATCAAACACAACAACTGTATCATTGATCGAATAACCAATAACCGTTAATATTGCTGCAATGAATGCTTGATCGACATCCATGTTGAAAGGCAATAGACCATGGAATATTGCGAATGCTCCTAATACTAAGATAACATCGTGCATCATGGCGATGATTGCTCCTGTTGAGTATTGCCATCTACCAAAACGCATTAAGATGTATGCAAAGATAATTATCAACGAAAGAATAATGGCAAGCATTGAAGAAGAAATTAATTCTTTAGACACAGAAGAAGATACACTTCTCGATTCCATAACTTCAAATGCACCTACCTTGTCTTTTGATTTTATCAAACCATCAGACAACGCTTTCTTAACAAGCTCATTTGTTTCTGCACTCTCATCCGCGAGCATGTAGTTGGTTGTAACTTCCAGGAAGTAGCTACTTTCTTTAGTTTTCAATTCAACAGATGCTTTTTTACCATCTGCATCCGTCATAAACGATTGCAGGTTTTCACGAATATAATCTGTGTGATCTCCAGCTTTCTTTTCAAATTTAATTCCAAATGATCGACCCCCTGAGAATTCAACACTTGGGTTTAAACCTTTCGCAAACAATGCAATTAACGACCCTGCTACTAAAATACCAGAAATCAAATAGAACATTTTACGTTTCCCAACAAAGTTGAAGTTCAAGTTTTTGAAGGCTCCTTTTGTCAATTTCGTTTCAAAATTAATTCCTTTCCCTTTCTTCATCCACCACAACATCAACAAACGAGTGATAACTAATGCCGCAAAAACAGAAGTGAAAATACCAATAATTAAAGTGGTTGCAAAGGACTCGATTGGTCCAGAACCAAACGATTTAAGAACGATTGCTGTTAGCAAGGTTGTAACGTTTGCATCGATGATAGAAGAAAGCGCTTTTCTAAATCCAGTATCAACAGCAGCTTTTACATCTTTTCCAGCAGCTTGCTCTTCCCGAATACGTTCAAATATAAGAACGTTAGCATCAACTGCCATACCAATTGTAAGAACGATACCGGCAATACCCGCCAATGTCAATACTGCTCCAAAAGAAGCCAACGAACCAAAAATGAATAGAATATTTGCAAATAATGCAATATCTGCAATGATACCTGCTTTTCCATAATAGAAGACCATGTATATAAATACGAGTAGTAAGGCAACTCCAAATGACATTAGACCTGCACGAGAATTCTCAGCACCAATAGTTGGTCCTACTTTCGTTTGTTCTTTTATTACAATAGGCGCTGGAAGAGAACCACCATTCAAAAGACCTTTCAAATCATTTGCCTCGTTTATTGTAAAGCTTCCAGATATTTGAGTTCTACCATTTACAATCGGATCATTTACTCTAGGTGCTGAATAAACCAAATTGTCCATTGTAATAGACACCACAAGACCTTGATTATCTGTTGTCATTTGTCCCCACTTGTCTGCACCTTCAGACGTCATTGCGATATCTACAGTAATTTCACCTTCATCTTGATCATATCCAGCATCTGCGCTCGCAATATCTGTTCCACCAACACGAGGTTTACCATTTGCAGGAACTCGAATAGCATATAACAGATGACCCAATTCTTTTGTGTCGCTGTTGATTATTTGCATGTCAGCTGACCACATGAATCTCAAGTTTTCTGGGAAAATGGAAATAATATCATCTCTTTTTAAGATTTTAACGACAGCTAATTTATCTTCTGATTTAACAGCCATTGAATAAGCA